>Ga0265297_10011527_pt1 | contig 10807 bp, 4 predicted proteins | sample Munlanlwell13791_FD_192502 | JGI IMG/M metagenome (GOLD analysis project Ga0265297, IMG submission 192502) | Leachate microbial communities from a municipal landfill in Southern Ontario, Canada - Leachate well 137-91 | ecosystem: Engineered > Solid waste > Landfill > Unclassified | place...
TGTAAGAAATCACCAACACCAAGCGATGAAACCGTTACATCGGTCATATTAGTGTTTAATGACGGCTTTGGAACACTAACACCATATTGATGTAATGATTGGTTGCTGTGACGGTTAGAACTTGCCATTCCGCTGTCAGTATATCCAAAGGTAAGATATTGCGGATGATAATCAGTAATGTTACCAGTTGGATAATCACTTACATGAATATTACCAATTAATTGAGCATGACTTACCATTGCACCAAGGCTCAATTCTTCTGGAGTTTTACCACAGAATAATTCGGCATTCAGTCCTTTTAGAGCACCACCGGTGGTTCTTTCCATTCCTTCGTGCCATACACGTTCACCATTAAAGACTAATAAATCCGAGTTGTATAAGGCTCTGAATACAGGAGATCCTTCTCTTGTAAACTCAAATCCATCATATCCACCATAAACAGCATCTCCGAATCCAACTACATATTTGTCATATAATGCATGTTCTTCATTGTCATAATGCTTAATGGTAAATTTAAGTGCATTTGAACCACTATAAGTGATTCCTTCACTGTTTCCCCATCCACCATTGGTAACACCTAGAATGTCAACGAACTGACCAAGGTAAATATGACGGTTTAATAACTCGTTTGAATGATGTGCGGTTCCCTTATAATCATTCCATGCATATACGATGCTGTTACCAATGTTAAGGTTCCCAAGCATCATATAAGAACCGTCAATACGCAGGTACTCTTTATGTGCTATTGAAGCAGCAACATTCATTGTATATTCGTGATCAAAGATACCTGATTGGACATACGAATTGACCCACTTTGCAGAAACTGCATCATACATGAAAATTTGTTTGTCGGATGGATTTGATATGGCAACATCTGAAACTTCAACACTTAATCTTGGATATGGAACAACTGAACCATATGAGTGTCTTGCAAGAAGATCGTGACGAGTTCCATCTGTTAACATGTATTGCGGGTGATCGTCATTACCAGTTAAGTCAATTAATGCATGGTGTGATGTGCTGGTTATATCGTTAACACTTGCAACATCCCAGACTCCACGAGATGCATAATATGCAAGGATCTGGTGATCTTCTGGGTTTAAATTGTCAACAATGTCAGTTAACGCTGCTAATCCAGATGCAGCAGGCATGAAATAACTTAATGCATGACCATTAAACGTTCCTGCATCTAGTCCACTTGATCTGGAGGCTAATGTTACACCATTTAACGTTAGATAATCGTAATCGAGATTAAATATTGTGGAACCGGTTGCAGACGGTGTGATCGATAATTTATGATCATGAACAGTATGACCTTCTACATTGTGGTGTGACGTAATTGTATCGATTAATGCTTGTGTAGTTCCTGGATTATATTCTGTATCAGGATCGTCACCGGTAACAATAACTTTATCTGTTAAGAAAGTTTCAGATCTTGCAATACCTGCTGCTGATCTTGCTACTATGGTAGATGATCCATATCCTTCGCTAACATGATAATCATCTACACGATCTGCATTTAAGTTATTTACTTTACCTGTTTTTAATACAGTAAATGGATAACTAAATCCTGTTGGAGTGAATGTTATCATTCCATAGGCTACATCAGCATGATCGTTACGTAAATACTTTGAGTGAATAGTAGAAGTATCAGCACCTAATAAATTGTCGTGAGATTGACCTTGGTAAAATAATACCCATTCAGATCCGTTGAAACTAAATTGATCATTCTTATTATTCAGTTCACCAGCAGCACTACATAATACCGCATCCCCGGTGGCAGGATAATAACTAAAGAGCCATGGACCACTTGGCATCGTGTAAGATGCGATGTAATTAGTATATCCGATGAAATCTCCTGTTGGATTTGGACCTACAACAACTCTTGGAAATTGTGATCCGGTTGGTGGGTTATCATAAAAACCAGTTACTGACTGAATCCAATTAGCACCATTAACTAGAGATTTCATCTGACCGAAGGTTACAACGTCGCTATCAGCAGTCGCATTAACAACATTAGTAATACGATGGGTTCCCATATTGAGATTGCCAGTTAAAATACGAGTTCCATCAGTCAGTAAATATCGCGGGTGATCGTCATATGCATCGATATTAGTCAGGTTGTGATGATCAACGGTAATTCCTGATAAATTAAATAACGATCCATCAAACACGTTTTCGAGATAACTCCATAACACACCAGAATAGATGTATAATCGTCCATTACCTTCACAATAGACAATACGACCTTGTTTTGGATCTATAGTAACCCAGGTTGTTGAATCAATCTTTTCTCGGATTGTTCCATCTTCGTAAGTAATATAACGGTATCCAACGTCTTTATTAGATTCACTTACTGGTTCAGATTCGGTTTCAATTGTAGCAACCGAATTTGCAAAGGATAATGCAGAAATAGCATTTACAATATCGCGTTTATTTGTAACGTCTGTTAGATTGGTTGCATTTGGAACTTTCTGAATAGTATAGTTATGAAGACCGTCATTTAGTTCCCAATAATTAGTGAGATGTGAAGATCCATCCTGTAATAATACTCCAGTGTTGGATGATGATCCTAATCCAACGATCTTTGACCAGATAGAACCATCCCAGAAGTAAATAGTTTTATCAGACTTGTTATAAATGACGTTTGCTTCACGTGGAGTAAATGCCGATGTCCATCCACTTCCAGTATTAATATATATATAACCATCGGTTATGGCAACATATGAACCGGTATCATGACCCGAATAATCTGGTAAAGTGGTTGCAACTGTATCTACTGGTGCTTTCCAATAGAATCCATTGATTTCACTTTTTACCAGACCATAATTAGCAGCCTGATTATCAGCAGATGCATTGCCTAAATTAGTTAATAGGAATCCACCCCAATTGATATTGCCTTCAACTGCATTTCCACCGTCTTTACGGAGATAATAAGGGTTTTCAACGATATCGAATGCAACAGTTCCAAAAGTAAATACGCCCTCAATTGGTGATGATTTAAGGAACATATTTGCTTCCCATGGTGGAATGGTTGCTACACGTTGCTCTTCTGCAACATTTATATTGTTACCTACCCATGCAAATCCATGCTGGAGTTCTTTTCCCATTTTGGTGAGATATAATTCACTAATTGCATTCTGAATATTGGTAGATACGAGTTCAGTTGTTGCAGGATCATAAACTACATTTGATGCATTTACCGTCGGGAAACTCCATGCAATTCCACTTTCTGTTACTTTTAAGAATTTCTCGAAATCTGCTGATGTATATCCGGGTAAGAATCCACTCTGACCTAATGATGCTAATCCGGGTTTGTTTCTGATATATGCATCTGATGTTGGAACAATATCTGCCCAATCAGCCTGAACATTGACTTCTGCACCATCTGCAATATTATTTAATTTGTTTAATAATACAGTTGTGAAATCATTGGTCGATAATCCTTTTCCAGTAACCTTATCAACTTTTTTCAATAATTCTTGATAAATAACACGGTTTTGAACCGGATTAACTGATGAACTTGATATATCTGCATCAACAGTAATGTTGTTGATAAGATCGAGGGCATCTCGAACAGCCTTTTCGCTTGGAATAACATCAGTAGATGGACTAATGGAAATAATATTAGTTACTGAATATCCAGCGCCGAGTTCAGTTCCTGTATTGGCCCAGACTGGTATTGTGCCAGCAATCATTCCTTCTGTTGCATGAATCTGTGCAATATTTTCAACATTACCTAATCCGACATGAGTTTTATTAAGATCTACCCTGCCAGTTTCGTCAGGTGTTAATCCGTTTACGTTTCTTACAACACCAGTAAAGTCAGTCGATACAGAACTTAATGCATCACGGACTGCTTTTTCACTGGGGATCTTTAGATCTGATGGATTAGATGTTGATACAGAACTTACGACACTATAGACTGTTTCAAGTTCATCATGAGTTGCAAATGATGCTAACCATCCAATAGTTACGTCATTGGTCGCATATGCTAAAATTCTATTAGTGAAATCGTCAAGATCTAAAACGGCAGTTGGACCAGTCTTATTTCCACCAACAGGAGTATTAATTACTGTAATTGATCCATCTACTGCCACATTAAATGCTAACCATGAAGATCCACTATATAACCATGTAGTTCCAGTATCAGTGCATATATATACCGTATTTGGGTCTGCTGTCGCTGGTCTGTCCGCACATAATCCGGCTAATGTAGTTGTGATCGTTAATGCTGGTAATTCATCGTATGGAACTTTACCGTCTGAATTTAACGATGCATAACCATTTGGTTGGCTCTTTCTTGAAACGAGTTCGTATATCGGTGATTCGGTTGGAAATACAATAGCATAAAATCCAGGAGTTCCATAAGAATTAGTTCCATAGAATTTGTTACCACCGGTTGTATTTGCACCTTCAACCATTACAGAAACCATGGATTTGTCTACGAAACCCTGATCAGAAACATCATACGTGGCTTTCTGCATATCACCAAGATCGGCAGGTAAATTAATCTTTGGAACTCTGGTTGCATAATCCAGCGGTGCATAACCAAAGGCAATACCTTTATTGACCTTAACTTCAAACGAATCAATAACACCAAGGTAATCCTGTTTTGCATTCCAATATTCAATTAGGTCATCAGTAACTAATCGGTGATTTGCATCATCATATAATTGTGATAACTGGGTTGGTAGTGTCGGAACATTGTCTAAATCGTTATAATCTCCGGTAGTTGCAACGTCGTCAAAGTCTGGTTTATTAGCGATGTTTGCCCAATCTACGGTTGATAATGCACCGGTATTGATTGTATGAAATCCGACGTTGCCCTGGTTATCCTTACCGTAATACTGATTTGGTGTAGCGTTATTAACGCCGAATATTGAATCTGCTACGTCAGATCGTTCTATAATACCATCATTATCGGTATCATAGACTTCTTTTCGCATATCTCCAAATCCACCAGCGTTCTCAATTGGAATTGCACCGATTTTATACGGAGTTATACTTACGTTTCCTGATTCTACTCCACCATTGCGAGTAATAATAGATTGAACACCAGAACCAACTACATTACTATTCGACCACTGGGTTCCTGTCCATAGCCATATTGTGCTGCCTGATTCTTTTACAATTGCGTAATCTCCGCTATCTGCTGTCGCAGGTAAATCAGCAATGTGTTCAAACCAACCTTTGAAGTGGTCATTTATGTTAGTTGCTAATTGACCAGAACTATCTAATGTAATGGTAGTATTATCATATTTTAGACTAACTTCATTATCAACTAGTTCAATTGGTCCTTCGGCAGTTAATTTTGATAATGGTTCAAATACTTGCCATTCTCCGCTTGCATATGAATAATATTGGTTTTCAGCCTCACAAAAGGTTAATAATCCTTCATATACAAGTTTTGGATGAGTGGCAAAATATTGTGCCATTTCACTATAACTTTCATAGGTAAGTCTGTCATCAACTGGTTTACCAGTTAAAATTTTAAAATTAGTGATCGTATTAATAGGCATTAAACGTCAACTCCTGTAACAAATCGTATATTATAACTGCTTATTCCAGTCAGATCGGTAATATTTTGGTGTCTGTAAATGGTATATTGAATACCGTATAATGTAGTTGTAACTTTATCGAATTCTTCTATGATATCTTGTGACATAACCGAGGTTCCGAGTTCAATTGAATCGAGATCTCCATAAGAACTTGGATAACCAAATGCAATCAGACCATCTTTATCAGATGTGGTTGCATAATCAACTATTTTAGAGGAAACCGTTTCATTAATTGTGTTTATTAAAACTGCAAAATTACTTGGGTTAAATTCGTCTACAAAACCAAATACGTAAGGGGTTGCAGTCGGATAAACGGTATTTGCCCGAACAAAATTTCGAATAATCGTTTTTATATGTTTACCGGATAGTTCATATCCAGGCTCAACACCACCAACGGCACAGTTTGCAACAACTTTTGGGGTCAATGAAAATAAGTTAAGGTCTCCATCTCCACCGATTACTTCTAGTTCATTGTTACTGTTAATGAAAATAGTCCGACCATCTACATTAACATCAAGTTCATTTTCACTGGTTTCAGATAAACCTTTACCCGCATTCGAGAAGTCACCAATTGTAGCATACTCATAATACGGTATTCCACCTAAACGGGCTGTATTATATGCAGTATCATTAATACCTAATTTTTCATTAAGTAAAGCAATTAGATCGTCTTGATCAGCAATTGTTCCAGTTATCTGACCCCATATTCCAGGAGTAGTTATTGCTGAAGCCGGTGTCCAATTACCAGCACCATTCAGATAATAATTGGCATCTCCGGGTAAAGTCGGACATAAACCAGCATACGAACTGGTTACAATTCGAGTAATATCTGCATAACTATGACCATTTAATAATTCAGCATTTAAATTATTAACTAAAGTTGTAGACGAAACATTAAATGGTTTAGATCCGCTAAATGTATGAATTGCAGTGACAATCCTTGGATTAGTTATATGCAAATATTGTAAGTGATCGTCAACGTCTAAACCAGTTAATCCACTATGTATTCCAGACCAACCAATTTCACACCACCCATCAGTAGTAGAATAGGTATATGACTTTAAGTCTGCTTTACATAAAACAGTCCACATGGACGAAGGTTCTTGATATATCCATGATGATGTACTTTCTTCCCATTGGGCAATGGAATTGATGTGACTTGCCCATTCTCCGGTAGCACCACTGATAATAACGAACCGAGCACCATCATATAAATCAGGATCGGTTTCAATTGCTACTTCATCAGTTGCAAATCCTTCAATTGGTAGTTTCCATATGAGACCCATTACAAAGGCATCTACATATGCTTTATTTGCACCATCAGTTCCAATTTCAGGGTTTGCTAACGAATTAATCCTAAATCCATTAGCGTTTAGTTCACCATAGATAATTGGAGTATTTAAATTAACATATAAATCGTCGTGTCTATGGGGTGATCCACCAATATTAAATGTGCCACTGCTAATATTTAATGAACCATTAACCTGAAGTCGTCCATTAATTACAGCACCATAATAATCAATGGTTAATGCTCCATCAGGTGCATTTCCTTCAATAATAAGTGGTCTATGCCAAGTAGATGAATTAACACCACGGGTATAAATTTCAATTGCGTTGGTATGATATGAATTCAGGAAAATAGCAGAACCCATTTGATCATAACTAACTTGGCCGATCATATTATTAACAAGACCAATCATTGAATGGCCGTCATAGCCACAACTAAACATTGGAGTTGATCTACATGCTGCTAATCCAGAATCAATACCTTCAGATGATGCCTTTAAATTAACAACGATCTTATTGCTCATCGAGACGCAAGGAAAGATCATTCTTGCATCGTCGGTGATTGTAATTCCACCGCTTGAAATTAACGAATCTGTTGCTGGATTGTATCGAAGAATTTCATATAAATTGCCAGTAAACTTGTTATCTACATATAATTTAGTTACTGCATCTTCGGGATTGATCGGTTCTCCTAAATTTTGAATCCTTTTCTGGTTCCAGTTTTTAGATACGTCTATAATTAGTTCATCGAGAGAAGATGCACCGCCCGATCCTCCCCCTCCTGAAGTTCCATATCCTTGAGGTGCGAACATTTATACCACCTCAATAAACTCCACCGTGGGATGTTAATACAGCATATTGAACGGTTGAGTCCAGTGAATATGAAAAATTAACCTGTTTTCCTTCGGTAATAGCAACGGTAAAAATATATAATGCTGATGCCCGAAGAAGATCTCCCATCATGAAAGTAGTATTGTAAATAACCCCGGTTACAGGATCTTTTACTGCCATGGATAAAACACCACCAGATGTAAAAGAAACCTGCAAAGTAAGGAACCCGATTTCTGTTAATCGTTGGCCCATATGAGCAGGATTACTTATGTCAAACCAGACCGGATCACCGTTTGCATCTTTGAATATATAATCACCGGCAGTGATAGATTGATTGAATGTGTCAGCGACCTTGATTGTACGGACGTTGACATTGCCAGCAAACGTCATGAGCATTCATTAGCATTGTCTATATATAAATTATGCAAAACATTATATATCATGAACGCTTATTAAGTTACGTATCCATAAGTATTTATATTGTAAAGGAACACGATCATGTGCAACAAAAAATGACAAGGAAGATCTTTCTTTTTTCTTCTTTGTTATGCAGTGAGTTTTGCATTATAGTCGCTATTAAAAATAGTTTAGTTAGTATACATTTATTGCCGAAATGTAAGTGTATAAGGCTTGGTATTCTTCGTAATCATATGGGAAGTCTGATAATGGGGTTCCCCAGATCGATGAATGTAATGATTGTAAAGTTGTATATGGTATTTCTCTGCCCCATCTTGAAGTAGTATCGTCTGAACGTGTATAAACCATGTCATAAAACGAGTTTAATTTGTTTTCCAAGGTTAGACAGGTATACATTACGGGTATGGCAAATTCCCAGGCTTCATGTCCATTTCTGTTATAATATAGATGGGCAGAAAATCCTTCGTTTTCATTTATCTGTTCAAAATGACCACTTGTGCCGTGGATCGTTTGATCGAAAGTAATGTTTAGTCCGTTTTTGTCAGTTGGATAGATAATTTTGATACCTGATGTATAAACTTGTTCGTTCATGTCTAAAGATGGATAAACCAGATACTTTAGATAGATAGGGGTCATTGATGATAATAAGTGTTTTAGGGTTCGTTCGGTTAATATCGTGCCATTTGATTTATTAAAATCAGTGGATGTAATTTTGATTAACATTTAATATATCTCCATTGAATCTGTGCAATCTTCACCAAATGAGGATATACCAATATAGACATAATATGTGTAACTCGGATTACGCATTAATTCAGGATCGAATGAAAACGTTGCATAAAACACATGGATTAAAGGAACACTTACACTTTCGCGCGTTAATGGATATCTATGACTAGATCCTTCATTATCTATGGCAATTAATGTTCCGGATAATCCGGTTAAACCGTCCGAAATTTGTTGTTGTGTCGCTTTTGTATTTCCACGGATCTTTATGAATCCGGATACTTTGTTGGTTGTGGCTGTTGAAATTGTAATGCATTGAATTACGGGTTCCATTACCTTGAATTTGCAGGTCGAATAGTCTTTCCACTGATCACTGAAACACGATCCTGCCTTTAATACAGCAATATAATTACCAACCGGTAAAGATGATATTTGTATTCCACAAACAATCCATTTTCCGTTACCATCCTTTGAAATTATGGTCATTCCATATGCCTGACCAGTTTTAGTGTCTATAATACCGATGTCAGTTACTAAATTAAGATAAGTTCCTTCAATTTGTAATCTATATAAATCTGAACCTAATGTTGATTTATCAAAGGTAAAATCTCCTTGAATAGTTATATCATTGCAATAAGTTCCAGATGATAAAACTGTTATTGGAGTTTCACCCGTTTCGTTTCCCCAAATGTCATTTACCACATCTAAATCAGTTATTGAAGTAGAATAAACTCCTGATATTTGTAATAAGTATTGTCCTTCTGCCATTTCGTCAGTATCATATTTTATATAAATACTTCCGAGTTGCTGTGCTAAATTGACTTCTTTAAGTTGATAGGTATGATATCCATTATATAATGTGGCAGACAAAACATTTTTAAGGGCGTCACCACCTTGATATGTTACGTGTATTGCCTGTTCTCTAGATCCCGCTTGTAATTCAGTTGGATTTACATTTGTAATTTTGAATGGGATTGAAGTATCAGTTACAATATTAACGACATTTCCTGTGATGTAGCATCCGTCAAAATGTTTACTTCTTACAATTGGAACATATGAACCCGATGTTGGAACAGAATCCCAATCAAATGATAATAATGCTCCACCATCACCAGTATTACAATAAACGGTTATAAATGCTGGAAATGATGGAATGCTACCGTCTGGTAATGTTGCCTGACCAATGAAAACTGCTTCTAGATCATTTTCGTATAAACTATTACAAAACAAACCAGACATTTTTATTTCAGGATCGTCCCAGTATTTTTTTAAAGTTGAATTTCCACTTTGACCAAAGAATCGTAAATAACATTCGTTTTGTTGTATTCCACAGATAACATTTAATAATATCTGGATCATATTCAGGGCCATTAAGAAAGTGATCCAACCCGGACGATTCATGGCATTTGTTTGTAATGTTTTGTTATTTAGGAACCCGAAGATATAATCAACCATATATCGTAGATATGCAATCCGATCATCGGCAGAACTTTGTTCTGGTAATCCTTCGATCAATGACGTTATATACTGCATATTAATGTCTTTATTGACGTTTCCAATACCGGAATCGTTACGAGCAACAGTTGTAACAGTTCCACCGTCTTTTGCACCTGCGTCATCTACTGATACGACTTGACTAACCGTGGCATATACATTGTCCTTTTGATCGTCTGGTTTCTGGGTTGCACCAAACATACTGTTAACCGGACCACCGTCTTGGAAAGCAATCGTAACGTCTGGGTTTTGAGATTTCTTACCTATATGAGTTTCCTTTGATATCGAATTTTTCAGAGTGTTGAAGGATGTAAGAGCACTCTGTACCGTTTGTTCTGAATTGGTTGGAACTCCGGCAGTAGCATCGTTAATTGCAGTATCTACGTTGGATTGAGCAGTTGATGCTGCTTCCTTTGCAATTGCATCTGCCCGTGGATCTATTTCATCTGCCATATTACCAACAAATCATCCTGAACAATAATTTTCCAACA
>Ga0265297_10011528_pt1 | contig 10807 bp, 11 predicted proteins | sample Munlanlwell13791_FD_192502 | JGI IMG/M metagenome (GOLD analysis project Ga0265297, IMG submission 192502) | Leachate microbial communities from a municipal landfill in Southern Ontario, Canada - Leachate well 137-91 | ecosystem: Engineered > Solid waste > Landfill > Unclassified | place...
GTTCTCGCCAATTCGGAATACAATCCTTCGGTAAGGAGCTTAATTGCCGCCTTGGACGCTCCATACACGCTCTGACCAGGGACAGGCAGGAATCCTCCCATGCTCGACACGTTTACAATATGCGCCTCTGGACGCTTGAGAAGCAGAGGCAAAAACGCCTTTACCATGTACAATGCTCCATAGAAATTGACGTTCATGACACGGTTAATTGCCTCATAATCAAGGTCATTGACGCGGACAAACGGCTGAATAATGCCAGCGTTATTAATGATTCCATCAATATTGCCATGCTTAGCAAGGACCTCTTTCGGTAACGCTTCAACCGAAGCACGATTAGTAATATCGATGACATGCAACGAAATGTTTTCTGAAAGACTTTGCGCAAGCTGTTTGGTTTCTTGCAGTGAGGCTTGCCGCAAATCTACCGCCGCGACGCGCGCTCCCCTTTTTACTAATGCCAGGGCCAACGCTCGTCCAATACCACTTCCAGCGCCGGTGACTACGATGATTTTTCCTTGTACATGCATACCTATTTGTTATGTGATCAGAACGTAAGTATAGCAAAGAAGACTCCAAATACTTAGCTGGAATGATTGATCCAACAAGCCGTGTCGTGTTTTTTGGTACTAAGGCTACTCCTATTAATTCTTGGGTATGGTTTTATACCAAGAAAAAAACCGGTCAACAATGAGAGAAATGACGTATGAAATTATGTAAAAAACAACAACTGCCGTCCACTGTGCTGAGGGGATATCGTCAATACTTTTTATAAGCAATAAGATAATGGCTACAATTATCATGGAGAAAAACATCGCAAAAGTCGTAACACCTAAGCTTTTCGGATCTAAATGATTAAAATAGCGATCTCTGCCTTGATAAACCCTTATCCCCCACAGCTGAATTATTGTGACTAAAAGAATAGTTGGGACAGCCAATATAACACTATCAAACATCGATTTGTCAATTGTAGAAAAAGGGATAGTACTAATATACCCAAAAACGGCTGCAACAATAAAGATAATAACTCCCGCTGGCTTCGTTCTATTGTTCTGTTGATTTGATTGCATGAGAACAGTATAGCAGGCGCTTTGGTTCTAACCTAGCGACTTTTCCTATTGATTTACTCAATAAAATTAGGGGCATAAACCCACACAGGCCTTAGTCCGCTCTATCGGAACAGAGATTAACTTATGCCAGCCAGCCTATAACCTCCATCGATAGCCAAAATTTCTGCGCACATTGCGTCATTCTTTGCGATAAAAACTATGGCGTCAGCGATTTCTTCAGGTTGTATCATTCGTTTTATTAAATGGACTTCACCTAGCTTCTTTTGTTGTTTCTTGCTGGGGTTACCCCACATTGGGGTTGCTACTCTTCCTGGAGCAACTGCGTTAACTAAAATTCTTGGCGCAAGCTGCTTTGCCAAATTCTTTGTATAACTTTCTAAAGAGGCTTTAAAGGCGGCATAAGCAATCGCGGATGGGCGACCAAAACCCAACTTACCATGAATCGAAGAAACGTTCACAATTTTCGCGCGTTTCATAATTTTCAAAGCGTGCGTGATTACCATTATGTGACTTAAAAAATTTTCTCGAAACATGCTTTCAAAAACCTTAATATTTGTGGGATTATCATTTTCGTTGAAAGTGCCCGCATTATTCACGAGCACATGAAGTGATCCGTATTTTTTCTTTATTTTCTTCATCATTTCTCGAATTGCGGCTTCTTTAGATATATCGGCTCTAAAATGAGTATTCCCGGTTGAATACAGTTCACATTGATGCACTACCTCTCTAGCTGATTTCTCATCAGTTTTAAAATTAACAATAACTGTGCATCCTTCTTTAGCTAGGGCGATAGCGGTTGCCCTACCAATTCCACTGGATGCGCCTGTAATGAGCGCGACTTTATTTTTTAATTTCATATGTTTTAAGTATATCAGAAACAACTCGTTCTATCGAAACTCGGGAATGGCTATTACTTTTCCATAAATTTTTTTAAAAAATCTTTGATTCGAGGTACTATTTCTTTCCTCATAAAAATTGAATCCGTTTCACCGATCCCCTCATTGAACCGAATTTGTAAAACTTTGGACACTAACGCCTCAGTTTTGTGATCAACCAGGACTATTTTATTAAATCCTTTTTCAATATCTACACAAGTTAAGAAGATATAATCTAGTGATTTGTTTTCCTTAATTTTTTCTAATAAGCCTTTAATCGCTTTTATATTCAAATTTACAAATTTATTGACATTTACTATTTCTAACTGAGATATCCCCAAATGTTTGGCATTAATTTCATAAATGGCTAAATCTTCGACTAAAATATCGTCAAGGGATTTAGTAAACTCTGATTTATTTAAAAACATCTTGTGAATATGATCTTTCGGGACCGTGTACTGCTCGTTCAGCCATTTCGCCATTTTATGATCACGATCGGTTGTTACCCCGGCTTTAAAATTTATTGTGTTTGAGATAATAGCAGAGTAAAGCAAAAGTGCCGATTCTTTTGAAATTGCTACTTTGTTTTTATAAAACTTTTCGGCCACAAGAGTTGCTGCAGCTCCTACTAATTCAATTTGGATTTTTGCATTTGTAAACTTGGAAGCTTCATTAACTTTTCTATGATCTATTATTTCAACAACTTTTTTGGAATCAATTTGTTTTGATATCCCCGTTAAATCACTAGCGTCAACCAAAATAATCTTATCTACGGAATGAACAAACGTATCGCCATTTATAATTTCGACTTCTTTAAGCTTCCCTAAAACAAAATTTGCTTCTCTATGCGGAATTCCAAATACGACCGGAATTGCTTCAAATCCCGTTTTCTTCAAAAATTCGGCATACCCGTATGTGCAGGCTATACCGTCTAAATCTGGATTCTTGTATGCTGTAACTAAAGTTGCCCCTTTTACCATAAACTAAATATACCAGAGTCACTGGTTCTAACCTAGCGACTTTTCCTAGGAGGCCTGCTTCGTTTTACTCAATTAAATTAGGTATATAAACCCACACAGGCCTTAGTCCGCTCTATCGGAACCAGCATTCAAGGGGTGCAAGGACATATTACCACGCCCTCTTTCCGGCTGTAACTGACTCGTTAGCTTATGACTAAATTTACTCTGTCTTATTTTTTTCAAATAGTCATCCATCGCTATTTCTCCAAGAGTATAAAGTTCGTCTCTAACCCGTAGTAATTCCTTGTCGGACAAATTGCTTAGGGCAGGGTTGATTTTTCTACATTCTTCAAGAGTAAGCATCAGGGTGCTTATTTTAGTTTGAAGTCTTTAAAAGACCATTGATCTTTTGAGATAATAAACGATGGTAAGAAGTGTAGGCGGAGTTGTATGCTTTCATATATTCAAAAACCGCATCTTCAGTAATCCCTTTTTCAAAGTCAATATAATCTAAGTCCCGATAGTTAGCTTTTATTCGATACCAGTAAAAGAAGTCTGTTAGTGTAAGTTTGCCCACGCGAATGAAATCAGTTTTTGCTATTTGGTCTTTTCTACGATGAAGATTCCACTTATTTCCAACTTTAGCATCATGTAAGATATACTCCATTAATTTCTTTGTAATGGATTGCACACACTCTGGATCCATCCAATATCTTGATCTTGTATTTGTGCCTGACGTTATTGAAGGAAAATTACTTATACTCAATAGCGGATATACAGAGTTTAGTTCTGTTTTAGAAAAGGTTAGGTTACCCGAGGAAAGTAGTTGAGCGATCTTTTTTCTCACTGCCCTGTGTCCACCTTTGGTAAAACCTGATTGCGATCCATCAACTAAATGTACCAAAACAGCTTCAAAATAATAGATTGAATAGTAACACTTAACCCCAAACCAAGGCGCTGCTATGACTGCAAAAGCATGATCCTTTTGAGCCAATGCCATGTCGACTTCGATGCTTTTTGAAGTAAGCGAGTCTAGTTTGGTAAACCTTTTTATCTCTGTTTTTTGTATTGTGTGCCCATCAACCAGAACTACATTTAATCTTACATCTGTAAATAGGGACTCCAGGCATTTTATGTAGTTAAGGTGAGTTTGAAATGATGCACCCTCTAATAACATTTTAATTACTTTATTAGCGCCCAGTTGTTCAAAAAATAATTCATTTCGTGTCTTTTATTGCCTAAATAAATCTTATTCTCCCGAAACTTAACATTCACCCGATATCTTTTTCCGTGTCCAACCGGCAAAATTGCTTTTTCATATACTTTTTTTTCCATTTCCACAAATGGAAGAATCAAAAAATTAGATGCGTTGTGCCCTCTAAGTACAAAAATATAGTAGACGTTTCCCGTGTTGTGCCGCTCAAAAGAAACCTTTCTGACATCAAACACATATAATCCAAACCTATTGAGATTGGATGTTTTAACTTGGACCCCATATAGTTTGTTGTCTTTTGTGGCGACAATATCCATACCAACGTCAACACTCATAATACTAGCGTTGAAGCCACGAAAAAGTAACTCGCTACAAACAAGGTGCTCTCCCCCTTTACCAGTAAAACCCCCTTCGATGAGGATTTTTTCCTCTTGTGTTACCTCTGATGATATTTCTGGTTGTTTTGATATTGCCTCGAATTTGCGCCCTAAGTTAATTGCGTAGGTACTAGGAGCTGTCTTAATGAAACTTGATCGATTTTTGTATTTGCGAATATCAAGAATGATCTGTGAATTCATTGTTGCCTCGGGCGTTGCCCCATGTGTCTCAATCAAACCTTTCTCTAATGCACGCCTAGTAATCTCCTTATAGTGAAGGGGTTGCTTGTTTGCACTGAGTACTTTTACGGCTGCATCTCTAAAGCTATCCATTGTTTGATTATATATCAAAGCAGGACTATAGTGAACTTCACATTTCAGCTAATTTTTGATAAAATATCTCCATGGAACAAGAGCTGAATTTGGAGTTCTGGGCAGACAGTTTTCATGAAGGATTTTGGGCATGCGAGCAGCTTGGGAAATTTTTTCATTTCGAAAGAGTTTCTTATGAAAAAGGTTTTATTCCTGTATTCGCTTTCCGAATCTCAAGCAAACAATCAATCAAAATAACCGTCCTTGGTTCATACAAAAGTTGGTCACCATTACCAATCCCTATATCTAATCTTCTTGAATGGGGAAAGCCCGATTTGATTGCATTTGACCCAGCATCATCAAAAATTCTTTTTGCTCTTGAAGAAACCGCTGCTGTGCCAACAGGAAACCAGGCGCTGCAAAGATGCGAAAGAATGTACGGCAGCCTAAGATCAAGAATTCCTTATTGGTATTTACTCGGGGAATTCGGGCTACATGTTGACGGAGGCATTCGCAGAGATTCTATCTGGCCAAGTGTCATGGCGCTCAAGCTAAGCTGTATTCAACGCTCCCCTTGTGTTGTATTGCATTATTCTGACGTAGATCATCCTGAAGATTATACTTTTGGAAATGGGGTTGATTCTCTGTTCCGTGCCCTGGCTATACAAATAGGAATTCATTTCGGTTTTGAACCACAATCAAAACTTGCCCCTATTCTGACGGAGCAATACCAACACATGATTAACTTTATTGAAAGCCAAGGGAGCCATGTTGTTAGCTTTATCCCTAAAATGGAGCTCTTGAAACAACCAGATACGGCTAAAAGTATTTCTGAGCTAGTAACGTCGGCGGAACCGTTAGATAACAGCCTGCTTGATTTTTTCAATTGGGGAACAACTGACACGATCCCTCGTGAAATTTATTCAAGAATTCGGCCAGGCGGTTATATTAAAAAAGATTCTTTAATCGTGAGGATTGAGGGTCTCGTGAAGCATAAAAAAGCTTATACCCTGTCTGGTAAGGCCGGATCAAAGCCACAAAGTAAGGAAAAAATTAATGCGTGGATTAAGGCGCAATTTGTTCTTTTCCAAACCAATCGACAGCCAAATGTTAATTTCTCTCTTAAGTTAAGAGATTTTCCTCCAAGCCCAACCGGTCTACATATTACGACAGCCAAGAACGTATTTTATTTAATAGATTCTTGGCAAGAATTTCTTGTGAGCCTGAAATCTGCTTATCCCCGACTTCGAACACTAAACCTAGAATTCACTGAGCCTGTATTCCTTTATATTTCTAACTCGCTACTTCCAGGAAGAATATTTGGAGATCCATTTACTGGACAGCTTTCAGCCTTTTCTAATATTTTTGCTAGAAATGTGGTTGGCCAAAGAACCAGAATAGCAGTTGCATATTACCCACACCAAGTTCACACTCAACTCTTCGACTCAAAAGGTGCCTTCAAAAAGAATAAAGGAATAACTATTATGAGGGAGCTGCTCGACTTTGCAGTCTTTCATGGCGGAGTCTTAGTTAATCTCAAGAATGGTTCAATTATATGATCCCCTATACATATAAGCCTAATGAGGAAGTAGCCCGCTGGGCAACTGAGGTCTACATAAAAAGCAACACAAAACTGGGGTGGTGGATCGCATTCACAAATCCAACGGCGGGACCATGGAAGAAGATAGTAATACCAATCGAAAATGGAGGAACAGCAGAGATATATCGGTTTGTAAGAGAAGAAGAACGGCCTGATCTGATTCTGGTAAACGACAAGAGAAAGGCGGTGCTGATTGTTGAGGCTAAAGATTATCTCGGAAAGTTAATCACAAAAGCTCAGATGCTTAAGTCTGTTCGGGTGATTGACCGAATCAGTAAAATGTTAGCAACCTCTAGTAATAGTAAGTGGGCTCATAGGTCAGCTTACAAAATTATCCCTTCATTCTTGTGGATGTGCGAAAACAAGCAAACGGTCGCAGAAGAGAGTAATTCCGTACAAAAAGCACTGGATAAATATAATAGCCTTAAGATATCTCGAGATATTTTAAATATAGTTATCTCAACTGACGAGCAACAAAATTTATTTAATTCCTTCCTCTACAAAGGCAAGGAATATGGCCAACTAGACTTTGAGCTAGCCTAAATAGCAAGTCTCAAATTTAGCTCAGCAGCCTGTAAATAACAGTAGCTTTTTTCAAAAAGCACTGTACCTTTAAGCATCTGCTTTATCTCTTTTAGTTGTGGTGTCCCGATATCGATGGTTTCGACCATAACTTTTTCGTAAAAATCTTGAACGCTCATTTTCCCCTTCTTTAGCTCTCGAACTGCAACCGTGCTAACAAGTGTATCAATCCTTTGCTCTTCCATATCTTTGTCAATATGTAACTCGGGACGAAGCACATAAAACTCGCCTTTTCTGCTTGCTACTGGCGTTATAGCTTCCTCTAATCGTTCTATTAATGAAATGTCCATACTATCATTCAGTATGGTCAGAATAGCTACTCTACGAACTAAATTTACTGGCGCTTTTCCCCTGCGACTAACAATGACATCACGTAGTTTCTTTGTTAGGTAAAAAATATCTGAGTTAACCTTCGATTTAGTAGTTGATTTTTCAAAGAGACAGTAATAATCTCCAACGTAACTCGTATTAGCTGAGGTTTGTGATTTAGAAGACACCACAGCAGGAATTTGATACTTAGCTTCAGAACAAATAAATCCGTTAGCTGCAAATGCCCCTAACACAATTTTCCAAGCTCTAGGATCTAAATTGTTGAAAGTCATCAAAATCTTGCCGCTCTTTTTTAACTTTTTTCTAAACAGAGAAATAACCGTATTAATATCATTGGTGTATTTGTCCCACGAACTTACAAACTCCTTCCTATCAGAAACTACAATCTCCTGATTGTATTCAATCTTTTCATTTAAAAACGCATTCCAAATAGCAGAAAATTCTACATACGGAACATTGTCCCCATATGGCGGGTCAAAGAAAATTCCAGAAACACTTTTATTTTTAATCTTTTTTAATCCCTTTTGAGCAGGCACTTTTTCCACTTCAGCATGAGTATTATTCTTAAATGAGGCATGGAGTGACTCTAGACCTCGAATATACTTTTTAAATCTAGCTTCTAAATGAATTAATGGATTGGTTTCGAGATGTAGCGGCGCAATCCAAAATCCAGGAATTGTCCATGCTGGTCCACCTGTCGCCAAATCATTCCTACATGGAATCAAGCGTGAGCATTGTGCAACCGAAGATGTGAGAAGTAATAAAATAGCCTCCCTAATCCGAGGGTCTTTTATTCTATGCGCCGATTGGAAAAGGTCAGAAAAGACTCTAAAAGCTCTAGGGGTAAATAAGTCGGACAGTCGCATTCCTGGAAACGCAAGTATTCGCCTATTCACAAGTAGGGGCACATCAAACTTGCTGGAGTGTTTTGCGCTATTTGAAATTCTTTGTTGGAGAATCAGATTTTTCCTATCTTTATATTCAATATTATCTTTTGTAATTACTTTCACGACATTTGTTCCTTCGAAGTTCTCAAAATTAAATGACAGTTTGATCCCACAGCTAGGGCAGTAGTAACGAGAACCCTTTTTCTTTGCAGTACTGATAGATGAAACCTGCTTGCATGAAATGCATTTGGAGGTCATTTCATGCACGAGATAGCGTATCTCTTTATTCACATTTACAAGATATTGATCTTGGTATTTCTTCCTAGCGTCATCGAGGATTTGTGAAAAATGCTCGATAAATTCCTTTACAACAGGAGGATCCGTCGTCACCTTTGAAATTAGACAGGCGATTGGATTGATGTCGTAACCAATAGAAGAAATTCCTAGTTTCTTTGCCTCTGCAAGAAAAACTCCACTTCCACAAAAAGGATCGACCAAAATATCGCCAGGTTTAAAAAGGCTACTAATATACTCCTGTAGTACATTATGTGGTTTCCTCGCCCAATATTTATGTAGTAAATATTCAGCAGGATGAGTTTTTGCCATAAGTGCTCTCTGGCTCATAGCTTTTTCATTATGACTATAAAATCACAAATTTTAATACCAACCTGTCCGCCCTTACGCCTTTGACTAGCTGCCCATGAAGCTTCGGTAAACTGGGGTACCCTAATAGCCGCCAACTCAACTGAAAAATCATCTTTTAGCTCATCGAGAAGCATTTTTGTAACGGGGATATACTTTTCTCTGATTGATGTATCCCCAATCATGAGGGCTAATCGTCCATTTTTTTTGAGGCTACTTTTTAGATTCTTAAGCCCTTTGCTCATGTCAGCAATATATTCACTTACCTTTTCGGGCTTACCAACCTTAAATGATTCTCTCACCTCGTCTTTTCGGATCGTGGAATGATCGACGCCTAACCATGACAATTCCAAAGAATTAACCCCACTGTATTTGTAAGAGTTGAAGTATGGTGGATGGCAAATTACCAAATCGGCTTTACCAATTATAGAATCTGGGGTTCTTTCTAAAACAGATTCCTGGAAACATGCGACATCGCCAGCGCTCGGTAATAGTGACAAAGGCTCTATGATGCTTTTTGCTTTTTTCTCAAAAAAAGGAATGGCGTCCTGCTCTGCAGTCACTGCATCAAGAAACAATCTGCCCTGTTGCGTCGTAGCACGTGATACACGTCTGACAATCCCCAAAAAAGCAATCATTATGGCGTCTTTATATTTCTTTGGCGCTTCAAGCTCTTGGATCGCCCTTTTGATCTTTGTCAGTGATCTCGCTGTTTCTGGGAGAAACCAATGGCTTGGATTCTTAAGTCCCACAAGCTCCTCATTCGATGAAACTTTTTTCTTGCGCACGCTACTAAGAACTTCGTTCAAATATTCAAGATACCTACTTTTGTTTAGTTTCCTAATTTTTACATTTGATAACAGTACTGCTAAAGGGTTAACATCGTAACATGCGGCTTTCCTATTTAAGAGAAGAGCCTCCAATGCTGTGGTCCCACTGCCACACATGGGGTCAACAACTAAATCTCTAGGTGATGTATAGGTATCAATTAAGTATCTTGCAATCGGCGGTGGAAACTTTCCAAAGTATCTAAATATTCCATGCGAAAAATAACTAAGCGACTTATTAGATGCCTTAGTAGTCCATACCTCTACCTTAGGGGAAAACTTTTCTATCCTTGCTAGTGAAGCCAGCTTCCCGTAAATGACCTTATTTGATCCCCGTAGACTTGAAGTTTCCAATTCAGGGATAGGTTTATTGTTATAGGTTCTATGGGTCATTTTGCAATGTATTCTATTGGTCTTTGCAATGTATTTGTTTAGATAATAACACAACTCTAGCTTGTTAGCCACTACGTGGTGTAAAAAAACCTTGGCACGGAGGTCTAAGGTCGAACCAGGGATTTGGGCTCATTTATTGCTCAAACCAATGGTCTTAGAAACGCTTTTGCTTGATAACTGCTACAATCCCCCAAATTAGGAAGATGCCACCGGCTAAGCCCAACGCTGTGGCAATTAAACCCTCTCCCATTGTGGTTTGTTGTAGCCCAAAGTAGGCTGCGTAAAATAGAATCATCGCCAAGAAAGTATACCTTGGCTTTATTGGTTCCTTTGACTGAATCTTTTTCTCGTCCATAGATTGAGTTAGTTATTTTTATTAATTGATAAGCCGATTAGCAAGGTTTCAAATGACGCCTCGACTTTATAAATTACTTCGTAAATTCTTTTGGGGGCAGTATTAACCCCAGCAAGAATTGCGGAATTCGAAGTATTATAAACATATTCTAAAGCTTGAAGATAAAAATAGTAATTCTTATTAACCATATATTTTCTTTTAGGATCCTTCTTATAGTGTTTTCGGAGAATTAGGTACTCTTGCTCTACTAACAGCCGCTTTTTTATTGTATTGATGTGTTCCTCAATAATTTTTTTACTTTCATTAAGAGTAATCTGCGCAACCCTATCGGAATCTTCCTTTACCTTAATAAAGTTAGCTTGTTGATCAATTAAATCCTTGTTAAGTA
>Ga0265297_10011529_pt1 | contig 10805 bp, 9 predicted proteins | sample Munlanlwell13791_FD_192502 | JGI IMG/M metagenome (GOLD analysis project Ga0265297, IMG submission 192502) | Leachate microbial communities from a municipal landfill in Southern Ontario, Canada - Leachate well 137-91 | ecosystem: Engineered > Solid waste > Landfill > Unclassified | place...
TCTTGAGCGGGCCGCTCATTTCTCGAAAAAGAAATGAGCGAGCCTCGCTCAAATTTGTTTCGCAAATTTGAGCGGGTAACGGGACTTGAACCCGTGCCTAAACCTTGGAAGGGTTTCGTACTACCGCTATACTATACCCGCATTTAAATTGTAGTGGTCGGAGCGCCGAGATTTGAACTCGGATTAAATCCTCCCAAAGGACTCGTGCTACCGTTGCACTACGCTCCGTACGGTGATTTCCGAATATTTATAAAATAGCAGTATTTTGACCTTTGGTCAACACAAGCAAACAAAAACAGCCCTAAATAAATAGGACTGTTTTTAGGTCGCTTTTTGTACAATCAATATTACTTGACTGCATCCTTAAGCTGTTTACCTGGTCTGAATTTAGGAGCCTTCTTGGCAGGAACAGTAACCATTGCTCCGGTTTTTGGATTCCTTGCCTGTCTCTCCTTCTTTTTAACAACTAAGAACTTTCCAAGTCCAGCAAGAACAATTTCATCTCCTTTGCGGAGACCCATTGTGATTTCATCAATTAACATATTAATGAATTCTTCTGCTTTGGCTTTTGAAAGCTCTAATTTTTTAGCAATAACTTCTGCTAATTCTTGTTTTGTCATGTTTTAAGGAATAGTTATACGACCTTTTAATTTGCTTACTACCTTAATAATAAAGGGTTTTTTATTATTTTGCAAACTCCACAACCCTATTCTGTCTAATTATAATCACTTTTATCTCTCCAGGATACTTAAGATCCTCTTCTATTCTATCAGCCACATTGCGGGCTAATTTGTGCATATCTATGTCATTTATCTGACCTGGATTAACAAAAACCCTTAATTCCCTACCTGCTTGAATAGCATAAGCCTTTTCAACGCCATCAAATGCTAAGGCAATATTTTCAAGATCTTCTAATCTCTTTATATATTGCTCTAAGGTATCTTTTCTAGCTCCTGGTCTAGCTCCTGAAATCTGATCTGCTGCTTGCACAATCATAGCTTCCAAACTTTCGGCTGGATAATCGCCATGGTGCGATTTCATAGCAGCAATAATATCTTTATTAACCTTGAATTTTTCAAGTATTTTAATACCAATATCAATATGTGTTCCCTCTATCTGAAAATCAATGGCTTTCCCAATATCATGTAAAAGTCCAGCCATTTTAGCCACTTTCACATTAGCGCCCAATTCTTCAGCCAATAATGCTGATAAATGAGCTACTTCAATAGAATGCATTAAAACATTCTGTCCATAACTAGTTCTAAATTTCAATCTTCCCAAAACTTGAACTAATTTAGGCTCCAATCCAATAACTTGAGTATCATAAACAGCAGCCTCTCCAGCCTTGTTTATTTCCTCCATAATCATTTTCTTGGCCTTATCTACTGTTTCTTCAACTTTAGCTGGCTGGATCCTACCATCAGCAATAAGCATTTCCAAAGCTAGTTTAGCCACATGTCGTCTAATTGGATCAAAGCCAGAAATAACAACTCCGCCTGGAGTATCATCTACAACAAGCTCAACGCCCGTTAATTCTTCAAAGGTTCTAATGTTGCGTCCTTCTTTCCCAATAATTCTTCCTTTAATCTCATCATTAGGAATACTAACAATAGTTGTTGTTAATTCCTGAGCCTGAGACAAGGCGCATCTCTGGATAGCCAAGGCAGTAATTTCTTTGGCTTTTTGTTCGTATTTAGTCTTAGATTCTCTTTCCAGCTTTATCATTCTTTCTAGAATATATTGCTGGTTATCATCCTCAATTCTTTTAAGCAAAATCTCTTTAGCTTGATCAGGCGAGAGTCCGCAGATTTCCTGCAACTTAACCTCTTCGTCTTTAATCATTTTATCCAAACGCTCTTTGATTTGCTTAACTTCTTCTACTCTTAAAGCAACTTTCTTTTCTTGATCTTCAAAATCAGTAATCTTTTTATCCAATAGCTCTTCTCTCTTGAGAAGCAATTGCTCTGATTTCAAAATGTCTCTCTTTCTCTCTCTTTGATCTTCATCGGCTCTGTCGATTATGTCTTTAGCTTTTGTATTAGCTTGTTCGACAATCTGACGAGCTTCTTCGATTTTTTTCTTGATTTTGCGCTCTAGGCTTCCGGCTTGCTTTTGAGCTATCATCTGCCTGACGATATATCCAAGCGCTATTCCTACAACTCCAGCCAAAAGCGCAAATATGATGTTCATATTGTCTTGCATATTTGCTTTTGTTAATTTTCTGCCTTTATAGAATATTTAACGCGGCAAAGAGTCTAAATTTTGCTTGACTTAAGCACTTGGTCAACGAGACCATATTTCTTAGCTTCTACGGCGTCCAAATAAAAATCCCTATCTGTATCTCTTTCAATTTTAGACAGGCTTTGACCCGTATGTTTTGCTAGAATTTCGTTAAGCCTTGCTTTGATTTTGAGTATCTGTTTAGCAGTGATCTCTATCTCACTTGCTTGTCCCTCCACTCCTCCTGCTACTTGGTGCAACATAATTTCGGAATTAGGCAGAGCCGATCTCTTTCCTTTGGCTCCTGCCGCTAAAAGCACTGCTGCCATTGAGGCGGCCATGCCAAAACAGACAGTCGCTACTGCCGGTCTTATATGTTGCATTGTATCGTAAACGGCCAATCCGGACGTAACAGATCCCCCAGGACTATTAATAAAAAGCTGAATGTCCTTTTTGGGGTCTTTGGCGGCTAAATACAATAATTGGGCAATTATCAAATTGGCCATGGCGTCATTCAACGGCCCGGCCAATAATATTATTCTTTCTTCCAATAATCGAGAGTAGATATCATAAGCCCTCTCCCCTCGATTAGTTTTTTCGACGATTGTTGGAATTATCATAAGTTAACTCGTAATCAAAATTAAATTAAGAAATAAAGCTTGCTATCCTCTGAATCGTTCTCTGATTTTCCATCCTTTCTTTAGTATATTCAAGTAAATTGCCTAGGTCAACCTCGGTCAAATCAGGGTAATTTTGAGTAATTTTTGACACTTCGGCATTTAATTCTTCTTCGCTTATTTCTATTTTCTCCTGTTTTTTGATCTCTTGGAGAACTAAATATTCTCTTATCTTCTTTTCCACCCCTGGTCTTAATTGGGAGTGCAAACCATCCATTGTCTGCTTACTCTGAGCCAAGTATTCTTCCATAGAAATATTCTGATCGGTAATTCTTTTCTGAAAATCTCTAATAGTTTCCTCTATCTCTCGTTCGATTAAAACATCGGGCACTTGTAAATCTTTTATTTGATTAGCTGTTTTTTCCAAAACCTGGTCAACAGCTTCTTGAACTAGTTGATTTTCTTTTGAAGTCTTTAAGTCTCCTGTTAGGGCTTGCTTTAAAGCTTCTAAATTTTCGAAGTTGCCAACTGTTTTGGCAAACTCATCATTAAGCTCTGGCATCTCAACTGACTTTATCTTGGATAAAATAATTTTAGCATGCCCTGGCTTTTTATCTGGAAATTCAAAATCAACTTCTGTTTCTTGACCAATTTCCATTCCTTCTATCTTGTCCTCAATAGCTGGGACAAGTTTCCCCTTCCCTAAAATAAAAGCATCTCTATTCTCTTTGTTATCATTAATAGTCAAACGGATTTCAACCCAATCTCCTTTTTGGGCTTTGCCTGTTTTATCATTTAACTTTGCCATGGTATTTTGCAACCACTTCATAGAATCTTGGATTTCCTCTTCCTTGATTTCTAATTCTTTTTTCTTAACTGTTTTGGCAATTTCTTGATAATCAGGTAATTCAAACTTGGGCAAAACATCAACCACTATTTTAAAGCCAAATGGGTTATCTTTGGCAATTTTTTGAACATTAACTTCAGGCTGGCCAATTATTTCCAGCTTATTATCAACAACAGCTTTCCTATAACCTTCGCTAACAGCATGCTCAGCAGCATGCTCTACAATGACCTGTTGATCTAGTTGAGCCATAGCTAATTCCCTAGGAGCTGTTCCTTTACGAAATCCTTTTATTTCAATATCTTTGAGAGCTTCCTCTGTAACATGATCAATAAAGGAATTGAAATCCTGGGCTGAAAATTCAACCTCAATTTCCACTTTGGACTTAGGCTGTTTTGTAACAGTAATTTTTGGTTCCATTAAATTTTAATTTTTAATTACAAGAACAATGGGACCAATGCTAATGAGAGTGTTCCTAATAATTTAATCAAAACATGAAGCGATGGTCCAGCAGTGTCCTTGAATGGATCGCCAACAGTATCTCCTGTAACGGCTGATGCATGGACATAACTTCCCTTTCCGCCTTCATGGCCTGCTTCAATATATTTTTTAGCATTATCCCAAGCGCCTCCAGCATTATTCAAAACAGTTGCCAATAATAAACCAGTGATTGTTCCAACCATGATAAATCCTGCAACTGCTTCAGCGCCAAGACCTTCTTTTTTAAATACTAATCCAACAGTAATGGGCAAAGCAACAGCTAAAAATCCTGGGAAAATCATCTGTTTTAAAGCAGCTTGAGTTGTGATATCAACGCATTTGCCATAATCTGGTTTGACTTCTCCAGTCATTAATCTTGGCTCAGCCTTAAACTGTCTTCTCACCTCTTCCACAATGCTTCCTGCAGCCTTTCCAACTGCTTTAAGAGCCAAAGCAGTAAATACAAACACAAGCATGGCTCCCAATAATCCTCCAATAAAAACTTCTACTTTGGCCATGTTGACAGCAGTCAATTTGGCTTCTTCAAAATAAGCAGTGAACAATAAGAATGACGCCAACGCAGCGCTCCCCATAGCATATCCTTTTGTTAAAGCTTTGGTTGTATTCCCAACTGAATCGAGCTGATCAGTAACTTTGCGAACTGATTCTGGCAAATCAGACATTTCTACAATGCCTCCAGCATTATCGGTAATTGGTCCGAAAGTATCCATGGCTAAAATATAAGCGGCAGTGGCCAACATTCCCATGGTGGCAACAGCTGTGCCATAAATACCACCCAAGGCTCCGATATTACTCATCATTCCTAGTCTGTAGGATGCCAACAATGAAATGCACACAGTAATAACGGTTAAAGCAGTGCTTTCAAAGCCGACTGCTAAGCCTGAAATAATATTTGTAGCATGCCCTGTTTTAGAACCATTAATAATATCTTGAATGGGTCTGTAATCGCTAGATGTATAGTATTGAGTAATATAAACAAAAGCGATGCTGGCTAGCAAGCCAACCAATCCAGCATAAAAGAAATATATATTACCAAGCATATATTTGGTAACAAAATAAAATCCAATGGCAGCCAAAGTGCTGGTTACAAAATATCCTTTATTAAGAGTGTCTAATGGCTTGGCATTATCATTTCCTTTAGCAAAAATAACTCCAACGATTGAGCAAATTAATCCTAAAGCTCTCAAAACCAATGGAAACAAAATTCCATTTAATCCAAAGACTGGGTAAAGAGCAGCGCCTAAAATCATGGCGGCAATATTTTCAGCTGCTGTTGATTCGAATAAATCAGCTCCTCTTCCAGCGCAATCTCCAACATTATCCCCCACCAAATCAGCAATAACAGCTGGGTTTCTAGGATCATCTTCGGGAATTCCTTTTTCAATTTTTCCAACTAAGTCTGCTCCCACATCAGCAGCTTTGGTATAAATACCGCCACCAAGTTGAGCAAATAAAGCAACTAAGCTGGCGCCAAATCCAAATCCTGCAATTAAATTAGGAATCTCTGCCACTCTATCTCCAGAATAGCCTCCAAAATAAAAATAATAAATAAACAAAGCGCTAATTCCCAACAAGCTCATAACAGTAATAACAATTCCCGAAACTGCGCCTGCTCTCATAGCGACATCTAAGGCTCTAGCTAATCCTTTTTGAGCTCCAGAAGCTGTTCTGATATTAGAATTAACTGAAATCCACATTCCGATTAAACCAGCTAAACCAGAACAAAAAGCTCCCAATAAAAATGCAACAATAACATTGGTCGGTGAAACCTTAACAGCCTGACCAAATGAATGATAAACAAAATAAAGAACAGCGCTCAAAACAATAGACATCCAGGCAATTGTTTTATATTGCCTTTTTAAATAAGCGCCAGAACCTGTTTTAATAGCTAAATAAACATCCTGCATTTTAGCTGTGCCCATATCTTGTTTTTTAATCCAAAAAATAAGCCAACCAACAAACCCTAACGATAAGAATGAAATAATGACTGGTACAAATATAAGATCCATATTTTTAATTAAGAAATGAATCCAGAATGGCAGTTTTATTCTGCGATCTGTTCTTCACTTTCTCCTTTTATTTTTTCTTTATTATTTTCTTCTAAAGATTCTTCCTCGGTTTCTGATTTATTTTCTAACTCAAGCTCTCCAGCATCATCAACCAATGTTAAATCTTTTTTAATTATTTCTCCTTGAGCATTAACTTCGATCACTTCCCCGTCTTCATTAACAACTTTAATATCAATTTTCCAGCCAGTTAATTTGGCTGCCAACCTTACATTTTGTCCGCCCTTGCCAATAGCTAAAGACAATTGATCTTTAGGAACAATAACCAGGGCAACATTTTTGGGCATTGCTCTGACTTCAATAACCTTAGCTGGAGACAAAGCATTAGCAATAAATTTTTCATTGTCCTCGCTATGTTCAACAACATCAATTTTTTCTCCGCCCAATTCATTAATAACAACAGCGATTCTAGTTCCTCTTTGGCCAACCATAGCGCCAATAGGATCAACTCCTTCAATACTAGAAGAAACTGCTATCTTAGTGCGGTAGCCTGCCTCTCTAGCAATAGACATGATCTTGACCTGACCATTGCCAATTTCTGGCACTTCCAATTCAAAAAGCTTAGTAATCAATCTTGGATGAGCGCGAGAAACAATAATAGTTGGCCCTTTTGGGCTGTCTTCAACTTTTAATAAATAAACTTTAATTCTTTGATCTGGTCTATAAAATTCTCCTGGCACCTGCTCTTCTTTTGGTAATAGAGCATAGGCTCTTCCAATATCTAAAATTATAGCCCTAGATTCAATTCTTTGGACTACTCCTGAAACAATTTCCCCTTCCCTAGTTTGAAAGCGGCTCATAACAGCATCTCTTTCCACTTCTTTTATTTTTTGCAATAAAACTTGCTTGGCTGTTTGAGCAGCAATTCTTCCAAAATCAATTTGTGATGGCAAAGGCAATTTTAAATCCTGACCAACTTCAATTCCAGGAACAATTTGTTTAGCCTCGTCAATTAAAATATGTTTGTCAGGATTAAAGACAATTTTTTTCTGTTCTTCTCCTTCAATGTGACCCGATTCCGTTTCTTTAAGATCTTCTCTTCTGGATCTCAATTCTTCCAATTCCTCTTCGGAATAAATCATATCTTGATCAACAACAATTTTGATCTGCCAAAAAACAGCCTCGCCTGATTTAGAATCAAATTCGGCCTTAATTATTTGGCCCTTTTTACCATATTCTTTTTTATAAGCAGCAGCTATTGATGCCTCAACAACCTCAATAATTTTTTCCTGAGGTATAGCTTTTTCTTCAGCTATTTGAGTAACGGCTCTGCTAAAAGCTTTTAAATCCATATTATTTAGCTTAAATTAAAATTTCCGCTTTATGGGCGGAACAACCTTAAGATACCACATTTGGTATGGCTGGTCAAGCCGCCCTAAATTACAATACAATTTTGGGCGAGCCTCGCCTTTTGGGCGGGCCACCCCAAACATGCCTGTTAAACAGGCATGTTTCCGTGTTTGCGAGGTATTTTGTCCTCTTTTTTATTGAGCAAAGCTTCTAAAGCTCTATAGAGATAAATTCTAGTATTTTTAGGATCAATCACCATATCAATCTGGCCAGCCTTAGCTGCCTGAAATGGATTTAAAAATTTTTCTTTTAATTCTTTAATTTTTTCCTTTTCCAGCTGTTCTGGATTTTTACTCTCTACTAATTCTCTTTTATAAATAATTTTAACAGCTTGTTCTGGACCCATAACTGCCAATTGAGCTCCTGGCCAAGCCATAACAGTGTCATAAGCTAATTCGTGAGAGCACATAGCAATATAAGCTCCGCCAAAAGCCTTACGAATAATTAAACTAATCTTAGGAACATTGGCTTCGCTATAAGCATATAAAACTTTGGCTCCATGTCTAATGATTCCCCTATTCTCTTGGTCTTTGCCAGGTAAATATCCTGGGGTATCAACAAAATTAATCAAAGGAATATTAAAGGCATCGCAAAATCTGACGAATCTAGCGATCTTGTCTGAAGAATCAATATCCATGCAACCAGCCGCCACTTTAGGATTATTAGCTACTAGCCCCACCACATAACCAAACAATCTGGCAAAACCAGTAATAGCGTTAGGAGCAAATTCTTCTTGAATTTCAAAAAATGTTCTCTTATCAACCACTTCTTTTATGACATCCTTCATGTCATACCCTTTTTTATCATCATCGGGGACCAAATCAACTAATTTAGGATTATCTTCATTTTCAAAAACTTCATCTAAAATACTCCTTTGTCTGGGCGGATCTTCAACAAAATTCTGAGGCAAATAAGAAAGCAATTTTTTAACAGCTGTAAAACATTCTTCTTCTGATTTATAGGCAAAGTGAGCGCAACCGCTTTTTTCAGCATGCATTTTAGCTCCTCCTAAATCTTGGAAAGATATTTCTTCTCCCATTACACTCTTAACAACATCAGGGCCAGTAATATACATGTTAGATATTCCTTCAACAGTAAAAACAAAATCAGATAATCCTGGCGAGTAAGAAGCGCCTCCAGCGCATGGTCCTAGTAAAATAGTAATCTGAGGAATAACTCCCGATGATTTAATTATTTGCTTAAAAATAGCTCCGTAGCCATCAAGACTATAAACTCCTTCCTGGATTCTAGCTCCGCCCGAATCAATGATGCTGATAATTGGACAACCTGTTTTATGAGCTAAGTCAAAAACTTTAACAATCTTTTTAGCATGAGCTTCTCCTAATGATCCTCCTTGAGCAGAAAAGTCTTGGCTATAAACAAAAACCTGTTTGCCATCAACTTTGGCCCAGCCAGTTATTACTCCGTCTCCCACAAACTTTTCTTTGCCTGTTTCAAAACGAGTTTCCACAAAAGCATCAGTTTCAAAGAAAGAATTAGGATCAACCAAAAGGTCAATTCTCTCTCTAGCTGTCAGTTTGCCTTTTTCGTGCTGTTTGGCAGCCAAAGACGGATCTTTCAGATCCTGATTTTTTGTTTCTAATTTTTGTATTTCTTTTTGAAAATTCATAAATTTAAAAACTTATAATTTTGAGCTGCCTTTTAAGGCCGCTAACTATTTCTTTCAATAACTTTTGATTATCAATATTTTTGTTAATTTCCTTTTTTATAGATGTGGCAATATTTTTAACTTCGGTTGGAATGTTATCAATATTAGTATTTATGCCTATGCCCATCACCGAGACCTTCACTTCCCTGCCGATAATATTCTGAGTTAAAATCCCACAGACTTTTTTATTATTAATATATACATCGTTGGGCAATTTAATCATTGGCTCAATATCAAAATTCTTTTTTAGAGTGTCGGCGACTATGAAGGCTGCTAAAATCGTCAGGGTTTGTAAATCATCTAAATTGCTCTTGGGCAAAATAACAGAAAAATATAATCCCCCCTCTGGCGAATGCCAAGCAGATTTTTCTTTGCCATGTCCTGCTTCTTGGATATCGGCTACAACAATTGTCCATGGCTTGGCTCCTTGTTTAGCCATTTCCTTGGTTGTTTCCTGGGTGGAATTTAATTTTAAAAATCTTTTAATAACCATTAAATTTGGTTAGGTTTGAGCTTTATTAAAAGTTCACCTTTATTAACTACCTGATCTTTGGCAATTTTAACTTCAAAAACAGTTCCATCTCCTTGGGCGATAATCTCATTTTCCATTTTCATGGCAATTAAGGTTACTACCTTTTGTCCTATTTTCACCTGATCTCCAGGCTTAACCCACAAAGCAGTAACAGTTCCTCCCAAGGGAGCTCTAATTTCATTCTGGGGTTCACGCTTTCCCTGTCCAGCAATTATTGGTTCATCGTTTTGCATTATATCAATCACATCTTCCTCGCTAATCTTTTCTAGCCCTTTGTCTTGTTCTTGGAAAAAATAGTTCTTATCATTTATTTCCACCTTGTAAACTCCCGGCATTATTTCGTTAAGGTTTATATCGTATATTTTTTCTCCTAATTTGATCTGCTTCTTCATAAAAAATTATTGCAAACGGCTAGCCATTTTCCATTTGCTAGAATGCCCGCCTGATTGGGCATGACCCTTAATATCATGATATATGTTAGCCAGAATATAAGCCAGCTCTTCTTGCTCTAGAGCGTCTTCTTTGGGCCTATGTTTGGATGGCTTTTTGATTTTTTCTTTTTTAAGACCTTCCAAGATTTTCTCGCCTTCAATAAAATGCGTAGAGAATATTCCTTTATTAAAATTGTCATTTTCCAAAACCGCCTTATGGAATGGGATATTAGTGACTATGCCATCAATGATATATTCATCAAAAGCGCGCCTGGAACGAGCCAAGACCATTTTTCTGTCCTTGTGGTAAATAACCATTTTAGAAATCAAACTGTCGAAAAATGGAAATATTTTTTGACCTCTTTTACAAAAACTGTGAATTTCTACCCCATCTCCGCCTGGTGTTTGATAATTCCCCACTCGTCCTGATTGAGGCACGAAATTATTAAACGGATCTTCGGCTGTAATACGAAACTCCATTGCCCAGCCACTCATTTTTATATGTCTTTGCTTAAGATTAAGTCTTTCTCCAGAAGCCATTCTAATTTGTTCAGCCACCAAATCAAAACCAGTAA
>Ga0265297_10011530_pt1 | contig 10805 bp, 11 predicted proteins | sample Munlanlwell13791_FD_192502 | JGI IMG/M metagenome (GOLD analysis project Ga0265297, IMG submission 192502) | Leachate microbial communities from a municipal landfill in Southern Ontario, Canada - Leachate well 137-91 | ecosystem: Engineered > Solid waste > Landfill > Unclassified | place...
AAGAATAGAATATGCTATAAGAAGAGGAACCACAATTAATCCATACGTCATCTATAGAAGAAACCTTGGAGACCTACTATTAGATGGAATTAAATTCAAAACTCCAGTAGAAGCAATGACGTATCTTTGTGAGAATTATTTAATAAAAGTCTCAATGAATGAAGAAGAAATTAAAGAAGAAAGAAATACAAAAGCTTTAAGTGAATTGAAAGAAGAAACATCATCTCTTAGAAAAGATATTAAACATATTTTAGATGTACTAGAAAAGACTGCTACTGTAATTTCTTTACAACAAGATCGCATAGAGAGATATACAAAAAACAATGAAGATAAATATAAGAAGGAACGTGAATACTTTTTTGCTCTTACAGATGCTGTGAAAAAAAGTATATTAATGGGAAACTTGAAACCTATCAAAGACTTATTAGATAATGAAGATAAGTGATATAAAAAGAGAGTTAAAATCTATACAGTGTTCTCGTCATAAGATAGAACTGGAAGTACATCCATTTTGTCCAGAATGTAAGAAAGAGTATATGATAGAAGAGAGTACTGATATCTTAGATGTTGCTAATCAACTTAATCAATTACTTCCCTCTATACCTATACAACAACAAGCTATATTAGAACAAAACATATCAAGACTAACCCAGATTAGTTTAAATCTTAATCATACATATGAAGATGTATATAAGTAAGATATGTTAAATACTAGTATATTCTTAATCCCTCTCCCTCCCTCCTCTTAACAGGAAGGAATGTAAACTTTATAATAATCAACTTTAATGTTTAATCTATACTAAACAGGTTTAGTTCTAGTGGGATGGAATTGTAATATTTACTTTTTTCATTTGATGTTTGTGTGAAATCAGACTATAAATATGATATTATGTTAAAAAAGACTTCAGATATTGTAATAGATACTAAAGAAGCTCAAATGTTTCTTTGTTCTATATGTAAAACCACAGTAAAATCTGAGGATTTTAACCATATTAACCATATTTGTAAAAAATGTGATGAGGGACCTAGAAATGAACGAAGTAAGATTACCAATCCGTAACGTTAATACAATTTCTGAAAATACGAAAACTATTATAGAGGTATTACTTCATAGTAAAGAAAAACAAGCCTTACCTAAACCCCCATCTCAATCCCTTAAAGCTACCGCTTCTAAAATACCTTTTAACAATGCTATTAAGACAGGACGGTTTGAATCTGTTGGTATGGGGTTGTGGAAAGGTGGAATGAAGGAGGATGATTATGGAAGGATATGGGTTAAGAAAACATTTGTAGATGAAAAGACTGGGGAGAAACAGGAATGGCTAGTAGTATATACAAATGATGAAGATGAAATAATAAGACAAGTTGCATCAGAATATAAAGGAATTCAAAAAGCGGCTTCATATAAGAAAGCTAATGAAGATAAAGTACCGCTGAAGTTAGTAGGTTTAGACGGGAATGCTTTTTCTATTTTAGGAGCTTTTCAATCAGCTGCAAGAGAACATGGATGGGAAAAAGAAAAAATTAAAGCAGTATTAGATCAGGCTATGTCAGGGGATTATAATAACTTGTTGAATATTATTATGAATAATACTTATGACCCCTCTGAGGAAGATTATGATGAGTTTGATGACTTAGACGAGATTAATAATGACGACTATGATGAATTGCAAATGGATGATGATGCGGATGTTGTAAGTTCAAAGAAAACAGCATTTAACACAGCACCATATCAAAAATATCCTCAGTATAGAAAATACTTTACTACATTACAAACTATGAAGGATACTTATTACTATGGTAAACCTATGGCAATACAAACAGGCGCTGCATATCTAGTAAGACAACATCCAGAATTAGATGAAACAGAAGCAAATAGAATATTAAACATTTGGTTAGGGGAAGTTGGACCATATGAAGCATCACGGAAACAAGCAGCTAAATGGTATTCTCAATATTTTTTGAAGACAGAAGATCCTTATGAAGAGGGATATGAGGACACAATTCAGAGTAGAAATAATGTAACTGTATTTGAGTTTCCATCTGAAAAACTCTTAATGAATTTTTTAGAAGAAGTTGGCGGAACTTTTCATCCATATGGAGGACTTAGAGCAATCATTACAACAGAAGATCTAAAAAAGGAAGCAGCTAATGTTGTAGATCCGATTATTATTACTCATAAGGATAATAAATTTACAATAAATGATAATGGAGAGATATTTACATTTCCTAGTATAAATTTGTTAAGAAGAGCTTTAGTAAAAGATTTTAATATTAATGAAGATAATGTAGATGATATAATAGCGGATGCAATAAAGTTTAAGTCTGTAGAAGCCGCTAACGTTGATCCAAAGAATATTCCTATAGCTCCTGGAATTAAATCAAAAGATTTAAAATTAAATGAATCTGGTGGAGCAGGTACAGGAACGGTAACAATTGAATTCACAGATGTTAATAAAGCTTTGAAGTTCTATCAAGATGAAGTTACCCCCGCAGGAGGAGAGAAACAAGAAGTTCCTCAGGAAGAAAATCAAGAAGGTATGGAAGAACAAGAAGGTAAAGTTCCTTCGCAGCAACCTCAACAAGGAACACAAGTACAAGTTCCCCCTGGACTACAAGTACAACCAAAAGCTTCTAGTTTAGCTAAGAAAGCATTTCCTTACGGCCCTGAAAATAATCCTCCATCTGATGCAATAATACCTAATAATGATGAGGATAGAACAGAAGATCAATTTGGACAGTATTTATATGAAGGGGATAGAGTAAAAGATGATATGGGTAGAAGAGGAACTATTGATAGAATAGTTGGAAATGCTGTTTATGTTACATGGGGAGGTCCTTTTGAAGGAGGAGAACAAGAAGGAAGACATCCAGTATTAATGGATGCAAAACAGTTAACTAAATGGGCTTCTTTAAAACCAACAGTAGAAGAGTTTAGCGATGGATTGAAAGGAGTACGGGTAATTAGATATTCTAACTATAACCCAAGGTTTTCCTCTACTGTATGGGAACTGATGAATAGAGAACGTATAAATAGTCACGCTACTAGTTCTTTCAGTTCTAATACTTCTTATATTAACGAAAACGGTATGGAAATCCCTGTATCTCTAAAGACTGGAATTAAAGTAGGAGAGATGTTTGAACGTCCTGATAACCACGAGTTAGTTCGTTTTGCAGGATGGATTAATAAAACTGCTATTAAGGATAATGGGGAACCGGAAGATGATTATAATGATATTCATGATACAATAGATAGTTATAAAGAAGATGAAGGTAATACTAGTGAAGGGGAGACTGCAGAATTAGATATCCATATTGAAGCAGAACCAGATATAATTGAAAACATGATAGATAATTTATTGGATGGATTAGACGCAGATCAGTTAGAAGGTGGTTTAGCAGATGATAGAGAAGATGAAGAGTTTGATGAAGACCAATTAGAGAAAGGTAAAGATGTAGAAAAGGAACATACAGATGATGAAGACCTTGCTAAAGAAATAGCTAAAGACCATTTGATGGAGATGGGTGATTATTATGATAAACTAGAAGATATGGAAAAGAAAGAGTCTAAATTAGCTACTATCGTTGAAGAAAACGGTAAATGGAAAGTAAAGAATAAAGCTAAAACTAAAACATTAGGAACACACAATACTAAGAAGGATGCAGAAAAACAATTACAAGCAATTGAAATTAATAAACATGCAGAATATCATCCTGGAGAAGAAGTAGAAGTAGAATATAATGCAGAAAAAGATTTGTATTGCATAAAAGGGAAGAAAACAGGGAAAACATATAAAGAACTCTCAGATGAGATGGATGCAGAAAAGGAAGCAGACTTTATAAATAAGTTATATAAAGAAAAGAAGTTTACTTCATTAAATAAACAAGCAGACCACTATGTAGATCCTAACTTCGGACTTTGGGTAGCAAGCCTTGGTAATTCCTTGCGTGGAGAGAAATTAGATCAATATCATAATATACTTGCTCAGTTCTTACCTGAGTTTGGTCATAATGATTACCAAGAAATTGTAAAGAATACTGATACATTGCAGATGGAACAAAAGAAACAATTAGAAGAACATTTATATAATTTAATTGGTAAACAAGAGTTTGCTAATAAGAAATTAAGTTTTGATGATCCTTATGAAACACAATCAGATTTCTATGATGATAAAGGATCTTATGATAAATTCTTAACTGACCCTAATGATAATCTTAATACCTTAAGTGTAGGGGATAGAGTAAGAGTATCGGATGAAAATTCAGAACAGTTTGGGGAAGAAGGAACTATTACGGATACTTTAGAATTCAATGCATACAGAGTAGATATGGGAAGTGGAGAGGATTATAAGTTTTATAGTGATGAATTAACAAAAGTTAGTTCTAAAACATCCAGTGGAGAGTTAACAGAAAATGATTTCTATAGTGGTATGAAAGTTAGATTAAAACCAGAATATGCTAGTGACAACCCTAGTGAAGTATTTACTCTTTCAAACTATGATGGTAGAAAAGGATGGATTGGGGATGACCAAGATAGAGGATGGTATGCAGAGTGGTTTAAACTTATTCCCGTAGAAGATATTGAAGAAGATATTGAAGAAGATGATAATATAGATCTTGAAGAAAGAATAAAACAAGTGAGGGAGAATAGACAATTAAGAAGAATGCAAGGATTAAGTTCTAAGAAAACTGCAGCGGATATAAGTGATGAAATTCCCCCTATGACAAATGTTACCAACGAAAGTCAAGCGGATTCTCCAGCACCTAATCAACAACCTCTTCCTCCTAAACCTGAGTTGAATAATCAACCGGGAGATGTATTATATGATAGTAATAAACAGAAACAAGATGCAGGGAAGTTTCAAGTAACCACAGACCCTGTAGAAAAAACAGTAACAGTTAAATTTTTAGATGAAGATAAAAGTAATGCATTGGATAATTTAATGAATCCTCAACAGCAACAACTTAATCCGCTTATGCAGAATCAACAACAACCAGCTATGACTGTTCCAGGACAAGCAGGGTTTCAACCAGAGAAGGATTTCCAAGACGTTAACTCAGGAGTTCAATACTAATGAAAGAGAATTGGAGAGATACGTTAGCATCATATAAAAACTGGTTTGGAGAGGAAGGACATCCAGTAGATAATTATATACATTGGAGAACTAAGAATCCTAAAGAATTGCAAGCACGATTAAAAGTAGCATATGATAAGATCATACAAGCAGGATTGGAAAAAGAACTAAAAGAAATAACGGATGTAGTAAGAACTTACGGAGTAGAAGACGCTTATGATACGATGGCAGGAGAAGGTTTATGACAAGAACTAATGAGACATATTATAAGTATTTAGATGGAGTGTTAGTTAAATCGTGTTTTAAGGTGGATTTATTACGAAATGGTTCTAATATTTTATTAAAGAAATTTCCAGAACTTCAAGAATGGAAACAAGCATCAAATGTATTAAGGGATTACGTAGTTGATACAGATCCTTATAACAGGTTAGAAAAAGACCAATGGAGTTTACTCTTATGAGCAACCTTAAATTAAGTTGGAATTTTCAAACTCCTCTTAAATGGTATTCTATTTCTAATTATGGGATGGGACAAGAAACAGAAGGAAACTATGGGATGTATACATTTGATATGACTTCATTTAATTCTTTTAAAAAGTCTTTAAAAGAATTAGTAAATAATTATACATTTCCTGCATTAAGCCCTTCTGATACTAAAAAAGCGTGGGATGCAATAACTATTAATCAAATGTTTGTAACAACTTCAGATTATGACGGAGGCTTCGTTTCTTGTGCTATAGGAGGAAAGCATTTTTCTCTTTCTGAAATACAAAAAGCAGCTATACTAGAATGGGTACAAGAAAAAGAAGTAACTGATACAGATTTAGAAAGTACATTGTAAATAAAATTTTAATTTTCAAGGAGTATAAAAGAAATGGTACGTATAATTCCAAACTATGAAAACAACACAAAGAAAACTCTTCCGGGATGGGTAGATGTAAAAGAAATTACAAAAGCAAGTACTCCGCTTCAGCTTCCTTTAAAGAAACAAGCTTCAAGGGAAGAGAAGATAGTAGTATCTTATTTTTGTACTCCTTGCAACAAAGTAGTCCTTGCTAATAATATCAATATTATACAACAGGAGACTTTAGCAAAGAAAGCAGGAAAGACAATTGAACCACATTGTCCTAAATGCGGTAATACTTTATCTGTATATAAAGATACTGGAAAGAAACAGACAGTATCTAATCTTCAAAGCATTAATGATTGTAAGAATGTTTCTTTAATAGAAAAAACTGCATCAGGAACATATAATACTTTTATTGATCGTAAGATCGTATATTCAACAGTAGAGAAACTAGCAAGATATGCTAGTAAATTAGGAATGACAGGGTGTGTTGCACGTTATATTAAATCTGAACATACTAAACAAGCAGGAACAGATGTTTCTATTCTTAATGATATTGAATGTAGTTTAGAATGGATGTATGGAAGAAAACAAAAAGGACGTGCTACTGCAACTGTTAAAATTGATCCTGCTGGTAACTTTGAATTCCCAAGAGTCTTTAAAGTTGCTTCTGGTATGGAATATCCTTTCCAAGAGAAATATATTAAGATGTTAGAGAAGGATGCCGCAATGTTTCAATCATTACCAAAGAGAAAGAAATCGGATGTTCCTCAATTCCGTAAACCAGATCCTACAAGATTTAGAGTTACAGGAGGAATGAAAGTTAAAGACTTTAAGAAAACTGCATAACTATGAAAAAACTTAGTTGGCAAGAAAGTTTTGGGGATAATGAGGAGGAACGGCGTCGTAACATGGAGTTAATGTTAGCGTTACAACAAAGAGGAATTCCATATACTATTACAAAAGAGCCGGGGGCGAGAGAAGATGAAGAATTTGTGTTGATGATAGGGGATGGACTTCCTGGAACAATTTACGTAGGGGCAGGATATAATGGATATTTTATGGACGTATTGAAGATGGATAATCTAATTAGAGGCGGTGTAGAAGATCTAGATGTATTTATAAATAAAATTAAATTTTTATTGATAAAAAAGTGAGATACAAATGACAACAACTAATTTAATATCTGTAGAAATATTGAATGATGCTTTAGATCAAGTTATAGAACACCATAATTAATAAGAATTAACCTACTATGAATCAATCAATACAAAATAACGTACCAAATACAATGACTCCGGGACCAATGAAAACCTTTCAGCAGAACCAACAGGTGATTAATCCCGCAGATGGTAAGCCTTACCAAGTACAACAACAAACTCCAGGTAAGGGGATGACTCTAATAGATCCATCAACAAATCAAACTGTTATGGTCGCAGAACAAGATGTACAGAATCTTCAACCTGCAGTCCGTACTTCATCTGAAAAGATGTTGTTGGAAAGAATGGTAGATGATTTAATCGAACAAAAATCTCGTATTGCACAACGTAAGAAAGAAAACATAATAGAAAGAAAAATTTCCATAGAAGGACTAGCTAGAGAAATTATAGCAGAAATGCTCGGAGAAGAACTCCCTATGTCTAGTATAGCTTATAATAAAAGAATGAGGGCAAGTGAAATGAGAAAAAAATGGGATGATACTAGAAAACTTTTAAAAACAAGATCTCAACTTAATGAACAAGAAAGACGTAGTAGTCCTACTTATAACGAACCTCGTCAAGAACAAGCTATAAGAGAATTAGGATTAGGGAAAGTAGCTAAATATGATCCTTATGAAGGAGATTTAAATGAAGAAGTAGGTAGAGATAATAAAACTGGATTACCTATGAGAGGAGGAAAAGACGTTGAGGTAGGATTAACTGAGTTCCCCTACGGAGTAGATAAAACAAAGAATCCAGAAGGATATGGAAAGATGACTATGGAAGAAATGGATAATAAATTTGAAGAAGAACATGATCATTTTAAGAATGAACAATTATTACCAGATTATACAAAGAAACGTGAAGAATCTGATACATATTTAAATAGAGATGATAGAAGAAAGAAGATTAAAGACTTAAGAAAAGATTTCCATAATCCTCGCTACGCTCCGGATGGTTCTACTGGGGTAGGAACAACTAAAGAAGCTACTATGGAATCGGTACTAGATAATATGATAGGTGTTAGTAAGACTGCAGAAGAATCATTAGAAGGAGAAATTACTAAATTACCTATTCAATATAAAGATGTAAAGAAAGCACCAGGGAAAGAGATGGGATTTGTAGAACCGCAAGTATTAGAAACAGCTAACCCTGATGTCAAAGCAGCAGTTGAAATGTTAAAAAATACTCAATCAGACGTGGAAAACTTAAAAGCGCAAATAGCAGAAAAATCTAAACCTTTACAAGATGCTATTATGGATGCTACTAAAGAATTAAATACTCAGTTAGCAGAAAAAGCAGCTTTAATAAAAACATGTCTCGATATGTTACATGATGAATTAAATAAAACAACAGATAAGGTAGCAGTAATAGAAGATGAAATCTATGCTGCTATTGATAGAGAGAAAGCAGTAGCTCCTGCTGCATCATTACCACAAATACTAGCTAAAGCTAAAGAAGTCAACCCACAGTTGATAGAGGAAATCAACAAAATAAAAGCTACAATTGAATCTGATAATACGAGGTTAGTACTAGAACAATTTTTATATAAGTACCCAGTGTCGGAAGTTCAAAAAAAGAAGATTTCTAGTTCGTCCGATATAAATACACTAGTTCAAGAGATCGTGGGGTTAATTAATGATTTAACCGTATTAAATGAAAGTTTATAAAGTATGTCTAAATTGATTAAGGATGATACAAAATTCAATCAATATACAACGCAGAAAGTATTACAAGAAACGTTTGACACTAATGGATTTTTGAATGTACAATTAGTTAATGCTTCTGGCAGCACTGTATTAGAAATCCCCCACCATGGAATTGGAGTATTCAGTCAACCTTTCTTATATGTGTTGGCAGAAGGATTGTTACCTATGCACGAACCCTTTCGTAAATCCGGATTCAATTCCGATGTAGACAATCAATTAGAAGATGTGTGGGATGTAGGAGGAATTTATACATTTCCGGATGTTCCTATGCAAATGGAAGTAGTTTCTTCTAGCGCACAAGATTCTTCTAGTAGTGTAGGTGTACGTAAAGTAGAAGTACATTATTTGGATGCTTTCTATAATAGTCATGAAGAGATTATAGAATTACAAGGAGTAACGCCTGTTACAACACAAGCTACAGATATACTAAGAATTAATGATTTTCATATAGTAGAAGTAGGTAGTTCTGGAAGTTTAGCAGGAGCAAATGGTAATATAGATATTCGACACATTGATAACTCTCCTATATATGGAAGGATACCCGCAGGAACTAACTCTTGTTTAGCTTGTGTTACTACTGTTCCAGCAAGTTCCTCTTTATATTTAACATCATGGGAGTTTGATGTAGGGGCAGCAACCGCCAATCATTTTACACAAGGGAGACTTCAAGCAACTGTTAATAATGTAGATGATATTTTGCCGGGAGTATTTGTAACACAAGTAATAACTATAGCAACAGATGCAGCTACTAAACATGTATTTGATACCCCTATTAAAATTCCAGGTAAAGCAGACGTAAAAGTCTCTGCAATATCTGATGGAGGTACTGCAAATGTAAATGTGGCTAGTACACTGTACGGATGGTACGCAGTAGGACATTAATTTAAGTATTAATTAGAAAGTAATTACATATATATTTTTCAAGATGTCACAAAACGGAACTAAACATATGGAAGAAAAAGAATTATTAGACTTTACGGAAAGTTTCAGTGATTCCGGAACAAAAAAAGTATTTATATTTTTAATTAAATACTTAACTACTATCAAACAAGACGTAGCAGGAGTTAAGGAAGATGTATCTGTAGTAAAAGATGAAGTAAAAAAATTAAAAGAAACTACGCACACTGTTACCATTATAAATGGGGGCGGGGAAGGGGTAGAAACAACTTTTCAAAGAAACCAATTTTATCAATTGATATATGATAGAATAGCGCGTATGGAAAGAGAGAAAGTGAATAAAGGAGGGTTTAAAAATACAGTTAAATCTTTAGCGTGGTGGTCCGACAACATAATGAAAATATTAGTAGCGGTAGCTATTGTATTAGGAATCATTGGATTTAACTATCTAAATAACTTAATACAAAATACACCAAAATAAACGTAAGCATGACTACTTGGAGAAAAATATTAAGTTGGAAAATAATGTCTGATGAATTCTATGAATTTGAAGAATATCTTAGAAAAAATAATATAGAATTCTATGAAGAAAACGAAGGATTCATAATTACTCATAAAGGTGATGTAAATCTTCATAATCTTACATCCTTACCTGATAATGTTCAGTTTAATAATAAAGGTTATGTAGAGCTTTCTAATCTTACATCTCTACCTAACAACATTCAATTTAATAATAAAGGTGTTGTATATCTTCATAATCTTACATCCTTACCTGATAATATTCAGTTTAATAATAAAGGTGTTGTATATCTTCCTAATCTTACATCCTTACCTGATAATGTTCAGTTTAATAATAAAGGTTATGTATATCTTTATAGTCTCAAATCTTTACCTAACAATATTCAGTTTAATAATAAAGGTGTTGTATATCTTCCTAATCTTACATCCTTACCTGATAATGTTCAGTTTAACAATAAAGGTGATGTAGATCTTTCCAGTCTTACATCTTTACCAATGAATAAGTATGAAATATTCAAAAATGATGGAATAATTCTTTATAATTATGGACAGAATACATT
>Ga0265297_10011531_pt1 | contig 10804 bp, 10 predicted proteins | sample Munlanlwell13791_FD_192502 | JGI IMG/M metagenome (GOLD analysis project Ga0265297, IMG submission 192502) | Leachate microbial communities from a municipal landfill in Southern Ontario, Canada - Leachate well 137-91 | ecosystem: Engineered > Solid waste > Landfill > Unclassified | place...
ATAAGGGAGACAGATACAAAAATATATTGGCTTCGGATGTTTCAATGGATTTTTGAGCTTTTTGGTACGCCCAAAAACCGAAAGCTCCAGCAGCAAAAGCCATGAAAATCACTGCTAAGTGACCGGACAGCGACGAATGATAAAAGAAATTTATAACTTGAAATGGAGAATATTTAATTATGGTGATTACTGTCATTGATATGAAACCGGCAAAAAACATAACAGTTGTAAGCAGTAATGGTGATAATTTGTGCTTAAGTTCGTTTTTGGTAATAATGGCGTAAATAACCCAGGAACAGGTACCTAAAAGGACTAAAGAGTTGCCCAATACGTTCCCGGAAAGAAGCTTGTGGCCTGAAAACAAAGGTTGGGAGACCATAAAAATGGTACCGATAAAAGCGATAAACATACCTATTTTTTCGAATCGGGAGATTTTTTCTTTGAGAAAGTAATGACCGGCGAGCGCGACTAAAATGGGTGAAGTGGAGCTAAGGATGGAGGCGTCGAGGGAAGTGGTGAGATCTAAGCCCCAGAATAAAAGTCCTAAGTGAACCGTTGAACCAAGAAATCCGGTCAATACTAAAAAAATCCAACTTTTTGAGTCCAAATTGCTTAAATGATGCCAGGTTTTGGGCTGAGTTATAAGTAAAAAAGGGATCATGACTACGGAAGTAATAAAAAAACGGTAGGTTAAAAAAATTATAGGAGGAAAGTCGGTAAATGCATACTTAATGATAGGGCTGGAGAAACCCCAAATAGCGGCAACTAAAATAAGAATCAGATATGCTTTGTGTCGAGAGGACATTGATGATTATGATACGTGAATTTATTGTGTAATGAAAGTAAATGTATCTTATAGTATAATGGGGTATGGGGGTAGAAGCAAAAAGGCCTTTAACTGTAGTTATTTCAGGTCCGTCTGGTGCGGGAAAGGATGAGACTGTAAAAGGAGTTTTAAATAGATTGGGCCCAAGAGCGAAGAGAGTAGTTACTTATACATCAAGGCCGCCAAGAGAGAATGAAGTACCCGGTGTGGATTATGTTTTTGTGTCTAGAGAGGAATTTGAGGCTATGATAAGCCGTAACGAATTTGAAGAGTATGTATATTATGGGGGTGACGTTGGAAATAATATTCCAGGTGATTACAAAGGTACGACCAAAGAATCAATGAAAAAAGTGCCTGGAGGGGTTACTATTTTAAGAATCGATCCTAAGAGAGCAGCCTATGTAGCAAAATTTGCTGCAGATACTGAAGACAAAAATACAAAAGTCTTTTACATTGGAGTAGAGAATTTGTTTGTTTTAAAAAAGAGGGCTACAATTAGAGGGGATTATAAACGACCAACATTTAATGCCAGATTAAGAGAGGATTGGGTGGTGTGGAAAGAAAACGAGCAAGTATTTAGAGAAAAAGGAACGGTAATAATTAACAGGGATGGAGAGTTGGAAAAAACAATAGATGGAGTTATTGAAGTAATTGAATCTACGAAATAAAGTTATTGATTTGATCGTTGGAAAAAGTTTTTTGGTCACCAGTTTGCATGTTTTTGAGGGTAACCTGGTTTTTTTCTATTTCATCAGGGCCGAGGATGGCCACAAAAGGAATACCTTTTCGGAAAGCATATTTTAGTTGTTTATCCAGTTTGGTTCCGGCGTCAGGATAGAGCTCGACGTTAAAACCCTGGGAACGTAAGTTAATTGAAAGATCAAGTGATGGCGTGAATAGTTTTGTTGAGAAGACGGTTACTAGAATTTTGGTCGATGTTGGGAGTAAAGGTATTAAATTAAATTGTTCGCAGGCTTCCAGGGTGCGGTCAAAACCCAGACCAAATCCGGTGCCGGGTATTGGTATACCAGATATTTTTTCTACTAACTTATCAAAACGTTCTCCACCTAAAACTGAGCCAGAACCAAATCCGGGGATTTTCACTTCCCAAATTGGGCCGGTGGAATATGAGAAAGAGCGTGCCAGGGTGGGTTCAAAACGAAACCAGGTTTCCGGGAAACCTAAGTTTCTTAAGTAATTTAAAATGATACTAATTGTTTCATTGGGTTGAAGATTTTTGACAAAATCAAAATATTTTTTGGCGTCTTCCGGAGAAATGCCTTTATTGGTCATGGTGGTAATTACCGCTTCCGGTCCGATTTTTTCCAGCTTGTCAATGGCAACTATGGCTTCGTATGGTAAATCTTTTAATAGTGAGCGGTCATTTATCAGAACTACTGCTTCCTTAAAGCCTAATTGGCGGTAGATATCTAAAGACAGGCCGATAACTTCGGCATCGGCAGTCGGGGAGGCAATACCAAAAATATCGGCGTCACACTGGGTAAATTCCCGGTAACGGCCTTTTTGGGGGTTTTCCGCCCTGAAAGCCGGTTGGATTTGATAACGCTTGAAAGGCATAGGCAGAGTTTGGACATTTGACCCTACTGCCCGGCAAGTGGGGACGGTTTGATCGTAGCGCAGGGCTACGTCCCGGCCCCCATTGTCCTGAAATTTGAAAAACAGTTTTTCGTCTTCACCGATCTGGCCGGCAAATAATTCCAGAGGTTCCAGGGTGGGGGTTTCCATGGGATCAAAACCCCAGGATTCACAGATTTGTGACAATCTGCCACGCAGCCATTTACGCTTGAGGGCGTCTAGGGGTAAAAAATCGCGAAAGCCTTTTAGTGTTTGAATATTAGTCATATATTTATTAAACCACAAAAAAAGGAACCTTACGGTTCCCTATATTAGCGTGGCGGTTAATTTTTACAGTTTAACTTCTGTCTGATATTTGGTCAGCCCTCACGGATCGTGACTCCGGTCAACGGTTTATCAATTGTGTTCGAGTATAATCTATATATCCTATAGTTGTCAAGAGGTGTATCATACGTCGATGCATCGACGCATCGATTCATGATACATGGGGTTTGATTTCAATTGCAGGATTTGGATTGAATATTCCCAGTGACGGATCAAAGAACTGACAGGCGGTGGCCGCGGCCACGAACGGTAGATATCGAGTGGGGAGAAGAGTTTTTTCGCAGTTTTATTTTCAGGTGGTGGATAAGCTGGTCCAAAGCGTGATCCGAGGCTTCCGGGTGAAGCGATGAACCCCAGATGGCGGCTATTAGATCTTCGCGGGAACAAAGTTTATGTCCGCAGGATTGTAAAAAATTATAAGCCTTGATTTCGGCGGCGGTAAGATCATCGCTTATTTGAGTAGGTTTGGGAATTGATTTTCTTCGCAAAAAATCTGAAAACACTAAGTTTGTAAATTGACCGTTTTCGTCAACAAGGCCCATTCTTTTCAGAGTAAGCGGATCATCAAGAACGGGTTTTAAGTTTTTGTAAAGTTTTTCCAGGTGATAGCTTAGGTGGACATCGGTGAGATAATCACCTTCGGTTTCGATAAGTCTTTTTATGGTTTGCATGAAGCCGCCGGATAGTTTGATCAAATTTTCTTTTTGGGCAAAAGTAAGAGTTTTTCCTAAATGAGCCAAATTAACATCAATAAACCACGATGCGTCTTCGTAGTCCATGGGTTTTAAAAAAACAATTTTTTCACTAAGGAGCTGATCCAGATTGTGAAATTTTGCTATAGACTCCGGATCTGTGAGGGGTAATTCCACTGAAAAAATGTAACTTAGGTGGCCGCGGTGCATATTGAATTGGGAATATAACCAATTGTGAACATCGGCGAGGTTGGGGGAGGAGATGTCCATGAAAGAATCAAAAATAATTACCGTATGTTGATCAGGGTTAAAATGAAAATTGGGATGAAGGAAAGCGGTGATGCTTTTGGAGTTTTTTTCGGGGATAAGATTGAGGTCTATATAAACGCATTTAAATTTGGAATAATCGCAGGAATTGTATTTGAGAATTTGCGGGGCTTTGCCTAAACTGCGAAGTAAGATGGATTTGCCTGAACCGACCGGACCTACCAGCTGGACATTTTTTCCGACTTTGACTGCGGACATGATTTGACTGACTGCCTGATGGCGAAATTCGGGCGGAAACTCGGAGAAAGGAGGAAATGCTGTCGCTTCCACGTCACGATTATATCACTCACGCTTCGCGATTTTGCCATAAAATGAAACTTAGGGGTAACGGATACAACGATATATCATGTAGTTATTATTTGGATCATTTTTATATCACCATGAGAATATTGGGAGGATGTTGGGAGATAAATATCAAGCTAGATATTTGATTGTAATTCAAAATATAACTATGGAAAAGGAACCGAAACAGAAGAGGATTCTTCCACCTGACGATAGTCCTGAAGCGGCTGACTTAATTAATCGGGCACAGTCGGGAGATATGGACGCACTATTACAATTTATGCTAGCCGGTGAAGGCGAGGCGGTATTTGTAAGCGATATGCCAGGTCAACTAGTCAAGTTTGAGAAAAAGAAAAAAAGAAAAGATAGTTTACGGTTTGGGGGTGGCGGAGGGGGAGGAGGAATCTGAGGCGGAAGCTAACTGAACCCTGGTAGCGACACCGGAGGAATTGACGATGGCAATAATTTTGGAATCAACTTTCAGATCGGCTGCTTTTGTCTTGCCGGTAAATTTGGTCACGGAAGTAACTTTGTAAGCGTTGGTTCCGATTGTAAAGGATGTTGACGAGGTCTTAATTAAAGTTCCAAAGACTACTTTTCGGGTGTCGTCTGTCGGTTTGGGAATAATCAAAAGTCTTTTGGTAGTCATGGTGTTTTGGCTGTCTACGTCACCCATGGCCAAGACATACTGACCTACTTTTAGATCTCCCGGAGTACCGTCCGAGCCGTTTTGTAATTTAATGGTAGTGTCTGCTGCAACCAGGGCTTTTCGGGGCTCAAGCATAAAAGAATTGATTGTAATATTGCCGTCGGAAATGGCGGAAATTGAACCAACAAAACCTTTTTTGGCGACACCCTTTTTGATTTGAGCCAATTCTTCGGTGACTTTTTGTTTGACGGAATCTCTAATGGTGTCGGCGCTGTTGGTAGCTGTTTGTGCATGGACAGCAGAAATTCCAAGATACAAATTCCAAGAAACAAACAATAGACAAATCACAATAAACAATAACCAAAATATTGATTTTTGATATTGAAGTTTGTTTGGAACTTGGTATTTGGTCATTGGTAGTTAAATCTTTTGGGTAGTGTAAGTAACAATGAGGTTTTGGGTAGAGGACTGGCCGTTTTGGTCGTAGGCCCTGACAGAAATACGGTTGAATCCGCCTTCGAGGGGGATGTCGAAGGAAAAATCTCCGGTAGAAGAGGCGGTGAGGATGGTTTCTCCGCTTTCAAAGAGTACCGCTACGAAAGCCCCGGGGACGGTTTTGCCTGAAAGGTTGGTTGTCGATGCGTTGGTGAGGATTTCATTGGCCGGGGAGCTGATATTCAGGCTGATTTGATTACTTGGCATGGACGTAGGTGTAGGAGCCTGGGAAATTTGGGCGATAGTTTGAGTAGGAGTGGGGGTTCCGGGCGGTGTTTGCTTTAGACTTTTATTCGCCGTCCAGATACCAAAAGTGATGATTAATCCCAAAATGAATCCGATGGAAATGGCCAAAAATACTTCTTTTTTCATATGTAAAACTGCTTGTGAGATTAACTTACAGGTGGTATATTGTCAAGATATGGAAGTAACATATTTAGGCCACTCATCCTTCAAAATTAAGGGGAAAAATTCTACGGTTGTGACAGATCCTTACGATGTTAAGGTAAGTCGTTTTCCGAAAGATGTGGAAGCGGATGTGGTTGTGGTCTCGCATGAACACTACGATCATAATGCAGTAGGACAGGTGGGGGGTAAGCCGTTTGTGATAAACGGACCGGGGGAATATGAAGTGGGAGGGGTGTCTGTAATCGGAGTACAAGCTTGGCACGATGATAAGTTTGGGGCGGAAAGAGGGGATAATACGGTCTATGTAATTGAATTGGACGGAATGCGGTTGGCTTATCTGGGGGATTTGGGGCATAAGTTTTCCCAGGAGCAGTTGGATGACATCGGTTCGATTGACGTGGTGTTTGTTCCCGTGGGGGGAACGTTTACGATTGATGCAAAGGTAGCGGCTGAAGTGGTAAAGCAAGTGGATCCGTGGGTGGTGGTGCCGATGCATTATGCGTCGTTGACCATAGATCCATCATTGAATGAAAAACTGGCGCCGGTTAGTGAATTTTTGAAAGAGATGGGGAAGCCGGAGGTAGTGGCAGTTCCGAAGTTGGTTATAAGTGCTGACAGAATGCCGACGGAGATGCAGGTGGTAGTTTTGGATAGAAAATAATCAGCATTTAACAATTGGCATTTGGGATTTAAATGGTATATTAGGGGCATATGGCGGAGATGAAGGTACCACCACATTCTACAGAGGCAGAACAATCTATTTTGGGTGCGGTGCTTTTGGACAGGGACGCGGTGGTTTCGGTAGTGGAATTTTTGAAACCGTTTCATTTTTACGAAGATAAACACCAAAGAATATTTGAAGTGATCATTGAATTGTATACAGAACGGGAACCGGTGGATGTGGTAACGGTAGTAGAAAAACTGAAAAAGAAAAAGAGTTTGACGGAGGTGGGTGGTTCGGGATATTTAACGGAGTTGGTTAATAAAGTGCCTACTGCAGCCCATGCCGAACATTACGGTCATTTGGTGAAGGATATGTATACCAAGAGGGAGCTAATCGCGGCGGCGGCAAAGATTTCCAGTATGGCCTTTGACGATTCCGGTGACGTGAGACAAATTCTGGATAGTGCCGAATCTTCGGTTTTTTCCTTGGCGCAACAACATCTGCGCCAAGTGTTTGTCCCGGTAAAAAATATCCTGGCTGAGTCGTTTGACCGGTTGGACGAACTACACAAGACTGCCGGAAGTATCAGGGGAGTACCGACGGGATTTACGGATTTGGATGACGCACTGGCCGGAATGCAAAATTCCAATTTGTTGATTCTTGCCGCCAGACCGGGTGTGGGAAAAACGGCATTTGCACTTAACATTGCCCAGAACGCGGCTTTTAAGCACAAGATGCCTGTCGGTTTTTTCTCTTTGGAAATGAGCAAAGAAGAATTGATGGATAGACTTTTGGTGGCTCAGGCGGAGATTGATGCCTGGAAAATGAAGACGGGACACATGAATGAGGACGAATTTACGAGATTATCCGATGCGATGGGAGAATTGTATGAAACGCCCTTGTTTATTGACGACACGCCAGGAATGTCGATTTTGGAAATGCGGACAAAGGCCAGGAGACTTCAGGCTGAGCACGGATTGAGTCTTATTGTAGTGGATTATTTGCAACTAGCCAGAGCATCTCGGAATATGGACAATCGGGTACAGGAGGTTTCGGAAATTTCTCAGGGACTTAAAAATCTGGCTAGGGAGTTGAAAATCCCCGTTTTGGCCCTGTCGCAATTGTCGCGTCAGGTGGAAAGCCGGGGGGTAAAAAAGCCGCAACTGGCTGATTTGCGGGAGTCGGGAGCAATTGAACAGGATGCTGACGTAGTGATGTTTTTGTGGCGGGAGAATGATGAAGATCTGGAAAATATGAATTTGGAAATTGCCAAACACCGGAATGGACCGCTTCGTACCGTGAAACTGAGATTTAGGGGAGAACGGGTTAAGTTTTATTCGGTGGAAGGGAAGAGGAAGAGCTAACTATTTCTTTTAGGGCAATCAACCTGAAATGTTCCGGGGATAATTTTCCTATTTTTGTCTGTTAGAAATTTGTAGGCTTTTTCTTGCTGACAATCTTGACAAAACATTTGCCCAGACTCAGTTGCAAACCGTTTAAATTTTGATTGTGTGGAAGTAAACTGGCCAAGTAGCCAACAATACCCCTTTTCATTTTCCATAATATGAATTATAGGTTATTTTGGTTGAAAATCAAATTTTGGAGCAGTGGGGGATGCTGCCGGATAAGGTGCATTTTTGGGAAGCAGTGCAGCCAAATTGGAATAACCACTGTCCTTTGTAGCAGCGGAGTGCCTGGTTACCATCGCATTTCCAGTCTCCCTGGGAGCATGAAGCGGCAAAGGCGGAGGAGCTTTGCGTCAGGCTAAGGGTAATAATTAATCCTGTGGCCAGGACGATGACGAGGGCTAATTGAAAAAGGGGAACTTGTTTTGTGAAGTGTTTGATCCGGGGTTTTATCTTAGCCACAATTTCAGTTTGATCTGCGTGAAAATGAAAGTCAAGGGGATTTATTTATATGTGCTTGGGGCGAGCCTCCTTCGCTAGAGCTATGGTAGGCCGATGGAGCCGAACTCACATGGATTATAAAGTGCCGAGGGACGGACTCGAACCGTCATGAGCTTTAAGGCTCACAGGTTTTTGAGACCTGCGTGTCTACCATTCCACCACCCCGGCAATTAGTTCTACTAGGACTTCTTTTAATTTTACTAATTATCTCATGTCCTTATCAGGATTTGTAGTTGATGGGTATTGATGTATTATGCGTTGATGCATCGATTCATGATACAAAGGGTTTGGGCGGGAGGATCAGATGTAGTTGAAAATAAGAAAAAAGCAAACAAGCAATACGAATATTTGGGTATAAATACCGGCGGGGGCGGGGAGACGAAATTGAAATTTGGAAAAAACATTGGCCAAGGTTTTTAACCAGCGCCATTTTTTGTGGAAGAGAAACAGGGGAATCTCTATGACATCGGGAAGAACGGCTAAGAAACTACATAGTACCAGGACCCATGCCCGGCGGTAGTCCGGAAGATATAATCGGGCCAATGATAAGCCGATAATCAGGGCGGCTACTGAATCTATCCAAAGTATAGCCAGGGTGGGGTTTGTAATGTGACCGAAGCGTTTTAATTCCCGTCCGATATGGGGATTCCAGTGAGGGTATAAATCCATAATGAAGTGGGAGGAAAGAGCTAGAGGAAGGGCGATGAAAGGATTGGGAACGAGAACGGCAATGGTCGCGCCGACCAGGGCGTGGGGCAGCTCCAACATGCTATTATTCTAACATGTGGCCGATTCTGATCAGCTTTGCCGGTGTTGCGGTTCCGTGGTGGGTATTGACCGCCGGTGTGGGGATATTGCTAACAAGTTTTTTTTGGTGGAGAAGTATGAGGTTGGATTTTGAAGAGGAACGGATTTTCGGGGGGACAATAGGTCTTGTAGGTCTGATAGGGCTTATCGGACTTATAGAATTTTTAGTCATTAAAACAATTAAGTTCGAGATGGGGGCTTTATGGATTTTGGGGTTGGGTTTTTGGTGGTGGTTGTGTTTAAAAAATAAATGGGATTACTGGGAGTGGTTGGATCTTTTAGTGCCTACCGGTTTATTATTCGGGGTGGGAATTAATCTGAGTATCGGAACATCCAGGTTTGTTTATGCGGCAGGATATTTTTTGGTGTGGATAATTAACCGAATAATTGCAAAAAATTACCGGAAGATGAAATGGTATTTAAGCGGCAGGATAGGGATTTCCGGGTTGGCGGGAATTTTGTTTTGGTCGCTTTTTCAAATGGTGGTTGAAATATGGAACAGTAATGGGATATACTGGGTCGGATTGACAATTGAACAATGGGTGTCCGTGTTGTTGTTCACGGTTTCCATTACAGTCCTGTATATCAGAAGTGAGAGAAAAATTTTAAAAGATTTACCTTTTTTCGGTAAAGCCATAAGAAAATGAAAAAACAAAAAAAATCACAAGTTGAATATCCGCAAGAGGTGTTGAAACCGGTTAAGGAGCACTTGATTTCCAGACTGTTCGGTTTGGAAAGGAGAAAGAAGGAATTGTCTGCTGAGGATCCGTTTAACGATAAATCCAGGTTGAGTGAGAATGCGGCGATTGATGATGATGCGGCTGAGAAGGTGGGTCACATGGAAGTGTCGGCAATTAAAACTACGGTGGACAGAAGTATTATCCAAGTGCGTAAGGCCTTGTCCCGGATGAAAATCGGCAAGTACGGGTTATGTGAATCGTGCGGGAAAATGATCGATACGGATAGGTTGATGATTATGCCGGAAACGACTTTGTGTGTAAGTTGTGAGAAGAAAAGAGAGAAGTGATACCGAAGATAATTTTTGAGGACGACTTCATTGTTGTCATAAACAAGCCGTCCGGGATGATTTCTAATGAGGCGCAATCAACTACAGAGCTGACGGTACAAAAGTGGTTCTCAGAAAAAATTCAAATTACAAATGACAAATCACAAGAAGGAGAGTTTTATGAAAAAGGGGGGATTGTACACAGATTGGATAAAGATACCAGCGGAGTAATGGTTTTGGCAAAAACTCCAAAAGCGTATGAAGCGCTTAAGATACAGTTTTTGGAAAGAAAAACGGTGAAAAAATATACGGCTTTGATACATAACACGTTTACGGATAAACACGGTGAAATTAATCAGCCGGTGGAGAGACATCCTAAGGAGAGAAAGAAATTTACCGTAGGTCGGGATTTGTCCCGGATGGCGATTACGGAGTGGAATGTAGTAGGCGAGTTTAAAAATAATGAGAATACATTTAGTTTGATGGAACTTTTACCGCATACCGGGAGGACGCATCAGTTGAGGGTGCATATGCAATATATGCATCACCCGATAGTGGGGGATCCCATATATGGATTTAAAAAAACCTGGAGGGAAGATTTGTTGTGGTGCCCCAGGTTGTTTTTACATGCTAAATATCTGGAGTTTGTCCATCCGGGTACAAATAAAAGGGTGTATTTTGAGGCTGAGTTGACTGACGAATTGAAAAAAGTGTTGGAGAAATTGGTTAAGGTATACTAATTACATGGAAGAGTTTTGGGTGATGGCGGCGATTATGGGTTTGGCGGCAATAGGGGGGATAGTGGCCAGGGTTTTGAAGCA
>Ga0265297_10011532_pt1 | contig 10803 bp, 8 predicted proteins | sample Munlanlwell13791_FD_192502 | JGI IMG/M metagenome (GOLD analysis project Ga0265297, IMG submission 192502) | Leachate microbial communities from a municipal landfill in Southern Ontario, Canada - Leachate well 137-91 | ecosystem: Engineered > Solid waste > Landfill > Unclassified | place...
TTTGCCGTAATGTTTTTTTCTCTGGTTTTCGCTTTGGAGGGGTTGGCTTTTCTTAAAAATTTATTTACGGGGAGATTAAAAAAGCCGAAGCCCACCAAAAAAATCGTTTTCCTCGGACTTTTCTGCTTCGTCCTTCTTTTGTTTTTCTCCCTCAACGCTTTTTACAATCTTTTAAATCATCCGTTTTTCACCATTTCTTATCTTCTTTTGCTCGACCTCTTGGCTCCTTTAATTGTTTCTCTGGTTGTGATTGTTTTCCAGCCCCTGACAATTATTCTGCGAAATAGAATCATAAGAAAGGCGACCAGGAAAAGGGAAAAACTGGAGAATCTTTTGACCATAGGCATTACCGGAAGCTTCGGCAAGAGCTCGGTCAAGGAATTCTTAAAAACCATTCTTTCTTCGGACTTCAAGGTTGTGGCTACGGAAAAGAACGAGAACTCGGAAATGGGCGTTTCCGAGTGCATCCTTAAAAAGGTCAGCGAGAAGCACGAAATTTTCATCTGCGAAATGGGTGCCTATAACCGGGGAGGGATAAAATTGCTTTGCTCCATTGCCAAGCCGAAGATAGGAATAATCACCGGAATCAACAATCAGCATCTGGCCACTTTCGGCTCGCGGGAAAACATTATGCGGGCCAAGTTCGAGCTGATTGATTATTTGCCCGAAGAGGGCTTGGCGGTTTTGAACTGGGACTCAGAGCCGGTGAGAAAAGGATTCAAAAAAAACATTGCTAATTTGAAGTACGGAGTTTCAAACAAAGAAGACGTTTGGGCCGAAGACGTCAAGGTCGGAAAAGACAAGCTCAGCTTCAGGGCCTGTTTCAAGAACAAGGATTCGGTCAAGATAGAGGCAAGAGTGGTGGGAGAGCAGAACATTCCCAATCTTTTGGCTGCCATTGGCACGGCCAGAAAGCTGGGCATGGGACTTAAAGACATTGCTTCGGCCTGCAGGAAAATCAAGCTCGAAGACAACATTTTTTCCTTTAAAGGAATCAACGTGGTCAATTTCAGTTATTCTTCCAATCCCAGCGGAGTTTTGTCGCATTTGGAACACTTGAAGAATTGGTCCGGGACAAGGGTCGTTGTCATGCCCTGCTTGATTGAGCTGGGAAAAGATTCCAAAGCGGTGCACGAAGAAATCGGCAAGAAAATATCCGAGGTTTGCGATTTGGCCATCGTCACCAGTAAAGAGTGTCTCCGGCCAATGGGAGGAAAAGCGGTTTTCATTAACAATCCCTTGAAGATATATGAAAAGATAGCGAGAGAACTGTCTTTGGGCGACGTTGTCCTTTTGGAAGGCCGGGTTCCGGAAAAATTAATCAATCTTTTGAAATGAAAAAAGTGATTTCCAGCATACTTTCTCCCAACTTTGAAAAAGACGACGTGTCTCTGAGTTTGAGGACGGTTTTTTCTCCCTGGAAGTGGAAAAAGGGAAGCGGGATTCAGGAACTGGAAAGAGCTTTTAAAGAGAAATTCGGTTTTGATGATTGCTTTTCTTTCAACAGCGGAAGGAGCTGCCTTTTGGCCGTTCTTGAAGCAATGGACATTAAACAAGGGGACGAGGTCATTGTTCAGGGATTTACCTGCAATGCGGTCGTTAACCCGATAATTAAAAGGGGAGCTAAGGCAATTTTCATTGATTTGAAAAGCGACTTGAATATTGACGAAAAGATGATAGAAGAAAAGATTTCTTCCAGGACCAAGGCGGTGATTGTCCAGCATACTTTCGGCTGGCCGGCCGAGATCGAGCCGGTTAAAGAAATTTGTCAGAGGAACAGTCTGTATCTGATAGAGGATTGCGCCCATTCTCTGGGAGCAAAGTACGACAACAAGTATTGCGGTTCTTTCGGCGACGCCAGCTTTTTCAGCTTCGGCAAAGACAAAATAATTTCTTCCGTTTTCGGCGGCATGTTGGCGATAAACAACCCCAAGCTTCTAAGCAGAGTTAAGGAAGTTTATAATAATTCTCCTTTTCCTTCTTCTTTCTGGATTTTCCAGCAATTGCTTTACCCCTTTTTAATGGAATATGTTTTTCTTCCCCTGTACAGATTCAGGCCGGGAAGGATTTTCTGGTCAGTAATGTTCGAACTGAACGTCTTTTCCCTTCGTTCCGTTACCAAGAAAGAGAACCAAGGGGTTTTGCCTTCGTCTTTCGGCAAAAAGCTTCCCAATGCCCTGGCTTGCCTGGCTTTGAACCAGTTGAACAAGCTTGAAAGATTCAATAACCACAGGAGGGGAATATCTCAGATATATTTGGAAGAATTGAAAGATGTGTCAATTTTCAACCAAGATTTTGGGAAAAGAAAGCCGGTTTTCATGAGGTTTCCTCTGCTGACCGACAAGGCCTCGCTGATTATTTCGGAGATGAGGAGGGCCAATGTTTTTTTGAACGACGGATGGAGGGAAACAATCGTCGTTCCTCCAAAAACCGTCCAGGAAAAGATGGGGTACGAAAAGGGGGAGTGCCGATTGGCGGAAAAAATATCAAAGAACATCGTCTCTCTGCCCACCCACATAAAGATTTCTTCTGAAGAGGCAAAGGAAATCGCTTCAATCGTCAGGTCGCTTGTCAGCAAGGGGTGATTTGTAGTAAAATACATAAATGAATAAATCGTTTACTCTAATCGAAATATTGGTGGTAATAGTCATAATCGGAATCCTTTCCGGTTTCATTATCGTCGGCATGGCCGGGGTTTCGGACAAGGCGAATATTGCCAAGGGCCAGGCCTTTGCCAGTTCTTTGAAGAATTCCTTGATGCTGAATCTGGTTTCCGAATGGAGGCTGGATGAAACAGGGGTCGATACTGTTGTTAAAGATTCTTGGGGAGCCAATACCGGAGCCTGGACCGGACCGGCAGGAGCATACACTTCTCCTTCCTGGAGGACTGCTTCCGAATGCGTTTCCGGCGGCTGTCTGGCTTTTGACGGAACAGATGATTATGTTAATGCCGGAACAGGAGCGAATTTAAACATCACTGGAGACCAGTTAACCTTGGGGGCTTGGGTCAAAGTAATCAGCTGGTCTGGTTCTGAGACGTATGCCATCGTCGCTGAAAATTACCAGGCCAACACAGGGGGGTATTTTATAGAAAGAGACAATGCTAACAATTATTTTTTTCTCGGCCTTTGGACCGCCGCCGGCTTTAACGCCACGATACCCACAGAAGTTTTATCAGAGAATAAATGGTATTATTTGGTCGGAGTTTTTAACAGCACCTATACGAAATTTTACATAAACGGGGCCTTAAAGAAAACCGAATCGTTTGCGGCGACCACCATTGCCTCCAGCGCCAACCCTTTTGTCATGGGCGGAAAAGGGGGCGCTCTCAATAACCTTAACGGCATCCTGGATGATGTCCGCGTTTACAATATGGCATTGCCGACATCTCAAATCAGGCAAAACTATTATTCCGGCCTTAACAGGCTGTTGGCTGGCCAAAGCATTGATTCCCGGGAATACATCAAGGGCCTCGCTTTGGAAGAAAATTAATGCAATAATATGTTTGATAAATTGAAACAATTGAACAAGCTTAAAGAGCTTGACCAGAATCTGGCAAAGGAATTGCTGGAAAAAGAGGTTGACGGCGTTAAGGTGGTTGTCAATGGCAAGGCGGAAATTGTCAGTATTGAGCTGAATCCGGATTTAAGCAGGGAAAAACAGGAGGAGGCCCTGAAGGAATGCATAAACAAGGTTTCGCAGGAAGCTAAAATGATAATGGCCAGAAGGGCCGCGGAAATATCAGGGCTTAATTTTTAATTCTATGAACATATTGCCGACCGTTACCACAACCTTCAACGCCAACTGGAAAGGCAAAATCAAGGAAGCCGAGATGTTTGACCTTAAGGAGATAGCTCTTTTCCCGACCTGTTTGGACAAGAACGAGAGAAGAGAAATGTACAACCTTCTTTCCAAGACAAGCATCAAGAGCGTTCCTTTCGTTCATCTGAGGGATGATATGGAAGTTCAGGAGCTGGAGTTTTTCATCAAAGAATACAATACCCAGATGTTTTGCGTCCATTCCGGCAAAGAATATCCCATTCCCGGCGAATGGATAAAATATGCCAGCATCATCGCCATAGAAAACACCTCGGTCGGGGGCCTTGAGGAAAATGAAATCAAAAGGTTTGGAGGCATCTGTCTTGATTTCGCTCATTTGGAGAACGACCGGATAACCAATCTGGAAAAGTTCAACCGCGATTTCTCCCTTTTGGACAAATTCCCGGTAAAGTGCAATCATGTCAGCGCCATCAAAAAGGAGTTCAGGATTGAAAAGGATGAAAAGCTCAGGTATGACAGCCACAGCTTTAAGGATTTGTCAGAGTTTGATTATCTGAAGAAGTATTCTTTTGGTCTTTTCTCGGATTTTTGCGCTTTGGAGCTGGAAAATTCCATCAGGGACCAGCTGCAAGTCAAAGAATACATATTAAAAACTCTTCAGGGCCGGGATGCCTATATTAAGAAGTTTTTCAAATAAATGGAGGTCAGGGAAATACAAAACAAGCAGGAGTGGGAGAATTTTCTTCTCCTGTGCCAAGAAAAAACTTTTTGCCATTCCTGGAATTGGGGCGAGTTCAATTTGCTCCAAGGGAACAAGGTTTGGCGCTTCGGAGTTTTTGACCCGGGTCTTTTGGCGGTTTTCCAGGTTATCGGAATAAGAGCCAGGAGAGGCAGCTTCCTTTTCGTGCCCCACGGCCCGGTTTTTTTGAAAGAGCACGAAAAAAAGAAAGATATCCTGGGAAGCGTTTTCAATCTTTTGAAACAGCTGGGCAGGGAAGAAGAGGCCTGGTTTTTAAGAATTGCCCCCTTGCTTTTAAGGACTGAAGAAAACAACCAGCTGTTCGAGTACCTCGGATTTATCAACGCTCCCATGCACATGCATCCGGAGATTACTTGGGAGCTGGATTTGACCTTGTCCGAAGAGGAACTATTGAAGAATATGAGGAAGACTACCCGCTACCTTATCCGCCAGGCCGAGAAAGAGGAAGGAGTGGATGTGGTCAAGTCAACCAGAAAAGAAGATTTGGAAGATTTTGAGCAAATATACTGGGAAACGGCCAAGAGGCATTCTTTCGTTCCGTTTTCCAAAGAGTATCTTGAGGCGGAATTCGATGTTTTTTCAAAAGACAATCAAGCCCTGATGTTTTCCGGAAAATGCAACGGAGAAGTTTTATCTTCGGCCATGATAATCTTTCATTCCCAAAGGGCTTTTTACCACCAGGGCGCTTCCCTGCCTTCCAAAATTCCGGTTTCCTACCTTGTCCAGTGGGAAGCCATAAAAGAAGCCAAGGCAAGGGGTTGCCAGAGGTATAATTTTTGGGGCATCGTTCCCCAGGCCGAGCATTACAGCAGCCACCCCTGGAAAGGCCTGACTTTGTTCAAGAAAGGGTTCGGCGGTTCTGAGAAAGATTACGTCAAAACCAAGGATTATCCTTTAAGCTGGAAATACTGGCTGGTTTTCATTTTTGAGCAATTAAGAAGAAGAAAAAGGAATTTATGAAAAGGAGAAGACGCGCGAAAAGAAGAATGAAGAAAAAGAACAAGCTGTTTTTCGGCTTGGCTCTCATTGTTTTTTCTTTCGTCCTCGGCGCTTTCGTCCTCTACCGTTTATCTCCCGATATGATGATTAAGGGGGTGGAGATAGTCGGCGGCAAAACAGTTTCTAATGACGACATTAAAAAAGTCGCCCAAGAGCTGTTCGTTTCTTCTTTTAATTTCTTGGGCCGGGAAGTTTCCGTAAACAACATTTTCGTTTCGCTTGAAGGAAAATCAAGCAAGCTGCTGGAGCAGTTTCCGGAGATAGAAAGCATCGGCATCAAAAAGGACTATGTAAAAGGCCTGGTTTATCTGGAGATTCTGGAGAAAGAGCCGGCAGCTGTTTGGTATGAAAACGGAAGCTGCTCTTTAATCGACGGAAAAGGCAGTTTTATCAGGTCGTGTTCCGGCGGAGAAAGCAGCGACTTGGTTTTAATTGAAGAAAAAGAAAAGGGGAGCGATTTGAATAAAGGAGAAGTGATTAGTGCCGCTCTTTCTTTGAGGGAAGAAATGAATGGGTACGGGCTGGAAGCGAAAAATTTTTCTCTTTTTCCCGATAAGTTCGTCCTGGAAGACATGAAAGGATGCGATTTCATTTTCAGTTTGGGCGACGATTTCGATTGGCAGATTGAAAAAATGGAAGCAGTGCTGGACCAGGGGGGGTATTTGAACAATTTGGAAAATTTCCAGCACATTGAGCTGAGGTGGGGCAACCAGGCCGTCGTCAAAAAGAAGGAGTGACCCCCCATTGACAAAAGTCCTCTTTTTTGTTATCCTATGGTAATTTTGAAAGATTATAAATAAGGGAAAAATTATGAACAAGAGGGCTTTATTTTTATCATTATTTTTAATTATTGCTTTTACTGCCGGCGATTCGGCTTTTGCCGTGATTAACGGCCAGTGCGGACCCGTAGACGGCCATTCATACAGGGAGCCATTTTCTCCTCCAGCATTAAGTCTTTGTTCTTCAGGAACACCTTCTGGCATAAGCGGCTCTGGTCCCTGGAATTGGACTTGTCTGGGAAAAGACGGGGGCTCCAATGATTATTGCTCGGCGCAAAAAACATCGGTTTCCTCGGCTTTGTGCTGCTGTGAAACGCCGATAAACGGTTCTTGCGGTTCGTCAAACGGAGGAACGTTTGCCAGCGCTCCGACATACAACCTTTGTTCTATTGGAAGCGCCAGTTCTGTTTCCGGCAACGGTCCCTGGAACTGGACTTGTTATGGGCAAAAAGGAGGAGCCAGCGCATATTGTTCAGCGAATAAAACCCAGCCGCCTGTAAACGGTTGCTGTGGTTCTTCTAATAACGGAACATTTTCATCTGCCCCGACATCCGGCCTGTGTTCTGCGGGCACGGCATCTTCTGTTTCCGGCAACGGCCCGTGGTCTTGGACCTGCTCCGGACAAAACGGAGGAACTAATGTTTATTGCTCTGCCAACAAAACCCAGCCAGTAACCAACGGCCAGTGCGGCTCTTCCAATAACGGAACATTTACCAATGCTCCCACCTCTAGCCTGTGCTCTGCGGGCACGGCATCTTATGTTTCCGGCAACGGCCCCTGGAATTGGACCTGTTACGGAGAGAACAACGGCAGTAATGCCTACTGCAACGCTTACAAAGCCCAGACATCGGTTAACGGCCAATGCGGCACTTCTCATAATGGAACATTTTCATCTGCGCCAGCTTATAATCTGTGTTCTTCAGGAACAGCATCTTATGTCTCTGGTTACGGCCCCTGGAACTGGACCTGCTATGGCCAGGACGGAGGCAGCAACGCCTACTGCAATGCCTACAAAACCCAGCAGGCGAACAACGGCCAGTGTGGCTCGTCTAACGGAGGGACGTTTTACAGCGCTCCAACGTATAATTTATGTTCTTCGGGCACGGCATCTTATGTCTCGGGCAACGGTCCGTGGTCTTGGACCTGCTATGGCCAGGACGGAGGCAGCAACGCCTACTGCAATGCCTACAAAACCCAGCAGGCGAACAACGGCCAGTGTGGCTCGTCTAACGGAGGGACGTTTTACAGCGCTCCGACATACAACCTTTGTTCTGTCGGAACCGCCAGCTATGTCTCCGGTTACGGCCCTTGGAACTGGACCTGCTATGGCCAGGACGGAGGCAGCAATGCTTACTGCAGCGCTTATAAGACCCAGCAGTATCAATATAACAGCAATCCAACAGTTAACGCCGGTCCGGACAAACAGATAAATGCGGGACAGTCAGCATATATTTATGCCACTGCTTATGACCCCGATGGAGATTATCTGACGTATTACTGGTCCTGCACCGGAGGCAGTTTGTCTTCCTATAATTCTCTCAGCCCGATTTTCTACGCTCCGAGTTCTTCGTCCTACAACTACAACTACAACTACAATTACAACTATAATTACAACTATAACTACACCTGTACCCTGACCGTCAATGACAATCGGGGCGGCAGCGCTTCTGATTCGGTCAACATAAGCACAGGAACGGCATATTACGGAAATCTCAGCGTCAGCACCAATCTGGTCAGCAATGTGACCACTGTTTCTGCAAGATTGAACGGATACTTGTCTGAGGACGGCGGAGAGAACGCCAGCGTGAGATTCGTTTGGGGAAGAAGCAGCTATCTCAACAATTATACTTCTTGGATTGATTACAAGAGAAGCGGCAGTTATTTCTCTTCCGATATTTACAATCTGGAAAAAGGGAAAGTTTATCAGTTCAGGGCCGAGGCCAGGAACGGACGCAACAGCGTTTACGGTTCCACCCAGAGATTCATTACCAAGCCCGACGACCCTTACAATTTTAACGCCAGCGCGCTCGGCACTTCCCAGATTCAGCTGTCCTGGGGAATCGGCCAGGGCGCCTGCAACACGGCCATCACCAGGAGAACGAGCGGTTATCCGACATCGGTCAGCGACGGCACTCTTGTCTATTACGGCAGCGGTTCCAGCTTCCTCGACAGCAATGTTTACGGAGGCGCTACCTATTACTACCGCGCTTGGTCAATAGCCTGCGACGAGGGAATGTATGCCGTTTCCGACAGCCTGTACGCCAAGGATTATGTTGTCATATCCCAGCCGATTACATATACGCCGGTTAAGGTTGTTGTCCAGCCAGCCGATCTTAAGGTTGACGTGGTGGCCAGAAATCTGACTCCGGACGAATCTTCCTGCCCGATTGAAACTTCTTCTTGGAAGGATTCCATTACTGCCCGGCCCGGAGACGAGATTGAGGTGATGATTACTGTTTCCGCTTCAAACGGCAGCGCCGAGAACGTGATTCTGACCAATGCTCTTCCGGCCAAGATTGATGAAGTGTATGATTTGGAGATAGAAGGGCAGACCGCTTACGGAGACGCCAACGGCAGCTTTATTCTGGGAACCATTGCTAACGGAAAATCAAAAACAGTCATTTTCAAGGTGCGCCTTAACAAGGAGGACAGCTTTGCTTACGGGGCCACTGATTTGGTGAACGCGGTTGAGGTTAACGCCAAAAACGTCGAAACCGCAAGGGATGCTCTCAACATCAGAGTTTCCAAAGGAGTGGGCGAAGAAGCCATGGGCGGATTGGAGGGCTTCATCAGCAGAAACTGGAAGGTTTTCTATCTTTTCCTCGGCCTTTTTCTGGGATTGCTTTTCTTCCTCTTGGCATATTTCTTTTTTCAAGAACAGGAAAAAAGGCGAAGGGCCAAAAAAGAGGACATAGTCATGGAAAAGAGCAAGTACTTCCACATTCAATAAAACAAGACCCCCGCGAGGGGGTTTTGTGATTAAGAAAGATTTTTAACCTTGATTGCTCTTTTGACAAAGTCGCCGTATTTATCTATGTTGATTTTGGTTTTGAGCCGGTATTCTTCAATTTCCTTGCCCAGCGATATCTTGTTTTCCGACTTGTGCTTTCTTATTTCATCAATCGCTTTTATGGCTTGTTCGAAATCAGGGTCGGGGCTTTTTTCTTTGACCGATTCGGGCCAGGAAGAAAGGTGGATGCTTTCGTTCCCTTTAAACAGCTGATATATTTCTTCGGTGACGAAAGGAAGCAGGGGAGCGAAGAGCTTGAGAATATCAACGAATATTTTATTCAAAGTATATTGAGCGGCTTGTTTCGACTTTTCGTTTTCCGAATTGAGCCTGTATTTGACGAATTCTATGTAATAGTCGGCGAATTTGGACATGAAGAATGATTCTGTTTCATTCCTTGCTTTGGCGTATTCGTAGTTTTCAAAATGTTCGGTGGCGTTCTTGATTGTTTCGTTCATTTCCTTGAATATCCACAAATCAGCCGGTTCCAGCTCCGGTTCTTTTTCCGTGTTTTTATTGTCCATCAAGATGAATCTGGCCACGTTCCACAATTTGATGGTTATTTGTTTTCCTTTCTTGATTTCCTTTTCATTGAACCTCAGATTCTGTCCCAGGGAAGCTCCGGTGGCCCAGTATCTTACGGCATCGGCCCCGTATTTTTCAATCAATTCGTCCGAAGAAACGTAGTTGCCCAGTCTTTTGGAAATCTTTTTTCCTTTTTCGTCCAAGCCGTGGCCGGAAATCATTACGTTCTTGAAGGGGATATCTTTGAAATGGTAATAGCTTTTGACGATTGAATAAAAGTCCCAGGTCCTGATTATCTCATGGGCGTTGGGCCTCAAGTCAACCGGGAAGAGTTCTTTTCTTTGTCCCAGCTCCCTTAAAAGAAAAGGAGTGCAGGATGAGGTGGCCCAGGTGTCCATAACGTCTGTGTCCGGCACTATTTCTTCACTCTTGCACTTGGGGCATTCGGGCGGCTTGTCTTCAAGCGGATTGACCGGCAGGTCTTTATCTTCGGGATAAATTACTTCCCCGCATTTCTGGCAGTACCAGAAAGGGAAAGGCACCCCGTAATATCTCTGCCTGGAAACGCACCAGTCCCATTTAAGGGAATTGACCCAGAGCTCGTAGTTCTTGAACATGTAGGACGGATGCCATTTCACTTTTTTCCCGTACTCAAGCCAGGCGTTTTTCATGTCAGATATTTTGATGAACCACTGCTTGCTTTGGATGAACTCTATCGGCGTCTCGCATCTTTCGTGGACGTTGATTGTCTGCGTAATCGGCTCTTCTTTTATCAGGAAATTGTTTTCCTTCAAGTCAGCCAGGATTTTTTCTCTGGCTTGCTTAATGTCCAGGCCCTTATATTTTCCTCCCAGCTCATTGAGCTTTCCGTCAACGGTCAAAAGGTTTCTGGTCTCCAGCTTGTCGATGCGCCACTTTTCCAAATCTTCGGCATCGCCCCAGGTGCAGAC
>Ga0265297_10011533_pt1 | contig 10803 bp, 4 predicted proteins | sample Munlanlwell13791_FD_192502 | JGI IMG/M metagenome (GOLD analysis project Ga0265297, IMG submission 192502) | Leachate microbial communities from a municipal landfill in Southern Ontario, Canada - Leachate well 137-91 | ecosystem: Engineered > Solid waste > Landfill > Unclassified | place...
TATTCATGACTTTTTGACCAAGGGAATTGTAAATGGCAATGGATACCGGCAGATAAGCAGGCAGGTCAAGTTCAATGGTTACTTCTTTGTTTGCAGGATTCGGATAGTATCTGAGGTTAGAAAGGGCATCATTGTCTTCCAGTGATGAAGTGCTTGGTACAACATAAATGGTCCTTACAATATCATCGGAACAATTGTTGGAAGGATCGCAGACATTGTATGTATAGCTGTAGAGGCCCAATTCCAGAGTGTTTCCGGGGTAATTTCCATTAACATTATAGTTGACGGTCAAATCAGCTTTTTCATAGTAGTTATCAGAAATCTTGACTCCGGGTTCTTTAAATTCTTTCCATCTTTCAACCACATATACAGAAGGTCCATCCAGTTCAATAACGGGTTCAACAAGGTCAACAACCGTAACGGTTCTGCTGACTATGGCTGATTGATTTCCGGATCCGTCAACGGCTTTGTAATCTATGGTATAACTACCGAGGAGGTAATTATCCACCTTACCGCTCGTAAAGATCAGGATTTCGCTTTCACCATAATAATTGTCGGTCACATCCACCCCGGGATCATTGAAATTCTGATGAACTTCAAGTGTGTAAGGATTGTCTCCCAGAATGGTAATTGTTGGAGCTGTATTGTCCTGAACGATCACATCCCTGTCCACACAGATAGGGCCATTACCGGAAGAGTCGGTGACACAATAGGAGAGGAAATAGGTACCGATGACATTCGTATTTACTGTTCCTGTAACCGTGTAGGTCGGATTCAGATCGTAATTATCAGAAGCATAGGCACCGGGATCAGTGAAGGGAGTACCCACCTCGATATAAATCGGATTGGTGCCATTCAGGCTGATATTGGGATCCACTTTATCGTAAACGTAAACATCGCGGGCTATATTCAGGATATTACCTGCATTGTCTTCAGCGGTGTAATTAATTTGGTAATGTCCGACATAATTGGTGTTTACATGGCTGACAGAGGAATAGGATTTAATTCCGGAACAATTGTCGGTAGCAGTATAACCCGGATCGGTATAAGAGCCAAATACCGGAACATATTCAGGATTATTCCCCGACAGGGTAATCGTTGGTTTGATGATATCAGGGAGTACTTCCACTTTTCTGATCACTTCATCCGCTTTGTTGCCGGCCGGATCGGTCACATTGTAATGCAGTTCATAAATACCTGCTTTGGTGGAGTCAATGGTACCGGTGCGAACAACCATTTTGGTAAGGTCACCGGCTTCAACGTCAAAGGCAGTGTAACCCGGATCAACGAATGATTCGCAACTGTTGGAAATAACAGAATTTCCACCGATAAGAGTGATAAGTGGTTTATATACGTCTTTTGTGATCACGAGTCCGTAATCTTCGAACTCACCACTGTAATTGGGACCGCAACCTTTGTTTTTAAGCTGTCCGGCATTGGTAGCGAGTCTCATTTTGTAAAGCCCGTCAGGAATGTTGTTTGGAATGGTAAGATCTGTTGTCCAGCTTAAGGTGGAAGCATTGAAATCCATGGCAACTTCTTCACCGGCATCATCAAAGTCTCCGTTTTGATTCAGGTCAATAAAGACGGAGCGGGTAATTTTGTTGAAGTTGGAATTTCTTTTCATGGTCAAGGTATAGGTGCCATCCTTGGCTACTGTTGCACGTTTTTCGTTGCTGTAATCGTAATAAGCTTTGACACCTGCCGAAGAGGTTTGAGAAATCAGAGTGTCCCCGAGGCTATTGGTGAGGAGAACTTCCGTAATACCCACATCAGAACTGAGTATTCCGACATTGGGAGCACATTGCTTGTACACCAGAATGTAGGCTGTTTTGGTTACGGAGTCACTTCCGAATGAGTTTTCGGCTACAAGTTTTACATCGTAATAGCCAATTGCATTGAATTTACCGGAAACAGTAACCAGTTCATTTCCGGTTGCAGTAATGTCAAAATTAGTTGGAGTGATGGTCCATTCTCTTTCATAAACAGTCTTATCGGAATTGTCAATTAAAGTGACCAGATCAGCAACTGTTACTTTGGTGAAGTCGGCATAAAAATCAACATTAGGTTTCTTCGTTGGTTTCAGTACGACAAGTGTTTTTGTGAAAGTGTCAATATAATCGCAACTGTTTGCAATAAGTTTGATGGTATAAACACCATCTGTGGTATATTTAAAGGAAGGTTCAAAGGTGAGGTCATCAATAAAGCCGTCACCCGTTAAATCCCACTGGTAGTCAAGTTCCACACCGGTAGAAGTGTTTTTGTAATAAACAGTTTGATCGGTGTAAATGGTATCAGGAGCTTCAAACATAGCCACAGGCATAGGCGGGGTATAAACTACCGTACTCCATTGTGCTTCGAATCCTGTACCAACTGCACCGCAGTTAACGAAATATTCGATGTACAAACTTCCGGAGTTTGCAGTAACTGAAGGGGGAATCGGATTTGGACCATTGGTAAAGCCATTCGGATAAATGGCACCTCCCAGCATATCTTTAAACTGCAAATGCAGCGGAGTACCATTGGTGTCAACACCATCATACACTTTTATATTGTCTCCGGGCAGGGTAGGACAGGTAGAAATCGTCAGGTTAGTCATATCGAAATCCAGGAAATCGAGGGTAACAGAACTGGCGCATTTGGGTTTGATTAAGAAATAGCATTTCTTTTGAAGGCCAACGGAAGGATTGGTGTAATTGCCAAATTTACCTCCGTCATCGTAGATATATCCGGAGCGCAGGTTAGAAGAAGCATCAGTACACATTTTCAGTTCATCCACAACTGTAATGTAATCTGCTTTTACCAGGGAGTCGGAACCAACATCATTGGTGGCTACGAGTTTAACGGAATAGTTTCCGAGGGCATGGAACTGAACCATGGGCTCACGTGCATCGGCAGAAGGTAATATGGTATATGCCGGTGAACCGAGGACCATTTCGGGTTGAATGTCCCAGTGCCATTTGTATGGGCCGAGGGTGGACAGATCGGTAAAATAAACAGGGATGGAGCTGGTAACCGTATTGATATTGGAAATAAAGTTAACCTGAGGCTTGCTTGGTGGAACGATAACTGGAATGGTAGAGTAGGCCGGTTGAGAAACGATTGTGTCTTTGCATCCGTAAAGTACTGCGGTGAGTGTAATCGCTTTGGTTCCGGTGGAAGTGAAATAGTATTCTCCTACTGCAGCGGTGTCGTCAGGATTGCTGTCGCTGTCAAAATCCCAGATGTAGAGGATATCTCCATCCATATTTGAATTGGCAGTAAATTGAGTCAATCCGTTAAGGTAGGCTGTGTCGGCATGGGAAATGGAAACCACGGGTGTGTCTTCAGGATGCACATAGATCAGGTAATCTTCTGCTTCCCCATAGTTGCTTACTCCGCAGGCGACAGGAGTGTATGAAGCAAAGTCGGATACAATTCTTGCCCTGTGCCAGCCGTCAGCAGCTTCACAAGGAATGGTGATGTTGCTGGTAACGGAGGAACCTTCTGTTTGATTCAGCCATTGGGCAACCCTTTCCCAGTTTTCAAAATAGCCATCATTGTTAATATCAAAGAAAACTACGGCAGACTGTGCATTCAGTTCTCCAAACTTAACGGTAAGAGGATAGGTTTTCTTTTTATAAACTGTGGGGATATTGTTCGAATAAAACTGCACCACTGTATTGGTGGAACCTATACCACTGCTAAGGGTATTGGTGTAATTATCAATAGACTCAAATTTCACTCTTTTGGTACCAATAGCAGCGTTAGCTACAGTACCTCTGGTTACATCACAATATAAATTGTAATTGGCAGGAATGATGATCTCTGTATTGCCGGCAGGGTTTCCGTTTACCGGATAACGAACTATGTGATCCACTTCAATGGAATCGAGTGTGGCATCGAGGAAATTGCCTGCCTGTGCAGTGATCCTGAGATCAACGGCTACAACTATGGTCGGGCAGGTATTTATATTAGCTGTAGTGTCGAAAGGTATATGAAGATTAAATGAGGTTGGTCTTTCGATGGTATAAAACACATCAGCATCCTGCAGAGGCTTTTTATCAAGGCGGTAGAACTTGACACGTTCAATATCGCTCAGGCTTGTGGTTCCCTGTAACGTAAACCATGCATTTTGAATGCCTGGAGCATCCAAAGCACCGCGGGTATAGAACCAGACTTTGCTTAGTTTTACATTATTTTGGGAAACAAAGGCAACTGTATCGGCAACATGCACGAAGGTGACAGAGTCATATACCATAGGAAGAGGCTGATCGGCACTGATGATCACATTGCCCGTTGTTGTCCTGACTTCATTATCCACATCATGATCAATGCCCACATTGGGAGCCCACATTAAAAGGCCAAGGCCTGTGTAATGAAGATCCGTATATGAAACCAAACCCGGATCCTGTGACCAGGAGTTCTGATCGAAACCCATTCCGGACATGGCAGTTTGCCATGAGGCAAGATTACTGTAAATGGTGCCATTTTCATTCAGACCATAATAGGGATTACCGTAATAATCATTATAGTCAATATCCCCGTTATTCCAAGTCCCATAATACTTGTAAATAAGGCTGCCGTTAGGACTATCATTAATTAATACATTGTTTTTAACTTTACAATAGTTGCTGTAGTAAAGATTAAGTGCAGCATAGGAAACAGAGTTAGATGACGGAGAACGAACCCAAATGGTATTATGGTAATAATCCACATTAGTGCAATAATAGGAGTAAACTCCATAGGCAGCAGAATAAGTAAATCCGCTGATCATATTATTGATAAACTGGGATGTGTTGCCGGTGAAGTATCCGTTTTGATAAGACAAATAAATGCCGATATAAGGAGCCTGCACGATATTGCCGTCAACAAGATCTTTGGTTCCGTAATAAATGTACATCCCGTAACCTGAAGTGGAAAGCAGCTGACCTACATAATTGTTTTTATATAAACCTTCTCCGGCATAATACATATACATTCCGTAAGAATAGGCACCTGCAATGGTATTATTTATAAATTTATTTCCGACAATTAAAGACGATGAGCTGGTACCATTAAAGCGAACGCTGTAATAACCGCCTCCAAACATGGTATTATTGCTGAAAGTATTGTGGTTAGCAGTGTTTCCATAACTGGAATATGAGGTTAATGAAGCAGTGGCAATAATATTACAGTTATAATAGCTGGTGGTTTGAGGCACTTCAAGCCGGCAACTGTCAATGGTATTTGCTTCTGAATTATTCGTCATTATGATTGCGGAGCCGTATGAAGAACCCGTATTGGCAATTTTCATGTGTTTGAAGGTAAAATAATCGCCTCCGTTGAAAAGAACTGTCCACCAGTCGCTGGTTGAACTTCCGGCAGAGGTTAGGGTGGTGGAAGAAATGCCGCTGCCAATGAAAGCAACTGTATTTGTAGCACTCATCCCTAAAACTTCCGGCAGGGTAATACGCTCATTGAAGGTGGTTGCTGCCACATTGAATACAACCGGACCAGCCACACCGCAGGTGAGCATTGCATTTACCGCTGAATTGAAGGTGGGGTAATCGGCACCGGTGCCGCCAATGGTATAGTTACCGGTTAATCCCGTGCATAAATATTGTACAAAGGTGTCATTTTTTGGTTCGTTGTCGGGAACAGAATCGTTGGTATTGGCAACCCATGTTTTAATTTTATATGTTCCTGAACTTGGGATATTAAATGGAGTTGAAAAGGTATAATCATAGGTTTTTCCGGCTGAGATAGGGGTGGAGGGATATTGATTGGTAGCCACAATGGGTGTATTGTTGTCAACCTGGTAGGCAATATCAAACCATTTAATGGTATCTACTTTCTTGTTTTGAACGGTCACCGTAAGGGTATTGTTTCCTGTTGCAAGGCTAAGCGGTGACTTTATGGCAATCATGGCTAAATCGAAACCGGCTGCCGGCATCATGTCAATACCGCAAATGGCACAAGCGCCATCTGATCCTGTTGAAGCAGTACCTGAAACAGGTCCCCATGCTCTTCTGTTACCACTTCCGGGTGTAAACTGAATAGTGGTTCTGCCACCGGTATAGGCACTTTGACTTACATCAAGGATTAGATTTTGAGTTGGGTCATACATAAATGGAGTTTGCAAAGTTATCTTGTAAAATGTCCCTGCAGTAACACTTCCAAAATTTGTTGTTGCTGCATAATAACACGTTTGCATTCCGGTAGTGATCCATGCCCCGGTTGAAAGACCGGTAGTACTGTTGTGTCCGAGCTGGATAGTAAGGTTAGTGAAGGATGATGATGTAACAGTAGTACCCGACATAAGATATACATCTGTAATATAACCGCTATAGGCACCCGAAAACTCACCGGCTTTGATGAGCCATTGAACCCTGTTGCTCGTGGTAGTGTTCATTGGAAAAGAATTGTTTGAGCCACTTGTTGCGGTCGAGTTTATAAAATGCTGTGCATAAAGGTTTGTCATTCCGACAAAAACAAGCACTGAAAGTGTGATAAGTTTGTAAAATCTTTTCATAACTTAAAATTTAATTTAATTTTCTATGATTCCAAGATAAAAACCAAATAAATGATCATTCAAAGTTTTTCCATACAAATAACAATTTTCTTTGTTCAAGATCATTTGATTTGAATTCATTGTGGTTCAAATATAATATTAAATTTTTAATACCATATAAATTAGAAAAAAAATCTTACAAATTGATTGAAGATTAATCTCTGCTCCGGGTCAACGGAAAAAATTCAGAATCTTTAATATCCGCACTGAATCTCCTGAAAAGAACTCAGAGCGTTTAACAGGAGGAGAAAATCATCTGAGTCCTCCCGGAGTGACTCAGACTGAAGAGAAGCTGCAAAAAAAACGCAGACACTCGCCTGCGTTTTCTGACAAATGATCTTTAATTTAAAACTATCCGACTTTTACTTCCCATTCGATGGCAACGGCTAATGCAGGAAAATGAATGTTCAGGTAAGGGCGTTCTGCGCTCCATCCAAGCAAGGCTGTGGTCGTGTAAACGGGCGAAATCACATCGTTTACCGACAGTATGGGTTCTTCGGGCCCGGAGGATGGAGAAATGCCGCAATACACTTCGAAGTTTGTACCGGGTGTCAGGCATTTGATACGCACATCCTTGTCGGGGCCGAGGTTGGTAAAGGGCAGGTTCACTATCTGACTGGTTTCAGCAGGCTGTGTACCACTTTGGGTTTGTGCATCGGCTCCTCCCGGATCAATAATGTTGCGGCCATTGAAATAATCGGCATAAAAACTGGTACCGCTGTTTTCGAAGAGGTACATGGCAGGATCCATACGGTCAGAAAGCACGGCTACCATTTCACGCAGTGTTTCCGACAGTTCTTCCGATGCTGAGGTGCGTTGCGCTTTTGCAGTGGTCGGGTCGGCTTTCCATCCGGTGAAGTCGGTTATGGCTGCCTCCAGTGCGGTAATATCGGCTGGCAGGATGTCATAATCCGCCAAAGCAGTGGCATTATCGTCAGCAATCGTATGCAGATTGGTCATAAAAGCAATCAGCTTGTCGTCATCCTTGGCCTGCAGGCTGCTTATCGAATTGTCAACCCTGTTGGCCAGCGAATCGTTACCGGTGGAAGAAGCATAGGTAAATATAGCCCTGCAAATCCGGTATCCCTTGCCAATCAGGTCGCTTCTGCTGTCGGCTTTGTCTTTGGCAATACCGGTATCATCTCTTTCAGTGATCAGCAGCAATTCCTGCACCCTTGTTTTTAATGCCCTGAAGGCGATTACTATGGTTGCAAATACGGTTTTAATACTCCATTCGGCATTATTGATCACCAGAATGTCGTCCACTACATCGCCCATGTTTTTTTGGGCACGTTCATAATCGTTCATGTTTTTTAAAATTTAAATGTTAACGAAGATAATTTCAGATTCAAAAATATATCTTTTTTATTAGCTATTAAAAAAATTTTATTAATTTTTGTTAATGTATTAAAATATTTTATTTTTGCCCTGTGATTGATCAATTGAATAATCCTGATATATAAGTATTATTTTATCCTGATTCTTCAATCGTTCAAAAGGTCTCTTTAGTAAATATGTTAATTAAGTGAATTATAAATCTTTTTAATAATTATTATTATATATTAAATTATAATCTGATTTTATTAAAATATATTATTAACTAATGCAAATTATTATTTCGTTTATTGAATTGTTGATTTCTTCGAAGGAAATGCATAGTTAAATGAGTGCGGGAAACAATTAAATGAGTTCGGGAAACAATTGAATGAGTTCGGGAAACAATTGAATGAATGCGGGAAACAATTGAATGAGTGCGGGAAACAATTGAATGAGTGCGGGAAACAATTGAATGAGTGCGAGAAACAATTAAATACGCGAAATCAATACTTTAATAGATTTAAAGACAGTAAAATTTAAAAATGCAATTAAAACAAAGCAATGAATGATTTTCAAAGAGCACAGACCAACATGTTTGATGTGGTCAGAAAACTATGCCGGACGTATTATGCCATATTGAGCGCATATATGCCTTTTGTGGCTGTATTTGATGAATTTGAAAGTTTGCGTGACGAGCTTTCGGAATGGTTGGCAAAGCAGGCCGATCAACCGAAAGGGATCGCAATATCAAAAATGAAACGCAGGCTGCTTTTAGAAGAGGATGCATTTGTGCTGAGCAATGCCCTGGTGGCTTATGCACGCCTGTATGATCAGGCGGAACTGGAAAACAGAACCAATTTTACGCCTTCAAAGCTTAGAAAAGCTGCCGAATCGGAGCTGATCGGCTATTGCGTGCAATTGCTGCAGGATGGTGAGGCTCATTTACCGGGTTTGGCTCCTTTTCATATTGATTCACCCTGGCTGACGGCTTTCGAAAGCAAGATAGATACATTTACGGCTATGCTGGGTGCTCCATCATTTGCCCGCTCCGAAATCAGAAAAGCAACAGGAGAGGTAAACAGGCTGACAAAGTCTATTTCGGCATGCCTGCGGCTGAAACTTGATCCACTGATGTCGCATTTTAAAACTATTGAAAGCAGAATTTACCTTGATTATCGCAACGGGCGAAAGCTGATTAAAGTGGCCTCAGAAAAACCAAAACTCAGCGGCAGGGTAACCGACAGCGAGGGCAATGCTCTGAAAGATTTGAAAGTAATTGTTCAAGGGAAACACCGGAAAAGCTTCACTACGGCAAAAGGTCGGTTTCTTTTTACCCGGATTGTTGACGGACAATATACCCTTGTGGTGAAAGATGGCCGGAAAGTGCTTGCTACCATGCAGGTGCAATCGCCTTCGGATCAGGTGGTGATTGTGGTGGACAGGTAGGGAAGTTGAAAATGAAAAATGAAAAATGAATAATGAAAAATGAAAAATGAATAGATTATTCTCCATTATCATTAGAATCTGCTTTATTACCAGATTTTGTAAACTTTTCTGCAGATTTTATAATCAAGTCAGTGTATTTATAAATATCATCTAATACGTTTAATTCATATTTTGTTTCCTTTTTCTTGTCATCAAGGAAACCAATAAATTTTTTATCATTGTTGAACCACAATCTGCAAACAGTTTGTCTAATTGTATCATCAAGAAGTACACTAAAAAAGTTATGAAAATCTCTGTAGTATATTCTTTCAGATCCAATTTTACTCCTTAAAATTGATTTAACAATGAAGAATCCTTCAAGTTCCTCATTTGTAGTTTCAATTTTATTCTCATCATCTTTGACCAGCTCCGTTTCTTTCTTAACTTGCTCAATTTCTTTTGCATTTTCCTTTTCGAGAGCAGTTTTTAATCTTTCACTTATAATATCACTAATAAACTGGTTAAGTGATTTTTTAACAATTTCAGAGAATTTTTTAATTACTTTTTCGGTTGCTTGTCCTGTGTAAACTTGTCTAATAAAGAACTTAACAAATTCAGGTGAAGGCTCATTTAATTCCTTATTAAGTATGCTTTTTATTTCATTTGAATACTTCAATTCACTTGCAGAATTGATAATATTGTTAACATCAAAGTAAGATTTATGAAATTTCTTTAATTCGTTTAATGCTTGTTCCTTAATGTTGGTTATGTCAAACTCAAGAAATGGTTTTTCATCCATTTTATTTGGCTCAATCAAGTCTGTATAAAACCTATATACTATTCCATTGGTCAATAAACCAAATTTTGCTTTAGTAGTATGGAAGTATCGGAATAATTGGGAATTATAAACATCAAGATTTTCTCCCCACCATTTGCATTCAACAAGTATTTGTGGTTGATTATTCATAATTATAGCATAATCAACTTTCTCTCCTTTTTTTAAACCAATATCGGCAGTGAATTCTGGTATTACTTCCAAAGGATTAAAAACATCATATCCAAGACTTTGAATAAATGGCATTATTAAAGCATTTTAGTCGCTTCCTCAGTCTGAATTTGATCCTTAAGTTTTACAATTCTATCTCCAAGTTGCTTTATTTGATCTTTAAAATCCATGATAATTATTTTAACATTTGAAAGATTTGTCCGAATTTGAAAAACAAAATTACATTTTTTTATCAGTAACTATTAAATTTAAATTTCGTTTTATTTTTTTTTAGTTTCAAAGGTAATAACAAAATTAAATAAATAGTAGGTTATTCCTGCCATTTCACCTCCGCTCTGAGTCACCTGCAAGGGACTCAGAGAATATATGAAAATCCGGAAAGTAAGGCATCTGAGTCCTCATGGAGTGACTCAGATGAGAGCGTAATTCGTCAGAAGAGTATTCACTCCTTACCAAAACATAATAAAAAAACAGCAGGATAATAAAGATAGTAATAATTAGTCCATTATGGGATAGTTCAGGA
>Ga0265297_10011534_pt1 | contig 10802 bp, 9 predicted proteins | sample Munlanlwell13791_FD_192502 | JGI IMG/M metagenome (GOLD analysis project Ga0265297, IMG submission 192502) | Leachate microbial communities from a municipal landfill in Southern Ontario, Canada - Leachate well 137-91 | ecosystem: Engineered > Solid waste > Landfill > Unclassified | place...
CCGGAATTGAGAAAATCGCGGACATTCCGGATGATTTTGAACTCAACGAAAAGCAGCAAAATCAGGTTATGGCCGTGAAATCAGGCGAGGATTTAATCAATAAAGAAGCCATCGCAAACGAGCTAAACAACCTACAATACCCTTTGTACTTTTTGGATTATGAAACTTACGCCTCAGCCATTCCCCTCTTTGACGGATTAAAACCGTATCAGCAAATGCCTTTTCAGTACTCTTTGCATGTAATCAGAAGCAAAGGGCAAGAACCCGAACACTATGAATATCTTCATACGGATAAAGATATCCCGGTTGAAAAGCTGCTTTCCAGTCTTAAACAAAATATAGGAGACACGGGAAGTGTTATCGTCTGGCATAAGTCTTTTGAAATGGGAAGAAACAAAGAAATGGCGCAGATGTATCCCGAATATGATTCGTTTTTAAAGTCTGTTAATGACAGAGTTTTTGATTTAAAAGAAATCTTTAGTAATCAATATTATGTTAGCCCCGGATTTAAAGGGAGTGCTTCAATTAAGAAGGTTCTACCGGTTATGGTGCCGGAACTATCATATGCGGACCTGGAAGACGTGCATGAAGGCGGGATAGCTTCACTATACTGGTTTAAACATATTTACAGCGATTCTCCCGAGCGCGAGCGCATAGCACGAAGCCTGCTTGAGTATTGCAAGTTGGATACCCTGGCGATGGTGGAGGTGATGAGGGAGCTGGAGAAGTTAAATTGATTTAACATACTGCTCAATCCGATCAAAATCTTCTCTGGATTTCTGATTTTTTAAATACATCTCAATAAAATCAATTGAATCGTCTCTTTTGCAAAATGAGAAAACCAATCTCACTTTCCCCTCTTTGACAAAACCAGCTTTTCCTGTATAAGTTATTCAGATACTTAACAAGGTGATGCGTGATTGCCTGATGCAATTTTGCATTCTGTGCCACGCGTCCAACAAACAAGGAAAATGGAGGTCAAGCATGCTGCCTTCTATCACGGATAGAGAGTTCAGGCACGGTCGTTTGATTGGCGTTTACAGCAGTCGCGAGGCCTTGCTTCTGTGGGATGTGGAGACGGTGATGATTGTGTCGCTTCTGTTCATCGGTATTGTTACGGCGATTTTTATCTCGACCATGGGACTGATGTACATCCCGGCTCTTGCAGGTCCCATCATGCTGATGCTGAAGGTGGACGAAAGACCGAGCTACCTGCTCAAATTCCCCTACCCGGTCCTGCTGGCCATCACGGCCAGCAAAGCACTGCTTCTGATGATGAGCCTGATTCTGTTCATTTTCGTTAGCAAGTACGCGGTGCTCACCGTGTACCTCGTTCTCATCCCCTACTCCATGCAGACCAAATAACCCTCCAAAAAATCCTTCCTATTGGTGGTAGTGTATGAACGTTCATGCATTACCACCAAAAATCCAACTCCTACAAACTATTCTTAAGTTTTGAAATCTGCTCTATAAGAAGAGTGTTGGCTGTCAAAATGATAATGAAAATAAGAATAAGAGAGTTTCCTCCCAAAAATATACCACCCATTATCGCTACAATGGATGCACCCAGTGTTGTGACAATGTTATCCATAGCCACGCCCAAAATGGCATCACCAATACGCCCTTTTGGATGAATGGAGAAATTGTGAACTACAAGCATTTCGCCAAAACAACCTATAAGTCCGGCCATAATACCTGTAAAAACAAATGGAATATGCGTTAGGTTCGAAAATACTTCCATACACCTAACCATACTCTCCGCCGCGAACAAAATAGCTACGCCGGACAAAACCAAATCAAGCCAAATCCGCCATGTACCCTGTTCATCATAATATCTTTTCTTTTCAACTATTTCCTTAATAGGCGATTCCGGATGACGGCTCTCTCGGAAATAATAAAGAACACTTACGCAAATTATAAATAAAATAATACCAACAGGCAGAATCAATTGATAAAGATCACCCTGGATTTTATCTTCCACACCTTTAACCTGACCAAACACAACCATAGTAATAGCCACAAATGCCGTAAGCATTGTTAAAACAGTCAAAACCCTAATTGCTCCGTCCATTTCAATTGATGAGGGTTTAACTTCGTGTTCATCGGTTGGTTTTAAACTTCCACCAATCTTAAGTCCCGGAAACATAAGTACCGATTTACGCTCCGAGTTTGCCAAATTTTGTCTGTAAACGCACCAAACCGCATGTAAGATATTGTATATATTGGAGCCAAAAGTAGCCGAGGCTGCAATTATAGCCAGATCAATTGCGCGAGCATAATCCGTGCCTACAACCTGCAAAGAAAGAACAGCGGCCATCACACCGATTATCATATCCGGAAACGCAGTTCCAAACGATTGAAGAAATCCACCTGCCAACTTTGTCCTATCTTTTAAAACATCCGTAGTTTCCTCAATAACCTTTGCCGTCCCACGAAAAACATAAACGATACCAATTCCAAAAACCAATATAATGGCGATAGATTGTAGCCACCAAATTTCCGTACCCTCCAAAAGGCGGCCTACAATTACAAAACGTAAAAACAAAGCCACAGCAACATAAAATAGTATTCTAAAAATTTGGTTTTTGGTCTGCATAAAATATAGAAGATTTACAATGGTGGGTCGGGCGGGACTCGAACCCGCGACCAATTGCTTAAGAGGCAACTGCTCTACCGACTGAGCTACCGACCCATTTCTGAATTTTGAATTTCGCACGCAAAAATGTACCATGTTAAGTCCCCTCTTTCAAGCTTAGAAAATTTAAAGTACAATACCGGCGACTTTTAAGAACTTTTGAATGAATAAAAGCGATAAAAAAACCATTCTTTTCTATACCGACACGCACTTTTACGGAGGCGCGGAGAATCAGATGTACCTTTTGGCCAAGTTTTTGGACAAGGAAAAATTTGAAATTATCCTTGTTTGTTCGGATTTTGAGAAGTTAAACGATTGGACGGAGAAGTTTAAGGCGGAAGGAATCGAAGTTATTAAACTTTCTGTTTTTCATAAGCACGATCCGCGTCATTATTTCCAGTTAAAAGAGATTATTAAAACCAGAAAGATTGATTTGATGCATATTCACGTATGGAATCCGGCTTCGTGTAGATATGCGTTTATGGCCGCAAACAGGTATAATCTGCCGGTTGTAATCACAGAGCATGATCCGTTTGAACTAAGCGGGTTTAAGGGATATTTAAAAAGGAAGTTAACGCGAAATGTTGAGATAGTAATAACCGTTTCTGAAGCGAATAATCGCGCCATGGCTTCCATTTTTCCTTCTTTGGCGGATAGGACCATAACGATTCACAACGGTATTGATGTTACCTGGTTTGAATCGCAGCTTTTAAGCTTTTCTGAGGGGAAAATTAAGGAATTTAGAGAGAAAACTTTTGGTGTTGGCGGTGTTAGCAGCAGCAGTAGCGGCGAGAAAGTTATTTTAAGCGTCGCGGAGCTTCACGAAAGAAAAGGTCTAAAACATTTGATTAAAGCCATGCCTGCCATTTTGGAAGGCTGCAAAGAAGGTGCAAAGTTGGTTTTGGTAGGCACCGGTCCCGCGCAGGCTGATCTTGAAGAACTTGCAGTTAAAGAAGGTATAATCGACAATGTTTTATTTTTGGGATTCAAAAAAGACGTTCCGCATTTAATGGCGGCTTCGGATATATTTGTACTACCAAGCGAAAAAGAGGCTTTCGGACTTGTTTTGCTTGAGGCCGCGATTACAGGTCTTCCTATTGTTGCCAGCAATGTAGGCGGTATTCCGGAAGTTATAGAAGACGGCGTTAACGGAACTTTGGTTCCTCCAGCTATACCGGGCAAACTGGCAGTATCGATTTTAGAAATTTTTAATAATAATTTTAAAAGAAAGGGATATATTGAAGAAGGATATAAACGCGTGAAAAGCAGATTCAGCGCAAAAGTAATGGCGGAAAAGACAGGCATCGTTTATGATGAGGTACTTAGCGCCGAGCGTTAACAACGGTTAATTAATAATAAAGGTCATGAAAACAAAGACTTCCTATACATGCTCAAATTGCGGACACGTATCACCAAAATGGATTGGAAAATGCCCGGAATGTGAGGCGTGGAACTCTTTTGGTCAAACAGTGGAGGATTTTAGCCGTGTTAAGAGTCATACGCGCGTAGAGGCAAAAGAAATCAAATCACTAACGGTTGAAGCCGGCGACATGAATGCAAAACGCATTCCCCTTTCAATGGAGGAGGCAAATCGCGTTCTTGGAGGCGGAATTTTGGAAGGCAGCATAACTTTACTTACAGGTGAACCGGGTATAGGAAAATCAACATTAACAATCCAAATTTGCGATCAGCTAGCCAATTTAGGCAAGAAGGTTTTGTACGTTTCCGGTGAAGAATCACAGCATCAGATAGCGGGAAGAGCTCAGAGGTTAGGGATAAATACGGACAAATTACTATTTTTGGCCGAGACAAACAGTGAGACGATTTTGGAAAGCATAAAGAAGATTGGGGCGGATTTTGTGGTTATCGACTCCGTTCAGGTTTTGTTTTCACACGATATACCAAGCACTTCCGGCAGCATAAGTCAGGTTAGGTACGCCGCTGAACTGTTTATGGAATTCGCGAAAACAACAAACACCCCTGTTTTGCTTATCGGCCACGTTACAAAAGACGGGAATCTTGCAGGACCAAGAGTTTTGGAGCACTTGGTAGACACGGTTTTATATCTTGAGGGCGACAGGTTTCATCAGTTCAGAATTTTACGAAGTCAGAAAAACAGATTCGGCAGCACAAACGAAATTGGAATTTTTGAGATGGGAGAAAAAGGCTTAATAGAGGTAGTAAATCCATCGGCACAGTTTCTTGAAGGAAGACAGCAGCACGCAATCGGCTCAGCCATTACGGTTACTTTGGAAGGCACTCGTCCGCTACTTATAGAAGTGCAGGCGCTAGCCAACATTACCCCTTTTGGGTACCCAAAAAGAACAGCCACCGGATATGACGTTAACAGAATGCAGTTATTAATCTCCGTTTTGCAGAAATACGCGAAGATGAATCTTTCCAATCAAGATGTTTTTGTAAATGTGGTTGGAGGAATGAAAATTAATGACCCCTCGTGCGACCTTGGAGTACTAATGGCAATCGCAAGCAGCTTTTTACAGAAAACAATTCCATCGGATACATGTTATATCGGCGAAGTAGGGCTTTCCGGAGAAATCCGCACTGTTAGCCAAATAGACAAGCGGGTAAAGGAAGCAAAAAAACTCGGCTTTAAGAACGTAATTACGCCCGCGCAGGTTAAGGATATTATTTCGGCGGTGAAAGAGTTGTAGACGAGAACCTAAATCCCGAAAAACTCCTCTGCGTTTTTTGTAGTAAGAGCGGCCACTTCCGAAAAGGACATATTTTTTGTGCGGGAGATTTGTAGCGCCACCTCAACAACATAAGAAGGTTCGTTTGTTCCACCTCTGTATTTTTGCGGAGAAAGATAAGGACAATCAGTTTCAACCATCATCGCGGAAGGCGGACACTCTTCAATAACATCACGCAAATTTTGCGCTTTTGGATAAGTTACGTTACCCGTGAAAGAAGTCATATATCCGGCCATCCAAACTTTCCTGGCAAAAGTTACGTCGCTTGAGTAACAATGGAAAACAACTTTTTTCGCACCAAGCTCACGAAGGATTGTGAGCGAGTCTTCATCAGCATCCCTGTTATGAACTATTAAAGGTTTATCAAGTTCCAAGGCCAGTTCTATGTGTCTTTTAAAAACTTCTTTTTGCGTATCTTTCGGAGAATATTCCTTAAAATAATCCAGTCCGGTCTCCCCTATCGCCACAACTTTTTTGTGTTTCGCGAGTTCGCAAAGTTCAGTCCACATTTGGTCTGTAAGTTTTTTTGAATCCTGAGGATGAAGACCAATGGCCGCAAAAATATTATCGTATTTTTCTGCAAGATCGATTGCGCGTTTGCTGCTTTCAATGTCGCAACCAACAACAATCAGTTTATTTACTCCCTCTTTTTTTGCGCGCTCAATAACTGCATTGACGTCGTCGCTAAGAGGCTTAAACTGTATGTGACAATGAGTGTCGATTAACATTAGGACAAAAATAAATTATCAGCTTTCAATGTATCACCGTTTTGAATAAAATCAAATCATGCAAGCAAGTATAGTTATAGTACATTTCGGTGATTTCAAGCCAACTGCAAAGTGCATTTCTTCGGTTTATAAAACCTCCAAAAATGCCGGTTCGTTTGAAGTGATTGTTATTGATAACAATCTAAACGAAAGTGCAAAGAAAAAATTCGCACGGAAATTTCCAAAAGTCACTTATATAAAATCGACAAAAAATAATTACTGCCATGCTCTTAATATCGGCACACAGAAGTCAAAAAGTGAAATCGTTGTAATTTTAAATCCGGACACGATTGTAAAAAAAGACTGGCTCGTTGAAATTTTAAAACCATTTTCAGATAAAAAAATCGGCGGAGTAAGTTCAAAAGTTATATTTAAAAAAACAGGTAAAATCAACTCGCTCGGGATAGAAGAGATTGATGATTTTTATTATCGTGATGCGGGATTTAACGAAGAAGATTATCCAAACATGAAGCAGCGGGAAATCGATTATGCGAGCGGAGCATCGGTTGCGTACAGGAAAAAAGCCTTGGAAGATTGCGGTATGTTCGACGAAGATTTTGTTATGTATGTTGAAGATGTAGACATGGGAATCAAGATGAAAAAAAATGGATGGAAGCTTATTTTGAACCCAAAGAGCGCAATACTTCACGAGTATCACGGAACTACAAAAGGAGTTAATTTGCCTTGGTATTTTTGCAATCGAAACAGGTTTTTAATTATCGCAAAACACCATCCGGAAAAATTTGCAAAACAAATCGAGTATTCTCATCCTTACATTAACAAACAATTTGATTATTTATATGACTTTTTAAAAGTTGGCATCTATAAGCTCATAAAATGGCAACCTGAAAAGGTTGTTCAGAAAGTTCTGCCGGAAATTTTAAAGGAAATTACAAAAATTTATCCGTTCGACAAAGTACAAAACATGCTTAACGAGATAGAAATATTTTTGGATTTACGAAAACCAACTGTATGCGTTTACGATCATGCTCTTCACTTTATAGGAGGCGGTCAAAAGTATGGATGCACAATAGCGGAGAGTCTGCAGAAAGATTATGACGTTACTTTTGTATGCAACAAACCGGTTACAATTAAACAACTTGAGAAGTGGTACGATTTAAATTTAAGTAAATGTTCAATTAAAAAAATAGGGCTCCCTATAAACAAAAACGATGCACTTATAAATCCAAGTCTTGCGAATAGTTCATCAAGAAACCCATTCTCGGTAGTTGAAGATGAAGTTTTACAGCATGACATTTTTATAAACGTTAACATGGTTCCACACGTTAACGCGCTGGCACTTAAAAATATTTTTATCTGTCATTTTCCGGACAGCCTTAGAGCGAATTTTTTCTACGTTCAAAATTACGAAAACATTATTACCAATTCAAAATACACAACAGGATGGTTGGAGAAAAAATGGCAGCTAAAAGCGGATAAAATAATATACCCGCCGGTTGACATGGAGTACTTGAGTAAAGTAAAAAAAGAAAACATAATACTTTCAGTTAGCAGATTTGAAGAAGGCGGATCGAAAAAACAGATGGAAATGTTAAAAGCTTTTTGGGAACTTTGCAAAAAGAACACAAAATTGATGTCACAATGGAAGCTTGTTCTTGCAGGCGGAAGCGTTAACGACAGCAGTTATGTAAAAAGACTTAAGCTATTTATAAAAAGTCATGACATTCCAGTTGAAATTAAAGAGAACATAGAAAATTCAGAGTTAAAAAAACTTTATGCTACCGCTAAAATCTTTTGGCACGCCTGCGGACTGGAACAAGACGCAAAACGAAATCCAAATTTAATAGAACACTTTGGAATGACCACTGTTGAAGCCATGCAAAACAAATGCGCGCCAATTGTTATAGATGGGGGTGGACAAAAAGAGATTGTAGAACACGGCAAAAACGGCTTTAGATTCGCAAACATAGGCAAACTTAAAAAGTATACTCTAGTGCTTGTTAAAAATGAAAAATTACTAGGTAAAATTCAAACCGAGGCAAAGAAAAGAAGCGAAAATTTCAGCAAGCCTATTTTTCAGAAATCGTTTAAAGAGCTTGTTGATAAGCAATACAAATCTTTGCTAAAAACAAAAAACTTTATTCCACAGGCGCACGAAGTTACTTTTTATTCTTAAGATTTTTTACTTCTTTCTCCAATTTTTCCAGATACTCGATTACCTCGGTATTGAATTTTTCCTGACGTGCGATGATTTCGCCAACAAAGTATTCGGTTTCGTAGTAGAACTTCCCTTTTGCTTTATCTATGAGCTTTCCAAGCAGCATTCGCGGAGATTTAAATCTGCGGTAATGCGCCACAAGGTTGGCATGGTCTTTTAAAATCCTTTTACTTTCAAATTTTTGTGCGTTTTTTTTATGCAAAGCACAAACATCGCTGGAAATTTCTTCCAACAACTTTAAAATGCGTTTCTTTTTAGTATCTGATAAACTGTCCATGAGCACATTTTACATGCGAACAAAGAATATGAAAATAGGATTCGATATTACAGCTCTAAGTATGCCGCGGACGGGTATTGGACAATACCAATACAACCTTCTACAGACGCTTTTTAAGATCGATCAAAAGAATTCGTATCATCTGTACGCCTTTAATTTGCGCGATAACGCAAAGTATGAAGATTTAAAATTTAATACTCCACACAACAACGTTTCTATTAAGGCTCACAATATACCGCAGAGATTAATTACGGCCTGGTGGCTTGCAGTACGGTATCCATATCTTGAAAAGATTACGGAAGAATGTGATTTGTATCAAATTTCGGAAATTTGCCAACAGCCAACGAAGAAAAAAACCGTAGCTTTTATACACGATTTAACAACTTTGCATTTTCCGGAATATCATTTGGCAAAAAATAAGATTTTGTATCACTTTCGATTCAAAAATATAAAAAAATCTGCCAATGCCGTTCTTACAAATTCGCAATATACAAAAAATGACATAATTAAACATCTTGGAATACCGGAAGAAAAAATTCATGTTACATATTTTGGCACGCACGAGCGGTTTAGACCAATCGAGGATAAAATTAAAATTGATGAAGTTTTAAAAAAATATAATATAAATTCTCCATATATTTGTTATGTTGGAACCATTGAACCAAGAAAAAATCTTGTTAATTTATTGCACGCATTCAAATTTTTAAAAGATACAAAAAAAATTCCACACAAATTGGTTTTAGTTGGAAAAGATGGATGGTTTTTTGAAGAAATTTATAAAACAGTGGGAGGTCTTGGACTTGAAAATGAGATTATACGAACAGGATTCGCACCAGATGAAGATATCCCCTACCTGCTAAACGGCTGCGATACATTTGTTTACCCTTCTTTTTATGAAGGCTTCGGATTGCCGGTTTTGGAAGCACTGGCATGCGGAGCTCCAACTATAACTTCCAACAATTCTTCACTTCCGGAGGTTGGAGGAAGCGCGGTTAAATATATAAATCCGGAAGACCCACAGGATATTGCTGAAAAAATATTTCAGTTCCTGCACAGTGAAGATGAACGCGACAAATACTCAGCGCTTGGGCTTAAGCAGGCCGAAAAATTCTCATGGGAATCGTGCGCAAAAGAAACTTTAAAAGTTTACGAATCACTCTTGTGAACGTAATAATTCACAACTTCCTGCGTATCCCCCGCCTTAATTATCTTCCCTTTTTCAAGAAGAATTGTTTTTGTGCAAAATCCCATAATCGCATCAAGATCGTGACTTACAAGCACTACTGTTTTCCCTTTTTTCTTTAAATTCTCAAAAGTTCCGAGTGATTTTTTCTGGAAATCAATATCTCCAACTGCAAGAACTTCGTCACAGAGATAAATATCGGCATCTATCATAGCGGCAATAGCAAAAGCCAATCTAACCTGCATTCCGGATGAAAAATTCTTAAGTTTCATCTCCATGAAATCACGAAGATCTGCAAAAGAAACTATCTCATCATATTTTTTATCAACTTCCTTTCTTGATAGACCAAGTATTATTGCGTTTAAATAAACATTCTCTCGCGCAGATAAATCTCCGTTAAATCCGATTCCAAGTTCCAAAAAAGGAGAAATTGTTCCATTTATGGAAATTTCACCGCTTGTTGGTCTATAAATATTGGCCATTATTTTTAAAAGCGTTGATTTCCCGCTTCCGTTTTTTCCTATAATGCCAATGAATTCTCCGGGTTGGATATCCAAATTAATATTTTCAAGGGCCTGGAAATCTTCCGTGTGAACTCTTCTGTGAAAATGCAAAATATTTTCCTTTAAAGTATCCCTTTTTTCATGTGGGATTCTAAATATCTTACTAAGATTTTCTATTTTTATTATAGGATTCATATACTAAATGTTTTCCGGAATTGAGGCTTCCTGATGCCTAAAAAATAATATGCCACAAAGCATAATAACGACTGTCATTAGGAAAATAACCAAATTAAGAATCGGCGCGGGAATATGTCCAAGAATAAATACAGCGCGGGAATATTCAATAAGTCTCGCCAAAGGATTTAAGTAAATAAAACGATGATAAACTTCCGGAACCATCGTTAGCGGATATATAATCGGTGTTATCCAGAAGCCAATTTGAAGAAGTACGTCCCATATGTGAGAAAGATCCCTAAATTTAACGTAAAGCGCTGAAATAATTAACGAAATACCAAGAATAATAAAATAAAGTTCAATAATATAAACA
>Ga0265297_10011535_pt1 | contig 10801 bp, 6 predicted proteins | sample Munlanlwell13791_FD_192502 | JGI IMG/M metagenome (GOLD analysis project Ga0265297, IMG submission 192502) | Leachate microbial communities from a municipal landfill in Southern Ontario, Canada - Leachate well 137-91 | ecosystem: Engineered > Solid waste > Landfill > Unclassified | place...
TACCATCACCTACGTAAACTCTCTTTTCATCCGTAGCCCAAACTGGTTCACCATCTTCAGGTACTATACCCTGAACTTGAGCTAATGTTCCTCTTCTAAAATAAATCTTCGTTGCCATATCAATTCACCTATTTAACCCATTCTTCTCTACTACCAAACGAATCTATTTGATAGTGCATATCAACTTCAAGTAAATACACATCCTTACCAGCAAAAGTATCTGCCGCTAAATCAGAACGCCTAGTCAACCCACAAATTAACATAGTAGATACAGAAGTAATACCAGAACCAACTATGGTAGCCAGTTCGTGGTATGTATGCTTATCTGCGACTCCTGGCATAATTTGTAAAGATGACACCGTAGTTTCATCAGGGAAAGACTCATCTATATTCGCTACGGAATATGTGAAATCCCAACTAACGTTTCCAGCGGTTGCGTCCTCTGGTACGGTGTGAATATGAATATAGAGGTCTGTACCAAGTTTATAGTTGTGCGGCATTTGCCATACCCAAGATACTGATTGGATGAGAACTGCTTGGTCTTCAAATGCGTAAACATAACCACCCTTATATACGGTCAATACTGGTGGTCTGTCAGGATTTTTAACCAACACATTCATAGGAGTCCTTAAATCCTCATAATAAGAAGCGACTGGATTGTCCTGTCCAGATATTACAATAGTATTACCCACAACACTAACGTGGTCAGTACCAGTGCCAGAAATCGTAACCTCTTTTCCAAGTCCGTTAAGATGCTCGATTTCCTCTACATCAGTTGTCAATCCACCGTCTAAGATTTCGTGCATAGTAGCAGAACCACCATCTGCCTCACGTTGATTACGATTTACTGGTAGAGCACCAGAATATGCTTCCTCAATGTCTCCACCATCATAATAATCAACAGGTCTCCACTCTAAACCAGATTCAGTTTCATTAACTGTAGGGACTTGCTTGTACCTATTAGCGTAATAACTTGGGGTATCAGTTAAATCAAGGAATGTAAGAGCCTCAATTATGTCAACAAGTTCGTGCAGTGCCGCTTCCACGTCCTCACTTACTAAATCACCTTCAGCATCGTGAACACCAATCAAACTTGCACCAAGACCAGAAGAAGTTGAACCATACCTAGCATCGTGTTCAGCAGAACCGCTAGGAACAGTATCGTGTAGTCGTGGGTCATTAGCTTGTAAAGCCAATCCAGAGGCTACTTCTAAAGCTTCAGCTAGTTCTACAGTACCTCTTTCAAGAGTGGTGGCTAATCTTACTTTAGTTCCTTGAATGTCGGCATTAGGATGTACGTGACGGTCATATATTGCTCCATCAGCAATATTTCCGCCAGCAGTCGGAGTACCAGAGACAGTACCTACAGATGTCTTACTTAGGTCAAGTTTACCATCTGTTACGTAGGGGAATCTACGTCTTAATATCTCTTGGATAACCCAATCAACAATTTCTTTTGCTTCACGTCTAGTTAATGCCATTAGCTAAATATTATACCTCTCAAAGAAATAACACGTGCCGTTGCCGCACCAAATTCTACATCGGTTGCTGGAATCTGATTACCACCAGCAACAGACTCCTTGTAACCATCAAGCGATGCGCTAACACCAAAGTCAGCTTCTACACTACCATCGGCGTATATACCAATTACATCACCTGCCGTAACTGACAGGTTTACACTTATTGAGTGATAACCAGCGTCCAAAGCACCAGCATCGTACCAACTTCTAGTAGAGTAATTATCTCCACCAGTATTATAGAAGATACCTACACGACAAACAGTTACAGCAGTTGCTAATCTTAGCTGAATTGTTTGCACTGTTCCCGTAACTGGTGCAGGTCTTGCCACACATATAATTGTATTAGCACAGCTTACGCTTGTCTCTCTGTCTAATGGAGCGTTGCCAACTGATTTAGTACCACCACCCTCATATAGAACTTCAGCATAAACCATATCTAAGTATGCCGCACCAAATGATGCCACATCACCTGCGTGACAACCACCAATAAGGTCATTTATTTCAGTTACAGTCCAGTCTACACCAGTATTAGGATTTTTTACTGAGACAGCACTGTACAACTGCATATCACCAGATTGCAAGCCACGAACACCAGCCGTGTAATAGGTGCTGTGCGTCCTTATCTTAGGTTCAATATCACCATATGGGTAACCACTTCTGCCAGCATAGTTTCTAACTCTAACTTCAGTTATACCACGAGTAGTTAATGTACTTGATTGTGCTGAGGTAAGATTCTCAAAGGTGAAGTAAGCTTGAATCAATGAAGTCATATCATTGACCAAGAATGCACCATTTTCATAGTAACCCCACGTTCCACCAGGATTCCAGTCGGCATCTTGTGCCAACAAGTTCATCCAATATGAACCGTTATTCTTGGTAGGATTTGGTGTCCACCCAAAGAAACCACTCTTATAGTAAACATCATAATCACCATTTACATTTAGTATGTATCCACTTGTAGGTGGAGAAGAATAAGCCACAGTTTCAAGACCACCTATAGCTAAAGCAGAAACAGGATGGTCTAGTAACTCATAAGCATTATCTCCCCAATGAGTTGTTTTATAAAGTTTAGAAGTTGTACCAATAAGAGCAATCTCAGAATCTTTGTCTACGTCTATTTCAGTCGTAGTACCAACTATGGTCGCACCTTCTACCATATTGTAAACTTCCCCATCAGCAGTGCCGAACTTATAAAGTTTACCCTCACCACCAACAAAAGTCTTCTGCGTATCATTTGTGTCAAACCCAACATCAACAGTACCAACATCGTTGCAACCAGAAATAGGATACCAAGTAGTTCCAAAATCGGGACTTCTGTATATTCTAGATACATTATCAGCAGGTGAACTAAACACCGCTTGAATCTCATTACCACGAATAAACATACCCCTAAATGCCAAATATGGGGCATCTATCAAAGTTAAGATTAACCTAGGTCTATCACCATAGTAAGAACCATTTACTTGGAACATCCCCTCGTAGTCTTGAGATGCAATGTTATATACGTCTTTATTACATCTGAAAACAAATGAGGTCATACTACCCCAATTAAGATGGGAAATACCCGCAGAATTCAGATAACAATACCACTCTCGTCCAGAAAATGTAGAATATTCAGTACCATAAGCTACACCAAGAATCGTATTACACCCTAGCATACTCCCATAATGGTTGACAGTTAAATCACCAGGATTTGGTGCAACTCCCTCATCGTCAAGAGCATACATCAATTCATTAGCCATATCTCCGTAATATTGACTAATATGAGTAGTTTTGAACCTTATTTTAGCACTTAGAATAATTCCAGGGCTACTATAAGAACTTAAATCAAAATATACTATGGCACGAGAACAATACCAACGGTAATAGGGCCATTTTGAAGCTGAAGCATCGTATAAGTTAACGCTGACTGCTTGGTCACTGTAACTATTAGCAACAGACGCAAGTCTGACAGCATCTTGACTACCACCAGGGTTAATGCCGTAACCAAGAGATTGCCTATAAGTTCCAGCCACACAATCTATATTCTGCTCTGCCATTTTATAACTCCGTTGGTGCTTCTAGCACTTCAGTCCAACTATCTCCACCATTTGTTGATACCCAAATGCCATCATCAACCCCCACCGCAATCTTATTAGAGTCGGTCTCTGATACTCTAATCTCCCATATCGGTTTAAGGAATGCTTGGGTTATTAATGTCCACGTTCCTAGTGAATCCTCACTCTTGTAAAGATGACCATTATAAGTGCCAAACCACGCCGTAGCGTCATTAGGAAAATCTTGGAAATTTCTAATTATGTCCAATCTCACAGCAGTAATTGGTTCTTCTAACTCATAAGCTTTATTCCAAACTCCACCACCACTCCAACAAACCCAAAGTCCGCCACCATACGTACCAGCTATAGCCATTCTTGCTTTAGAATCGGCTGATATACTGCTTATACCAGTACCACCAGACCAGGCGGGGTCGTCATCGCTTGGTAGATAACCAATATCACCCGAAGTTGTAACGTCTTCGCCAGGAACATACTGAGTCTGTCCACCCTCATAAGTAATTTTCAACCAAGGAGTTGGAGCACAATACGCATTCGGAAAACCAGTAGGAGCATTAACCCAATAAGGTGTAACTGCACCATAAAATGCCAGCATAACTTGTTGGTCATACGCTGTAGGTCTTTCGTCATAATCCCAGTCTAAGGGTGCTCTATAATTTGGAGTTAACATAATACCAACCCAAGTCCACCCCTCGTCTATAGCTTGTTGGACAGCCGCAGTAACATCACAAGGGTCTAACCAGTGTGGTCCATATACTAGGAAATCTCCCCACATCTCATAGAAATCTTCAAACGAACTAGCATTCTTCTGCCACGTACCTGTAGGATAGTCGTGAGACTCTAAAATATGCCAAGGATATTCTGTAGCCGCATAGACATTCTTGTACCAAACATCTATGTCCATATAGACAGGGAGAACATTAAGGATTAACTCGGCACCACCCACCATAATATAAAGTTCGGCACTGGTCATCGTACCACTAGCTGTTGTTGGTACTCTGAATTTCATAAAAGAATGATAAGACCAGCATTCGTAGTGGTCGGAAATTAAATCAAGAGGAAAAGACCACTGCTTGACGCACTGAAACCCAACAAAAAGGTTATTATTGGTACTGTTTACAGTATCAACTACATTGTCGTGTTCCTTGAATGTCAAGTAACCACCCAATAATGCGCTTTTTGGTGGGTCTATCCACCATATTTCTGTAGCCATTAATACAACTCCCTACTTAACCAACTAGCTCCACCATTATCTGAAGTATAAATAGTATTATGGGAAGCTACCCATATCATTCTCCACTTTACACCCTCTTCAGGGGGTAGTGTAACTCCTAATGTAACACTACTACTAAGTGGTGGGTCTCCTTGGTCTATTACTGTCAAAGTAATATAATAAGTTCCATCTTCATCAATATTAAATATATGTGTGATACCGCTTGCTGGAGAGAATCCCGATACTGTCCAGATATAGGTTAACTCATCAATTGGACCGTTAGGGTCATATGACGGTGAGGCATCTACTGTGACATCGTATAGCTTACTACCGCTTGCTAAGGTTTCCATCTCAACGTTATAAGTAAACATAGCGATAGGAGATACGTTAGCAAGAGGTGGAGAACCTTCAGTGCCCTCACCGACACCACCAACAAGTCCCAAATCCATAACCCACTGACCTGCTCTCATTGTGCTTGTATAGTCGTATAAGAAGTAGTCAATAGTACCAGTCATAGCGTGTGGGTCATATATACGAATAGTCTGTCCTATCTCAAGACGTGGGTCTCCCTCAATTGTGGCTCTAGCAGTATATCTCAATCTGTTAAGGTCATTATAAATACCACTAGCTACCGCTACCAATAACTCTGGTGTGTCAAGTAAATAAGACCTAATTTCTGTCCTACGGTATCTTGGTGGGTCTGGAACATAATCAGAATCCCCCGCTACCGTTACAGAAGGTAATCCTTCCCATCCATAAACTGTTACCCAGTTACGTAAATCATCATCTCTTGCCGCACTTATAGACAGCAAATTACCTGCTTGGTCAACAGTCCACACGCCATCTCCATCATACGTCTCTTCCTGACTCTGATATGTTTGAGAGGGTGAAGTTGTTCCGACTGGTCTAACTTCGTGACACTGAATGTGACCACCTTTATCTGCCCAAATACGATAACCTATAAGGTCTGTAATACGAGTACAAGCGTCTAACGCTGATTCGTAAACGAACACAGCAGTTGCATTGTTACCTATAACAATTGCACCAGAAGCAGGATAAACGGGTAAACTTGTATGAAATCTATCTTCTGGAATACCACTCTCTAATAGTAAATCCTTTATTATTTCCTGAGCTTGTCTATCTTCAACAGCTTGACCCCCCATTGCGTTGCCGTCATCGTCAAATTCACTTTCTGAAGGTGTTGCTGAATAAACAAGTCTATTAGAGTGAATCAGATAGTTGTCTTGAGCTAGTTTTAAGATGTCACGGCAATCCAGTCTAACTGTCTGAGGTGGGTTACTGTATTCTACCTTATCAACAAATCCAAAAAAAGTAGTTCTATATGTAGATGTTAAGTTCCAACCTTGCTCAACTTTAACTCTACTCATTGGGGCAAAGCGAACATAGTTACCATCAACATCTTTTGGTGTTTTTAACTCTAAAGTACAGTTAGTGCTGGCTTGGTCAAATCCATAAGTAATATCACACGAGACCACCTCTGGAAAATAGTCTTCGCCAGGAGCACTTATGCCAGGTAACTGTCCTTCGAGAAACTTGGTAACTGTAGTTCTTATGAGAGGTGTCTTAACCCTTTTTACATACTCTTCAGCTATACCCATATTACATCTTTACCAATGTCATTTCGACATCATAAGTATCTTCACCAGAACCAGGAAAATCACCCACAGTTGGGTGTGCTTGTTGTATAAATGAGGTAATAAAGCAATGAAATGCAGGATGGGTAGGATATAAGTGGTCTCTGCAATTATATATAATTGCCTTCCTCAAGAAGAAATTTTCTAGAATACGTGCCATAGTACCAGTAATGGCGGTAAACTTCAGGTTTCTTCTAGCTCCCATAAAACCATCAATCTGAATATATGACTGGTTAGCACCTATAATTTCCATCTCGCTCATTCTAGGTTCAAACATCCAACCAGTGTCACCACCATATCTATCAGGATTTCTGGCAAAGTTGTAGTGGTATGTTCCACCATAATCAAAATACCATCTATCTACTATATGTGACATTTATCTCCTCTTTATACCCAAAGAACTTGAAGCCATCCCACCCGTTCTAGTAGTGACTGAGAATGCTGTACTTGTGCTTTCTGCGGATGATTTAGCGACAACCGCTTCCCTCAAAGATTGTATCTCCTGTCTTAGTCCTGATATGCCGAGACTAATATTAGACAAATACTGTTGTGAAATGACCAAGACACGGTAAGAATTGCCAAGGATAGTATTAGTATTAGCCAAGTTATCACTTGACACCACCGTCTCTTTCTTGTGCAAATAATAAGGTCCAGTCTCAGGGACAGTGCCACCAGTTTGCATACTCTTGTTCTGTTTCAAGTAGCTTATCCAATCACCCCACAAACCTTCTTGTGCAGGACCAAATCCGCCACCACCACCAGTCTGTTGCATAGCCCAAAATCTATTAGGTCTCTGATACCAACCTGGTAAATTATACTCAGCTTCAAGCTTCTGTATTTCCTTGGTATTTGATTCAACAACCTGACCCAACATCTGCAAAGCAAGAGTGTTTTCTTCCAATCTTAATTGCTGTCCAGTAAGAGGGTCAACCAGAGTAACAACAGAAGTCTCAAATTTACCTAAAGATTGTGCCAACTCTGTTAATGCAGGTAACTTACCTAACTGGTCTCTGTATGCTTTTATTGTCTCTTGGTCTACAAGTCTAACCTCAGTCGGACGTTGGAATTGAGCACCAGCTTGAGAAAGCGTACCAAATCTCTGAGCTTCTATACTCTTCTGTAGTATGTCACCCATATACTGGTCAATGCTCTCAAGAGCTTCAGCATATTTCTTATCTGCTGTCTGTTCGTGAAGTTTAGCCAAAGCCGCTCTAACAGTGTCTATATCTTCGATAGTACCTTCGACATTAGCAAGTTTTAGTAGGTCAGGGAAAGAGACCCTAAATGAGTCAATTCTATCACTTAAATCTGACAGAGTTTGTGCCGTCTCAACTATTCTTGTCGCTAAGGTAGTATCCCATCTCTGAATCAATAACCACTTATCTTCTGGAATTGCGTTAAGTGTTACACCATACTCTTGAAGAGCGGGTGCTAATCTTTCAACAGATTCAAGGTGAGAGGCATAACCATATGAAGAACCAAGAAGGACATCATACCAGGCTTGGAACTCATCTGCGGTCATTTTTATTTGTTTCTGTAAAAGTGACTGAATATGACTCTGTTCCCATTCCTTCAAATTCATACCATCAACAGCACCACCAACCTCAATCATAATGTCTCTGATTCTTGCTTGAGCCTCGCTGTATCTATTGCTAATCATAGCGAGTTCTTTTTCCTGTGCGGCAACTTCTTTTACAGACTCAGCAAACGTCTTAGCCGTAGCTACGTCCTGTTCTGTGGCAAACCCTACTCCCTGAAGACGTATAGTAGTCATATAAGCCTTAGCCGCATCTGTAAGCTCATTCCAAGCGATGTAGTCTTCTTGCTTTGCTCTTCTATACTCTTCGATAGTGATAACACCGTCTACAAGAGCCTGATTTAACTCATTAAGAGCACCAAGTCCTTTAGTCCACTCTTCTTCACCTGGAGCACCACCTATCAATAACGGTGACGCAAACTTAGCTATAGCAGGAGAGAATAACTTCTCAATGAAAGACTGACCTTGTGCCGCTCTACGTTCAGGTAGCATTGGTGCGGCTTGAGCCGCAATAGCACGTGCTTCTGGTGTAGCTGGTGGAGCACTAACAGTCTGTAACATTCTCTCCAAGTCATAACCGAAATCCTCAGAAAGCTTCTTGAAAACCTCTCTTATTCTTTGTTCATCTGAGATAAAAGCATCAGCAATGGTATGACCAATGAAAGTACCAAAAGCACCACCAACAGCCATACCAAGAGGTCCACCAAACCAAGCACCGATACCAGCACCGATTGCCGCACCTGCCGCAGAAGCAGGTTCACCAGTCAATCCGTAAGCTAACGCACCAGCACCAAGAGCACCAACACCAGCACCCAACCCACGCATAGGGGTCTGAATACTCTGTCTCACTCCACCCCAAGTCATAGGTACGAATGGTTGTCCACCGACAGAAGGAACTTTGGCAAACTGCCCAGTAGGTGTTCTCCAAGCTCCACCCTTCCACATTGTTCCTTGTAATTCAGGAATATTACGTGTTAGTCTACCTGTCAATCCTGGTATTAAGCCAGAAAGACCTAGTAATCCAAGACGAGATGCCGCACCAGCACCTACAGTACCAATACCCATAGTTGCCGCTTCTGTAGCTGATGTTACACCAGCCGCCTGCATTGCTCTAACTGAAGCCGCAGAACCAGCAACTCTTGCCGCAGGTATACCAGCAAATCCACCAAGCAATGAACCAACTCTAGGACCAACACCTAACCAACCCATAGCTAGAGAGGCAACTTTCAACGCTCCTAGTGTACCCACTAAGAACATAACCGCTCTACCTAATTTCCATACGCCATCACCAGCACCAGATAATTTATCGAAGAAGTTAGTAAGTCCTAACAATGCACCTGTAAGACCTTCAATAGCTCCTGTCTGCTCACCCATTATATAGATAAACTTACGTTGTGCCGCAGTAAATTTATCAAATGAGTTAGTAAGAGTCTCAACAATTTTAGCGTTAGCGTCCATAGCCTGTCCTTCAGCAGACGTGCTAATGTTTGCCACTCTCATAGCTGTTGAGAAGTTATTAAGTAAAGCCAAGAACTGAGCGTAACGTCTCTGACCAGCACCAGCCGCTTTAGCAATTTCCAACCAAACAGACTCATCAAGAACACCTGCCATCCTCATAGATGACAACTGTTGCATAACTTCCCAAAAGCTTCTGATATTTCCTTCAGTGTCCCTTACAGCGACACCAAATTTCTGCATTAGAGAAATTGAACCTGGGTTGTAAAGAGTTGACATTAAAGCTCTGATAGAGTTACCAATTTCAACAGGTCCAAGTGTAACAGTCTCACTCAAAGCCGCAATCAAACCATTAATTTGGTCAACAGAAAGACCAGCCGCTCTACCAGCATCAGCCATAATAGCAAAACCTTGTGACAGGTCTGAAACAGATACAGCCGCATTTTTAGCTACCGCTACCCACTTGTCAAGTAACTTGATACCATCATTAAGCTCAAGTCCAGACTGTCTTAAAGAACCTACCAAGATGTCAATAGACTGACTGTATTGCATACCAGTAATATTAGCAAGAACAGAGGCATCTCTTAGTAACTGAACTGCTATAGCAGTTCTCTCAGCTTGACCTGCATATTTAGCCGTAGCTCTAAGAGCTAAGTCCATACCTGTAAGAGCTTGGTCAATAGACACACCAAACTCAATAGCCACGTCAGCAGTGTCTCTGAAGAAGGTTTGTAATCTATCACCAACAGCACCAGTAGTAATGCTAATTCTTGCCAGTGTTACCTCAAAATCTCTCCAAATCTGGATGGTCTCACTGAACTTACGAATAGCACCATATACGGCTAAGATAGCAAACTGCCATACGATAACCTTTCTAGTAGCGTTGTCGAAGGTTCTACCAAAGTTCTCTAAGGTAATCCTACCCCTACCAGTGGCATCAGCAAATGCAACAGTATCCCTAGCCGCTTTTGCGGATTCAACAGAATACTGCCTCATCTTAGCAGTTGTATCAGTTACGCTCTTTTGAACCTGTTGGTTAAAAGCGTCTTTAGTCGTAAATTGTGTTACAGGTGTTGCCATTCAACTACCTCTCTATTTCATCTTCTTTAACAGGGAGACTAAATTCAGTCTGTTTAGAACCATCTGAGAACACTCTATCAAACCATTCCTCTAATTCTGAAGGTTTGTCCCAAATAGAACGAGGAGGTCTCTTATCTTCAGGTAGTTCTAAGTAAGAGTCTATCTGCATTCTTCTCTTTATTACATAATTGATAGTGTGGGGATATTCTGATACAGACAACTCTAACAAACTTCTGTGCAAAGGGAATTTCAAGTCTTTGACAATGCGCCAAATCCCCACAAACGCA
>Ga0265297_10011537_pt1 | contig 10799 bp, 7 predicted proteins | sample Munlanlwell13791_FD_192502 | JGI IMG/M metagenome (GOLD analysis project Ga0265297, IMG submission 192502) | Leachate microbial communities from a municipal landfill in Southern Ontario, Canada - Leachate well 137-91 | ecosystem: Engineered > Solid waste > Landfill > Unclassified | place...
TATGGCCAGGCCTAAAATTATATAACCAACCTGGCTGATTGAAGAGTAAGCCAGCATTCTTTTAATATCATTCTGTCCGAGGGCCAGCAGGGCTGCCACCACAATAGAGATGGTGCCCATAGCCATCAAGACCTTGGACAGAGCCGGGGTCATCCCGACAACGCTGTAAATTAACCTGAACAGGGCATAGACGCCAGAGACTTTGATCAACAGGCCTGACAGCATGGCTGAAATCGGGGCCGGAGCCGAAGGATGAGCATCAGGCAGCCAGGCATGGAAAGGAACCAGAGCTGCTTTCAGCCCGAAACCCATGATAAAAAAGGCCAAACAAATTCCGATGATCAGACCGCCACCATCTAAATCTTGAAGTCCGCGGGCTACCGCCTGAAAACTAAGACTGCCAGTCAGGCCAAAAATAATGGTAATACTCAGCAGAACGAAAGCCGAGGCCACGACGGATAACATTAGATATTTGAACGAAGCTTCCAGCTCCTCCGGGCCAAGGCCAAAAGCCACCAGGGCATAAGAAGCTATTGCTGCTACTTCCAGAAAAAGATAGACAGAAAAGAGATCGGGGACCAGAACCAGGCCATTCATGCCAGCTACCATGACCAGCAGCAAGGCATAGAAATTGGCCTGATAGCCATAATGCTTGAGATAATCTATAGAGAAAAGGGTAATGCACAGACTGACTAAGGCAATGGTAAACAACATAAATAAGTTAAAACCATCCAGAGCAACCTGCAGGTTGACGTTTTCACCGAACCAGGTGATATTCTGAAGCAGGGAACCACGGGTAAAAACAGGCTTAATGAGCAGAATGGAATTTAATAACAGAAAGGCCAGAGCAGCGTTCGTCAGGACATCCGGGATTAATTTTTTCGAGACTTTGCCAATCAGAGGCAGACAGGCAGCTATCAATAAGGGTAGGAAAATAAATGAGAATACCACTGCTCCTCCTCTATTGTAATAACTCGACTATAACCCAGACGACAGCGATCAAACCGCCGATGGTCCAGGCTAAGTAATTGGCATACTGGCCATTATGGGCTTTCTGGAACAGGACCGTAAAAAAGCGCCCGATACTGACCACGACTTTTTCATAAATAAAATCAATTGGCCGGTCAACAAACTTGAATAAAATCTTAGATAACCAGACCAGAAATTTGACGCCCTGTTCATAGATATCAAAGAATCTGGCTTCCGACAGATCATAAAGTTGCCGAAGAACTGGCAGATGATGAATTGGTTCGGAAGCCAAGTAAGCTTTTTTCCCGCCCCGGTTCCAGCCGTAGAAATGAAGCCCGAGGGCAATTAACAGGCAAAGCAGGGAAACGCCAGCTACCGGAGTGAACAGGTTCAGGGCGCCAGCCGTAAAATCAAGATGCTGTCCCGGCTCGGCCTGGCCAGCAACTACCGGTTGAATGAAATTCTCCAGAGGCAGCTTATTGTAAACTCCAAAGGTAATGCACAAAACTGCCAGAATCAAAATAGGCAGGACAATAGGCCATTCACTGTCTTTAGTTTTCGGAACTTCAGTTGACCGGGGCCCGAAGAAAACAGAATGTCCTGCTTTCAGAAAGGAGGCGAAAGTAAAAATAGCTCCGACCCAGGCGGCAATGGCAAAAATCGGGTAGCCTGTTTCGAGTGCTCCGTGAAAGACCATTTCTTTGGAAACAAAACCATTGAGCGGCCAGACGCCGGAGATGGCTAAGGCACAAACGCTGAAGCCAAAAGCTGTCCAGGGCATCTCCCTGGCCAGCCCGCCGAGTTTTTTGAGTTCGGTTGTCCCTGCCCGGTGTTCAACCGAGCCGGCACTCAGGAACAAGCCGGTTTTATACATGGCATGATTGATCATATGAAAGATGCCACCAGCAATCCCGATCGGAATGGCGGTGCCAATCCCGAGAATCATATAGCCGACCTGGCTGATAGCGTGAAAAGACAAAAGTTTCTTGAAGTCCTTTTGAATCAGGGCCATAAACACGGCCAGAACGATGGTGGCTGCCCCGATAATTAGCAGGACCATCGCCATTGGACTGCCGACTTTGAGCACAAAAAAGTCCAGGCTGATTCTGGCCAGAAGATAAATTCCCAACAGTTTTTCAAAAGAGGCTGGCATAAAGGCCATAAAAGTTACCGGGGCATCAAGGGCCGCATCAGGAATCCAGGTGTGAAACGGCATAGCTCCAGCTTTACCAATGGCACCAATCATCATCAGGATAAAAGCGGCAGCCGTCAGCCCATGTGGTTCTAAGTGAACCTCGCTCATGGTCAGAGTCCCGGTTGAAGCCCAGACCAGGCCGATGCCCATGATCATGGAGAAATCGCACAGGCCGCCTATAATCAGAGATTTGACTGCAGTCCGGTGGGAGGTTGATTTCAATCCTAAAGTAATCAAAGCATAAGTCGTGATTAAAAGTGCTTCCCAGAAAAAGACAAGCAGAATAAAGTTATTGGCCAGCACGGCTCCGTTGGAAAAAGCCGCAGCCAGAAATACATAGCCATAATATTCCCGGATACGGGGATGATCCTTCATTTTAGTGGCTGAATAAAGCGTAATCAAAAACAGAAATCCAGCTAAAGCCAGCAGAATAAAAGCTGAAAATTGATAAAGCCTGAGGTCAAAATTGATACCCATCCCCAGCCAGTCTGTTTTCAGGGTCAGGCTTTTGATCGAGAACAAAGAGAATCCCAGGTAAAGAAGAACCAGCGAGCTCAAAACAGACAGCCCTTCCCGGACTACTTTGATTTTGGCTGGAATGAGGAAAAGAACAATAGCCATAACGGCCGGAAAAATAATTGGCCACAGTAAGGTTGTTGCCATCATCTTAGCCACCACGTAATGTGAGTTGTTGCCAGCTGGACCAGCTTCATCGGATAGGAAACGAAAAAGCCAGCCAGAACTGAGAATAAGGCTAATACCGTTACCACTCCTACCATCGAGGGCGTCTTTTCCGGGGCAGCTACTTTTAGTTCACCCAGAAAAACCAGGGCAAAAACCCTCATTAAATAATACATAGTCAGAATGGCGGTAAAGAGGGCCAGAGCTGCAATCCAGATCTGGTTAGCTTGAATCGTGCCCATAATGACCAGCAGCTTAGAAAAGAAGCCACCGAGCGGCGGCAGCCCGATCACAGAAAAGGCGCAGACTAAAAAAGAAATGGCAGTAATCGGCATGGTCTTGATTAGCCCGCCCATTTCTCTGATATCTCTTTTATTGGTCGAGTGGATAACAATGCCAGCGCAGAGGAAGAGCCCGGCTTTGCCCAGACCGTGCATCAGGATATACAGGAGGCCACCAGACACGGCCGTCGGATTAGCCACACTCAGCCCAAGGAAGATATAACCAATCTGGCTGATGGTCGAATAGGCCAGAATTCTTTTAATATCATTTTCAACGGCTGCTCCACCGGCGGCAATCAGGCTGGAAACCACAGCCAGAATGATGACTGCTTGCTGCCAGGCATCAGGAATCTTAAAAGTATATAAGAAAAGCCGGGCATAGGCATAGACGCCTATTTTGACCAGAACGGCCGCATGGAGTAAAGCGGTGACGGTGGTCGGGGCCACACCGGCATCAGGCAACCAGGTATGCAGGGGGACGGTGGCTGATTTCGAAAAAATACCGAATAAAATTAGCAAGACAGCTGAGCCGGGGATGGCCACTCCCCTCATGGCTGTCAGATTGAAAGTCCCCGTCTGGGCATAGATCAGGATGAAGCCAAGCAGCATGACCACTGCCCCGCCGAAGGTCATCAAGAAAGCCTTATCGGCTTTGAGGACGTAATCTTTCTGCCGGTAGAAGCCGATCAGACGCCAGCAGGCGATGGCAATTATCTCCCAGAAGAGATAAATAAAAACCAGGCTGCCAGAAAATACCAGGCCCATCATCGCCCCGATAAACATGACGACCATCAGGTAGTATTCATCCTGATGATCCTCGTGATGCATGTAACCGAGCGAATAGATGATGATCAGGAAGCCGATAAAGGAGGAGACAATCGACATGAAGATCGACAGGGGATCAATAATTAAAACGAAGTCCAGTCCCAGGGCCAGTCTCTTGCTCCAGAGGACCTCACCACCGTGGAGTGCCTGAGTAATCAGCGTCAGCGGGAGAAATGCAGTAATACCACCGATAAGTACCGACCAGCACGATCTTAACTTGGGAGAGATGGCTCCGGCTAAAGGGACCAGCAACGAACCTAAAAGAGGAATAAAAATGATTAGTTGGGTTATGGTCTCGACTTTCATGAGAGAGAGAGTATATTAGAACGGAAAAGGACTTGTCAAGAATTTGGCACAGAAAAATCACACTAAAGTCACAGGTTTTCAACAAAAAATTAAAAGGTTGGACATCGAACAAAAAAACATTATAATCTCCTGGATTTTATGATAGAAATATAAGCGAGAAGCCTGAAAATTGAGGGACCCCATGACCATTAATCTGAGGGAAATCAAGAGCAAAAAGGATCTCAAAACTTTTATTTACCTGCCCGAAAAGTTGCATCAAAGCCAGGAAAACTGGGTACATCCTTTATACCCGGATGAATGGGCTTACTTTAATCCTGAAAAAAATAGAGCCTTTGGCTATTCTGACACCCTGATGCTTCTGGCCGAGAAGGATCGTCAACCGGTTGGGCGGGTGATGGGCCTCATTAACCGCCGCTATAATGAAGTCAGGGGCGAAGCCACGGCCCGTTTTGGCTATCTGGAGTCAATTGAGGATCAGGAAGTTGTCCATGCCTTGTTGTCCAGAGTGGAGCAGTGGGCCAAAGAAAAAGGTATGAACAGGATTATTGGACCATATGGGTTCTCGGACCAGGACCCGGAGGGGTTTTTGATTAAGGGTTTTGAATACCGGGCAACTATTGCCACTTATTATAACTTCCCCTGGCTCCCGGAGATGGTCGAAAAAGAAGGCTATGTTAAGGATCTGGATTACTTTGTCTATAAACTCCAGATACCTAAGGAAATTCCCGAAATTTACCGCCGGGTGTCGGAACGCATCCTGAAAAAGGGCAACTTTGAGCTGCTGGAGTTCAAAAATCGCCGGGAAATAAAGCCCTGGGTCAGGCCGATTTTATCACTGATGAATGAGACTTATATTGAAAGCAATATCTATGGTTATGCCCCTCTGGATGAAAATGAAATGGATGCTCTGGCCAAAAAATACCTGCCAGTTCTTGACCCGAAGCTGGTCAAAGGTGTTTTAAAAGATGGGCAGCCAGTCGCTTTTATCATCGGCATACCGGATATGACAGCCGGTATCAAAAAGGCCCGGGGCCGGCTTTTCCCGTTTGGTTTTATCCATATCTTAAGAGCCCAGAAAAAGACCAAGCAGCTAGATCTGCTGCTCGGCGCCATCAAAAAAGAATACAGGGGAGTCGGGCTGGATGCCCTGATGGGTATGGCCATGATTGCCTCTGCGCAAAAAGCCGGTTTTGAAATTATTGATACCCATCATGAAATGGAGGCTAACGTCAAAGTGCGGGCAGAGATGGAAAAAATGGGAGGTATTGTTTACAAAATTTTCCGGGTTTATCAGAAATCTCTGGTCTAAAAATATTTTTTATTTGGCTTCAGCCCAGTTCTGACCCCAGGCTAAATGAACTTCCAGCGGCACGCTCAGGGGGTAAGCCTTTTCCATTTTATCTTTTGCCAGTCTGGTTATGATTTCTTTTTCTTCGGGGGGAACTTCAAAAACCAGCTCGTCATGCACCTGCAGGATCATTTTGGTTTTAAGCCCGGACCTCTTGAGCTCCCGGTAAATATTAACCATGGCCAGTTTAATAAGATCGGCAGCTGAGCCCTGGATGGGGGTATTAAGAGCCATCCGCCGGCCAGCCTGATAGGTATTGTTGTCTTGGCTTTTTAGTTCAGGAATCTGCCTGATCCGCCCAAATATCGTTTCAGCGTAACCCTTATCTTTAGCCAGCTCTACTGCCCGGTCAAGATAGTCTTTAACCTGTTGATGCTGTTCAAAATAGCGATCAATGAAGCTCTGCGCTTCCCGGGTCGAGGTTTGGAGCTCTTTAGCCAGGGAAAAAGCTGACGTGCCGTATATGATACTGAAATTAATGATTTTAGCCCGCCTTCTCATTGCTTCGGGGAAAAGCCCGGCGGCTGGCCCGAAAACCCGGCGGGCTGTCTCGGTGTGGATATCCCGCCCCTCAAGAAATATTTGCTTTAAAACCGGATCCCCGGACAGATGAGCCAGCAGCCGTAATTCTATTTGAGAATAGTCGGCCGACAGGAGTTCCTGACCTCTTTCCGGGATAAAAGCTTGCCGCACTTTTTTGCCCATTTCGCTGCGGGCAGGGATATTCTGAAGATTGGGATCAGAGGAAGACAACCGGCCGGTGGCGGTTATCGTCTGATTATAAGAAGTGTGCACCCGGCCTGTTTCTGGATTGACCAGCTTGATTAGAGAATCGGTATAGGTTGATTTGAGCTTGGCTAACTGACGGTATTCAAGGATTGCACCGGCTAAAGGATTGAGGGGCGCCAGCTCCTCCAGAATATCCGTGGCTGTGGACAGGCCCTTATTAATTCTGGTTTTTTTAGTAGCTGGCAGGTTTAGCTTATAAAAAAGTATCTGACTCAACTGACCCGGCGAGTTAATATTAAATTCCTGGCCGGCCATCTCATAAATCTGCTTTTCCAGCTTTTGCAGGCGATGTTCCAGTTCAGCTGATAGAGAGGTCAATAAGTCGAGGTCCAGTTTGACGCCCCAGAGCTCCATGGCTGCTAAGACTTCTATTAACGGCCTTTCGATTTCTTCATAGAGGCGATCCAGGTGACGTGCTTTAACCTCTGGCCATAAAACCTGGCTAAGCTGCCGGGCGAGATGAGCATCCTGACCGGCATATTCAGTCACCTGTTCAACCGGAACCCTGTCTATGGTTAGTTGTTTTTTGCCTTTACCGACCAGGCTGTCAAAGGGTATTTTGGACTCTTGCAAGTAATGGACGGCCAGCCGGTCCAGGCTGTGCTTGCCCCAGTTCGGCTCCAGCAAATAGGACAGAATCATTGTGTCGAACTGAAGACCTCTGAGCTCAATCCCTTCTCTTTTTAGGACGATATAGTCATATTTAATATTCTGTCCAGCTTTTTTGATGTTTTCATCCTCGAGGACCGGTTTTAAACGTGACAGGACATAGTCAATCTTCAGCTGACGGGGCACACCAGGATAATTATGTCTTAGGGGAAGATAAAAGGCTTCCCCTGGCCTGGCAGAAAAAGACAGCCCGACCAGCCTGGCTCTGGTTGGATAGAGACTGGTAGTTTCTGTATCCAGAGCTATAGTTTCTGCTGTCTCCAGAGAAGCGATCAAATTCTCGAGCTGTTCTTCGTTGAGGATAGTTATAAACTTCTTCTCACCAGGATTGGCCTTTTTAAGATAACGCGGAATTAATGTCGTAAAATCAAGTTGCTTATAAAGCTTAAGAAGAGAGTCGTAATCAGGCTCTGAGAGGCGGAGCCGGTCAAAATCGAGTTCGAGCGGCAGCCGGTCTTCTACCCGAACCAGCTCCCGGCTGAGCTGCAGGGTCTCCAGGTTATTTTTGAGATTATCTTTTAAACGCGGATTCTTTATTTCATCTAAATGTTCAAGCAAATTGTCCAGGCGGCCAAATTGATGGATAAGCGTTCTGGCCGTCTTCTCTCCAACACCAGGTACTCCGGGAATTCCGTCTGAGGCATCTCCCCACAGGGCCAGCAGATCAGCTACTTCCTCAGCTTGAACTCCAAAGTATTCTTCAACTGTAGCCAGCTTTTTATTCTTTAACCGGTCGCGGAATTCAGGCTCAATCTGCTGAGCAATGATATAGATCTCCTTGGCGGGATTAAAAATGGCTACCCAGGAGTTGATGATTTGCAGCAGGTCTTTATCAGAAGTGACAATAACTGCGGGCTGCTTTTTTTGGGCCGCCTGGCTGGCTAAGGTAGCCAGGACATCGTCCGCTTCGTAGTTTTCATATTCGAAGACAGGAATCTTGAGAGCCTCAAGCACCTGTTTCAGGACTGGCACCTGGGCAATTAAGTCCTGGGGCATCGGTTTCCGCTGAGCTTTGTATTCTTTATAAGCTTGATGCCTGATAGTGGGCCGTCCGGTATCAAAGACTACGCCGAGATATTGAGGCTTTTCTTCTTCAATAATCTTGTTGAGGGTATTGATAAAACCATAAATGGCATTAGTTGGAAATCCGGCCGAGTTAGACAACTGGCGAATCGCATAGTAAGAACGGTAAAGAACAGAGTTGCCATCGATTAAAAAAAGCAGACTGGCGGTCATGTGATCAGGTTATCGTATTTCCCTTCCACAATCTCATCAATAACTTCAGTGTGCAGGTCCTCCAGGCTTTGTTTGATTAAGGCCGGCAGGTCAGGCTGGTCAAGATGCTGAGTATAAGATCTTCTCTTATTGGCGATGACCCGGCCAGCTAAATAAATTAAAGATTCGACATAATTAAAATCAGGCCCTTTATCCTGGGTCTGGACCATCAGTTTTACCCCTTTGTACTCAATTGAGGTATTGTAGCCTTCCATGGGGAGCTTCCTTTACACCATAATGATTATACTCAATCCAGCCCGGGCCGCAAGCCGGTTTTGAACAGCCGGTTTGAATTGACAACCAGGTTCAAGTTGGTATAATAAGTTGACATAAAAGAGGTTTAGAGCCTTTAAGGCTGATAAATAACAGGTTAAAAGCTGGCGAGGAATTTTTGATGCTTATTGATGTGAATGACATCCCGCGGGAGGGATTGGATTTTGCCCAGGACTTCGATTTTGGGAGTTTTGACCTGGTAGAAGAAGAGGCTGCTTTTCTTGAGCCAGTTCACTCTCTGGTTTCAGTCAAAAAGGTTGGCGATGAAGTGCTGGTTAAAGGAAAGTTAACTACCAGGTTGAGTTTCATCTGCAGCCGTTGCCTGCGGCCTTTTGAATATGGAGTGGAGGCTGCTTTTGACCTGGCTTATTTGCCGGAAGAGCTGGATGTGGAGAAAGAAGAACTGGCTGAAGAAGATTTCGGGAAGTTCTTTTATTATCATCAGCAGCTGGACCTGCGAGAAGTAATTCTTGAGCAACTGAATCTCAGCCTGCCTCTTCGGCCTCTTTGTTCAGAGGACTGTGAAGGGCTTTGCCCGGTTTGCGGTGAGCTGGTTCAGAACGGGCAGTGCGGCTGCCAGGTTAATTTATCAGATCCCAGGCTGGAAAAATTAAAATCTTTTCTAAGAGATAAGAGATAAATGCCAAATCCAAAACGCAGACATTCAGTCACCAGAAAAGCGAAAAGAAGGTCGCAGGATCACCTGACTTTGCCTTCTTTTTCTCTCTGCCCTAATTGCGGCAGCCCGAAACTACCTCACCGCGCCTGTCCTGAATGCGGCTACTATAAAGGACGCCAGGTAATCGAAGGAACTGAAAAGTAGGCGGGCACCCACTATGAAAATCGCAGTTGATGCGATGGGCGGCGATTTTGCCCCCCGGGAGGTAGTAGCCGGAGCAGTGGCTGCAGCCGAAGAATTCGACTTGCAAATTGTTCTGGTTGGGGTAGAAAAAGCGGTCAGGAAAGAACTAAGCCGTTTAAACTATCAGGGAGACAAGGTCACTTTGATCGATGCCCCGGAGACTATCAATATGGGTGACGGCGTAATGTCACTCAGGCGAAAAAACAAATCCTCGATTTTCCTGGGAGCGGAACTGGTCAAAAAGGGCGAAGCTCAAGCCTTTGTTTCCATGGGGAATACGGCAGCTGTTACCTATATCTCAAAAAAGGTTCTGGGCAGTCTCGAGGGGATAGAAAAACCTGGCCTGGCCCTCTTGATCCCGACTTTAAAAGGTGTTTCCCTGTTGATTGATGTCGGTGCCAGTGCCAATTGCCAGCCTCACCACCTCCTGCAGTTTGCCATCATGGCCAAAGTTTTTCTGGAAACCGCTCTCAATCGGAAAAATCCCAGTATAGCCTTAATGAGTATTGGCGAAGAAAAAACCAAAGGCAATGAACTGACTCTTAAAACCTATGAACGGCTGCAAGCTTCAGGTCTTAATTTTATAGGCAATGTGGAGGGCAAGGATATTTATTCAGGCTTAGCTGATATCATCGTCAGCGATGGCTTTACCGGCAATATTGCTTTAAAAGTCTCGGAAGGAGTGGTGGAAACCATGTTAACTATGGCCCGGCACGAGGTGACTAAAAACGTCTGGGCCAAGATTGGTTTTCTGCTTCTTAAACATCATTTGAAAAAAATTTATAAAAAGATAGACTATTCAGAGTACGGAGGTGCCCATTTATTAGGAGTTAACGGCATCTGTATTATCGGGCACGGAAGGTCGAATCAAAAAGCGGTAAAAAATGCGATTAGAGTCGGACAAGAAGTAGTGCTGGAAAAACTGCAGGAAAAAATCAGGAATGAAATGGCGCGCTATGCCCGGGCGGAGGGAGAAGCTGGCTTATGATTTTTAATCAAAAAGTATCAATAGTTACTGGTGCTTCTCAGGGAATTGGAGAAGCGATTGCCCGGGAGCTTGGACAGGAAGGGGCGACAATCATCCTGGTCGATATTCAGAAAGAAAAACTCGAGGAAGTGGCCGGGCGCTTTCAGGCTGAAGGTCTAAAAGCCAGGCCTCTGGTGGCAGATGTCACCGATTTGACTCAAGTAGAAGGGGTGGTCGAGTCAGTCATGAAAGAGTATGGCCGGCTGGACCATCTGATTAACAACGCCGGTATCACCCGTGATACTCTGCTGCTGCGGATGAAAGAAGAAGACTGGGATCTGGTGCTGGCGGTCAATCTG
>Ga0265297_10011538_pt1 | contig 10796 bp, 9 predicted proteins | sample Munlanlwell13791_FD_192502 | JGI IMG/M metagenome (GOLD analysis project Ga0265297, IMG submission 192502) | Leachate microbial communities from a municipal landfill in Southern Ontario, Canada - Leachate well 137-91 | ecosystem: Engineered > Solid waste > Landfill > Unclassified | place...
GCAAAGCCCGTTATACAGTGAGAGAAGAAACTCCTGAAGCGCCAGCGACGCCGACATTGGAAGTAGAAAAGCGTTTTGGCACGATGCATTTGGCATTTGGAGATTCTAAACATGGAGAAGAAGGAGTAGAAGGGTTAGAAGAAGCTGTTTCTCATCTTGATTTTGTACTCCCGAGAACGGCGTTAACTGTTGAAATGTTTAGAAATGAAGATGATTTTAGGAAAGGCAAAAACGGCAAAAAAATATTTAATAATGGGGGAGTGAATTTTTAAAAATTCAATAACATATGAAGCTAATATTTGTAACAAGCAATAAGCATAAAGTTGAAGAGATTGGCTTTGAATTGAAAAAATATGGGGTGGAGTTAGAACAGGTGAATATCGGATATGGAGAAGATAAGGATGCGGATATGGAAGAGGTGGCTAAAAAAGCAGCCAAAGAACTGGCAGAAAAATTACAAAAGCCGATAATAATGGAGGATACAGGGTTATATTTTAATGCTTATAATAATTTTCCCGGCGCTATGCCGAAATTTGTCTTTAATAGCATAGGTTTTGATGGAATTTTCAGACTTTTGGAAGGGAAAGACCGAAGCGCTTATTTCAGAACTATTATAGGATTTTGCGAGCCAGGAAGCGAACCGGTTTTATTTGCCGGAGAAATGCGGGGAGAGATTACGGACGAAGTTCATGAGCCGGAAAAAGATGGAATGCCTTACGGCCATATTTTTATTCCCGAGGGTCATAACAAAACCTGCGCGGAAATGAGCGTGGAAGAAAAAAGCTTGGTATCGCAGAGAGGCGAAGCGGCCAGAAAACTCGGTGAATTTCTAAAAAACAATTTTCCCGTTAATTAAAAAATTTGGATATGGAAATTTTTGGTCGAGAAAAAAATAGATTGATCGAAGTTAATCGGCTCCTTATAAAGGGCCGCTGGCTTTATATCAGCGGAATAGTTTTAATTGGCATTGCTTCAAAAGTCACTAGCGGTTTTTCGGATAAAATTGTAGATTCTCCAAATTCTAATTTCTCCCCATTTTTAATGGTTTTTTTAGCCTTTGCTTCTTACGGCTTAAATCTTATTTTTTATTGGTATTTTCGCAAGCCGGAAAAAATTTCTTCATTGGGGATCAAAATCGTCAGTTTTCTCCAGTTGATTTTGGATCAAATATTTTATGTTTTTATTATTTTTTTTGCCGGCGGTCTGACCAGTATATCGTTTCTTTATTTTTTCTATAATATTATTGCCGCCGCTTTCTTCTATTCTTTTGTCGGGGTCTTAGTTATTTCCAGTATTGCCAGTCTTTTGTATGGCAGCTTAATATTATTACAATATTTTCAAGTTATTCCATTTTTTTCCAGATATAATTTAGCTTATGAATATGCCCTAGCTTTTAACTATGCAGCCGTAGTTACAAATTTAATTGCGATTATTTTAAGTTTTTATATAGTGGGGATGTTTGCCGGCTTGATTGCTAGATCGCTGCGGAAGAGAGAAGAAGAAATCAGAGAAGAGAGAGATAAGGAGAAAGCAATTCTCGCTAATTTGTCCGACGGTTTGATTTTTATAAATAGAGAAGGAGTTATTGAGGCAGTAAATGCTAAAGCGGAAAAATTATTAAGTTTTGACAGTAAAAAAGTTTTTGGCAGAAAAATAGAAAAATTAGATAAAAATGCCTTTGTCAATTTATTTGAAATTTTTAAAGATAAGTATAAGAAGAAGGGAGAATTTAAACCGATAGGCGAGAGCGATGAAGTTTTGAAAATTTATACCGTTCCTGTGCTGGACGAAAAAAAGAAACAGATTGGTATAGTCAAAGTTATTCATGATATTTCGCGAGAAAAATTCGTGGACAAAATGAAATCTGAATTTATCATGATTGCCGGCCATCAATTAAGAACTCCGCTTTCGGCTATAAAATCTGCTTTTGATCTTTTACTGAAAGGAGATTTTGGGAAATTGGCCGTTAAGCAAAAAAAAGTGCTTGATCAATGTTTTGTCTATAATGAAAAATTAATAAATATCGTAGACGATCTGCTTGAAATTTTTTCCATAGAAGAGGGAAAATATTATTATCAATTTATAAAAACTGATTTAAGAAATTTGATAGAAGAGACAAGCAAGCGCTATCAGGAAGCAGCCAAGGAAAAGAATATAAAATTCAGTTTGCTTGTAGATAAAAATTTACCGGAAATTAAGCTTGATCCCTATAAGATAAAACTGGTTTTGGGCAGTTTAATTGAAAATGCCGTTACCTATACTGATAGAAACGGGAAAGTTGACGTTGCCGCAAGTTTAAAGGGCGATAAAGTGGCTGTTTCAGTGAAAGATACAGGAATTGGCATTCCCAATGAATCGCGAGGCCAAGTTTTTTCAAAATTTTTCCGAGGAGGCAATGCTTTGAGTTTCCACCCAGATGGAAACGGATTAGGACTATTTGTCGCTAAAAATATTATTGAATATCATGAGGGAAAAATTTGGTTTGAAAGTGAGATGGATAAAGGGACAACTTTTTATGTGGAGTTACCAATAGATACCATGGCTCATTCTGGCAAAAAAAATGAAGATTTGCTAAACTTACCTAAGAATTAAAAATAAAAATATGGATTGTGTTTTTTGCAAAATTGTTGCCGGAGAAATTCCAAGCTATAAAATATACGAAGATGATAAAGTGTTAGCGTTTTTGGATATAAATCCCGTCACCAGCGGCCATACGCTCTTGATTCCGAAAGAGCACTTTAAAATGATGGTTGATACTCCAGATGAGATGATTTCGTATTTATTTATTCGCGCTAAGGAATTAATGAAAACAATAAAAAAAGCGATGAATGCGGATTATGTTGTTGTTTCCGTAGTCGGAATTGATGTGCCTCATTTTCATATTCATTTAATACCAAGAAATTTTAATGACGGTTTGGATAATTTTTGGCCGACGAAGAAGTACGAGGAGGGAGAGGTGGAGGAAATCCGGAAACAATTAACAATTGACAATTAACAATTAAAAATTATTTACATAGTATTATGAATGTTATTGCTGCTGGCGTTAAAAAATTAATAGAGAATAATGCGGTTGCTCTTGCCACAATTGGCAAGAATGGGCGACCTCATGCTATCGCCGTTGCTTATTGCAAAGTTTTCGGCGATAAAATAATTATTAGCAATACTCACATCTTGGAAACAATTAATAATTTGAAAACAAATAAATATGTATCATTGGCAGTATGGAATAAAGAATGGGAAGTTGCTTGTGCGGGCTTTGAATTAAAAGGCGTGGCAGAAAATCAAACAAGCGGAAAATGGTTTGATTTCGTTAAACAAATGCCGGATAATAAGGGATATGATGTCAAAAGCGCGATTGTCGTGACTGTCGCCAAAGTAAAAAAATTAATTTCATAAGAAGTAAATAATATGAAAATTTTAATAACCGGCGGAGCCGGTTTTATCGGCTCCAATTTTATCCACTATTGGCTAAAAAAATATCCAGATGACGAAATTGTTAATCTGGATGCTTTAACTTATGCGGGCAATCAAAAAAGTTTAGCTGATATTGCGGACAATAAAAATTATAAGTTTGCTAAAGGCGATATTTGTGATTCGGCTTTGGTAAATGATTTAGTTAAAGATGTGGATATGATTGTTAATTTTGCCGCCGAAACACACGTGGATCGTTCTATCGCTGGTTCCGAAGATTTTATAAAAACGAATGTAGAGGGAACCAGGGTTTTGCTGGAGGCGGCAAAAAATAATGGAAATATCCGTTTTCACCACATTTCCACAGATGAAGTGTTCGGTTCTTTGGGGCCTAAAGATGCGAAGTTTAATGAAAAAACGCCCTACGACCCTCGTAGCCCCTATAGCGCTTCTAAGGCCGCTTCCGACCATTTAGTCCGAGCCTATTTTCATACTCATGGCCTTCCGATTACAATTTCCAATTGCTCCAATAATTATGGTCCGTATCAATTTGCCGAGAAAATTATTCCCTTATTTATAACCAATCTTTTGACGGGAAAAAAAGTGCCGGTTTATGGTCAAGGAAAAAATATCCGCGATTGGATTCATGTTGATGATCATAATAGGGGCGTAGAAATGATTATTAAGAAAGGAAAAATTGGAGAAACCTATTGTTTGGGTGGAGATAACGAAATAACCAATTTGGAATTAACAAAGAAAATTTTAGATTTGATGGATAGAAGCGAAGAATGGATAGAATATGTGGCTGATCGGCTGGGGCATGATTTGCGTTATGCTATAGATTTTTCCAAAGCGAAAAAAGAATTAGGCTGGGAACCGAAGATTAATTTCTATGAGGGCCTAAAAGAAACAATTGATTGGTATAAGACTAATCGCCAATGGTGGGAAAAGAAACGAGTTTAATTTTTTGTCATATTTATGAAAAATATCAGAGTTATTTTTTTTATTTTTATTTTGGTTTTTGTTATCGGCGGAATTTATTATTTTGGCGGAAAAGCAAAGAGACAAAACATTTCCCCTCATAATTTTGATAAAATAAATTCCTCCAGCTCGGTGGAGCGCTTTGGCACCTTAAGGGATGCGACCACCACGCCTGAAGAAATAGCGGATTGGGGGGAATTTATAAATAACCGCGTCGGCTGGCGATTTAGATATCCGATGGAAAATTTGACTCGTGATATAGACGAGATTATTAAATTTCCAAGTTCAGAAGAGAGTCAGCCCAAAAATGAAGATTTGTTGGAATTCGCAGTCGGTGAAACCGTTTTTAGGATTAAAACTTACGCTGAAGAGGGAACAAGCACTATTGGCACGATCGAAGATTGGATTAAAGATTCAGGCAAATCAGCTTCTTCCAATCTGGAAGATTATCAAAAATTTTCGCTCGCTGGAAATAACGCCTATAATTTAAAAGGGAAAGATTTCGCCTATACGTTTCTTAATAAGAATGTATATGAAATATCCGCCTATAAAGATGATGAGAATCCGCTTAAAATAGGCGATGAGCCAATATTTAAAAAATGGATTTCCACAATTAACTTCTTCCCGGAGGTGAGATGCTGGGAAAGAGTTTTGCCGCCGCAACTATGAAATTAAAAATACTTCCAGGACTTACAACCACCAGAAATTCAGACTGGAAAAGTAAAATTAAAGAGATAGATGAATTAAAAATAAAAGAAGTAGCGTTTTTTGCTACCGGCCTGGAACCAAAAGAAAGAAAAAAATTGTATTCGTTATTGGAAAAAACTGGGTTGAAGAGAATTCCTTTTGTTCACGCGCGCGATGATTTTCAAGAATGGGAATTTGAGTATTTTATAAAAAAATTCAAAACAAAAGTCTTCAACAGCCATTTTGACCGGTTAAATGAAAGATTTTTACAAGATTCTTTTAAATATAGAAAATTTATTTATTTGGAGAATAATTGGAATTTTTGCGATGAGATGCTTAAGTGGTTCAAAATTTTTCCAGGTTTTTGTTTGGATATCAGCCATTTGGAAAATTATACAGTCATTCAAAAAGCTCCGGATCAAAAAAATTTGCCAAAATATTTACGAAAATATAAAATTGGCTGCGCCCATATTTCCGCAGTCAAAAAGAAGCCATTTTGGGAAATAGACGAGGGGATAAAGAGAAATATTTATGTTTCTCATTTTATGAAGGATTTGTCTGATTTTGACTATGTAAAAAAATATAAAGATTTTTTACCGCGGTTTTGCGCCATTGAATTAGAAAATTCTTTTGCAGAGCAGTTGAAAGCGAAAGAATATCTGGAAAAAATTTTGTTTGATTGATCTTTTTGTTATTGTGCCCCCCCCTGTCATTGCGAGAAGGGAGCCGGAGCGACTGACGAAGCAATCTTTGGTTGCTTAGAAATAACAAGAAGATTAAAAAATATTATTTTATCTCGGTAAATATTAAATAATAGCCTTTTAATAAAATTAAACTTCGTGCAATTGAACCAGAGATTGCTTCGTCGCGCGACTCCTCGCAATGACATAGTATAGACGCTTTTGTCGGGGCGTTTTTTTATTTACTTTTGGCAGGCGGTTGTGTTATAATATTATTGAAATGTGGAAAAATATTAATAATTTTTTTTGACTATTTTTTAGTTTTATAGCGCCATGGCTCCCTACGAAGGAAAAGGAAAAATAATGAAATTTTTTAGCTATTTAGCTAATAATGATTTTTTTGTTTTTACGGCTTTGATTTTAGCTGGTTTGTTGCTGTCTATTATAGCCTGGTTTTTTCTTTCAACTTTTTTCAGCTTATCCATATGTTTTATTATAATTTTCGGTTTGGTCGTTTTTGTTTCATATAAAAAAAATCTTTCCATTCCCATAGCCGGAGTTATCTTAAAAAAAGAATATTATCGTATTAAATTTAAATATTTCAGTGGAAAGAATTATTTGGGATTCAGAGGTGAAAAAAATAAAAGTAATAAAAAAATATTTATAAAGGCGTATCTCGGAGTTATTCATTATCTGATGTTATTATTTGGAAGTTCAGAGGAGAGTTTTTGTACTTTAAAAGAGGATGTTTTTGTAAAGCTTGATAAAATTCTTGATCAAGCCGAAGAGGAGAAAATTGATGATAAATTTCAAAGAATTAAGCAGATTATTAAAAAAATTAAATCTGGCCAGAAAGTGGACTCAGCCTCTCTCTCCGAACTTGAAAAAGAACTCTTTGAATTCTCCAAATTCAAACAAAAAAAAGCTACTGTATTTTCATTAACCGCCATCACCGCTCTAATCATCACTACTGTCACCGCTGGCCTCATCTCTTCCTTCCTCTTCCCAGAAGTATTTAGAACTAGAGCTGCCAGTTATGGATTTATCCAAACTGACTGGTCAGGAGGGGTAAGCGCTCTCACCGGCCTTCATCCTGGAGATCAGACTAATTGGAATAAATATGTTTCCAAGGATAATGTCAGTACCACCACCCCGGGAGAATTATCTTTAGACTTTGAAACTACTGAAATTTGGTCTCAAACCTCTAACGCCGATTGGCAGACTCATGCTACTTCCAGCACTTATTACTCTGACGGGAGTGTCGGTATTGCCAAACCCAATGGCATAACTTGTTCTGCGGCCGTGGAGTGCGATTCTGGATATTGTACTGATGGTTATTGTTGTGATACGGCTTGCGATGGTGTATGTCGTTTATGTAATTCATCTGGTAATGAGGGTACATGTGTTAATAGAACGGCTGAAGATACCACTGAAGGGTGTGCTAACGATTGCTATGATTGCGTCAATGGGGTTTGCACAGCTATGACAGAAGATTCTGATGGCAGCTGTACAGCTGTTTGTAAAAGTTGTGTGGCTGGTTCCTGTGCCAATAGGGCCGTAGATAGTAAACCGAGCGGATGTAATGCTTCTTGCCAATTTTGCAATAATTCTGGGGTTTGCCAGACTTGTGCTTTTACTAATATAGGTAATCAGAATGGATGTGTACTAGTTGGTAGTGGTTTAACATGTAAACCTTCAAGAAATGGAGGGGTTTCTTATTATGATGGGTCATTGAATTGTAATACAAATACGGCGCCCAGCAAAGATTGTAGTGGTGGTAGTTGGGTTAATACTTTTAGATGTGATTGTTTCTAAGATTATCTTTTGGAGATATTAATAATTTTATAATATGTCTTTTGATATAAATAAAAAATTAAATTTTCACCTTTTTAACTTTATTTCCAGCAATATTTTTAATTACTCTATTTTTACCGTGCTCTCCTTGACTCTCGCCGTCTCCATCTGGCTATTCTTCCCAGTCTCAGAATCGGGAATTCATTATTATAGCATCGGACTATATATTCTATTAGTTACGGGCATAGCTATATTTATTTCCTACAAGAAAGATTTGTCCTTGCCGCTGGTAAAAAAAGTTTTAGAAAAAGAATATCAACGGGTTAAATTTAAACATTGCAAAAAAAATAGAAAACCAATTTTTGCCAAAATTTATCTTATAATTCTTTATTATTTGATACTGTTGTTTAAAAATTCTCAAGATAGTTTTAGCATCTTGCAAGAAGATGTTTTCGCTGAATTTAGCGAGCTGATTGAAAGAACTAAAAAAAATAAAAAAGGACGAGCGCTATTTGCAAGAATTTATTTTAGAATTTTTTCTTTTTTCTCGCTTTTATTTAAAAGTTCCGGAGATAATTTTAATTTATTAAAAGAGGAGACATTTTTAAAATTTAATGAATTTGTCAACGGCAAGGAATCAAACGAAGTTGAAAATAAATTTAGAATAATAAGACAGACGATAGATAAGATAAAAAAAAGAGAAAGAGTTGATAAGGATTCTCTTGAGGAGCTGGAAAAAGAGTTATTTGAGTTTAATAAAATAAAACAAAAAAAAGCTACTGTATTTTCATTAACCGCCATCACCGCTCTAATCATCACTACTGTCACCGCTGGCCTCATCTCTTCCTTCCTCTTCCCAGAAGTATTTAGAACTAGAGCTGCCAGTTATGGATTTATCCAAACTGACTGGTCAGGAGGGGTAAGCGCTCTCACCGGCCTTCATCCTGGAGATCAGACTAATTGGAATAAATATGTTTCCAAGGATAATGTCAGTACCACCACCCCGGGAGAATTATCTTTAGACTTTGAAACTACTGAAATTTGGTCTCAAACCTCTAACGCCGATTGGCAGACTCATGCTACTTCTAGTACTTATTATTCTGGTGATAGTGTTGGAGTATTGCGTCCTAATGGCTCAATTTGTTCTGTGGCAATGGAATGTTCTTCTGGTTTTTGTGTTGATGGATATTGTTGTAATACTGCGTGTTCAAGCGCCTGCCAATCATGTAGCGGATCTGGAACACAGGGTGTTTGTACGGGTTTGACAACGAATGAGGATGCAGGTTGTACGGGCGTTTGCACTAGCTGTATTGCCGGAACATGTACGAATAGGTCCGCAGAAGATACAACGGAGGGTTGTGCTACTGCTTGTTATGATTGTATCGCCGGAAGTTGTAGTGCTACTACGGAGAACGAAGATGGTGCTTGTAATAATGTCTGCACCAATTGCGTGGCTGGGGCGTGCGCTAATAGAGCAGCGGATACACAGCCAAGTGGTTGTAATAGTACTTGTCAATATTGCAACGGTGCTGGAAGTTGTAAAACTTGTGCCTGGACCTATCAAAGTCAGCTTTATCAGGATCAAGTGCCGTCAGGAGCTAATAAGGCTGATTGTAAAACATCTACTATTTCTGCGATTGCTTATGGTTGGAATCCGAGTGCTTATCCCCCCAACGGATGTAGTTCGGCTGTCCCAAATTTGCCTGGGTATTATATAAGAGAAAATAAGGATTCATCTGGTGGTAACTGGGCGTATAGATATAATTGTCTTTGTAATTAAACTTGTTTATATATTAAATTATTTATGTTTGTAAATGTGTATAGCTATAGATAAAAAATTTTTTAGTTCATCTAATAAATAACAATATTTTGTTAAATTCTTTAAAAAAGTAAATTATATATTTACTAAAATCTCGAAAGAAAGGTGTAAAATTTATTCACATTTACCAGAAATAAAAAAATGTGTATAATAAAATTATATAATTAATATAAGTTATTCAATAAGAACATAGAAAAAATTTCTTTATTTTTTTGAAGTCTCCATGCAAAAAATTAGGCAAAAATTTTTTATTGTTTTTTCTGTTTTAATAGCAGCTATTTTTGGTTGTTTGTTTTTTTATGCGAATCCCGCTAGAGCCGCTTCCGGCACAACAACTTCAGCTATTTTTGACGCTGGTTCGGAAATTCCCTCAAATTCTTTGAGCTGGAATGCGACTCTTCCTGCGAATACCTCTATATTGATAGAAGCAAGAGCAGGAAATACAACTCCCGCAGATGGAACTTGGACGAATTGGATAACAATTTCTAATGGAGTTCCAACTAATGATATCGGCACAAAACGTTATCTGCAATATCGCGCCACTTTGACTTCTGATAATAATTCCGATTGGCCGTTTTTACTTGATATGACCTGGAGTTATGTTAATCCTTATGGTTATCTAATTTCTTCCGCTTATGATACTGCCAGTTCGGAAAATGTTTTGGCTAGCATTTCTTGGACAGAAACTTTGCCCGGGGGTTCTGATATCAAATTTCAAATAGCAACTTCGCCCGATAATGTTACTTGGACGGATTTTTTGGGACCGACCGGAACAGATGACTATTATACTGATTCTGCGGGAGGAGAAACTATAAATTCCGAGCACACCAGCGGTTCCAACGACGAATGGTTTAAATATAAAGTTTTTTTAACATCCGATGACGCTATAAATAATCCGACATTATCCGATGTCACTATAAATTACGTAGTAAATAGTCCTCCTAGTATCCAAAATGTTACGGCTTCTCAGGATAGCGATGGCGTAGTTAATATTAGTTATGAAATAAAAGATGTAGATGCTACTTCGGGAACAGCTACAAAAAATTATGTTACTCCGACTTTCCAATATTCTTTAAACGCCGGTTCTTCTTGGGTATCAATTGCTACTACCTCAATTACTTTTGGCGCCGCGCCGCCGACTGGCGATGTAACCGATACTAATAGCGATGGCGATATAGATAATAAAGTTTTGGAAGGCAGCTTTTTGACTTATACAGCCACCTGGGATGCTTCAGCTACTATTTCCGATGTTTATACTACTGAATTTCAAATCAAGGCCATAATTGATGATAACGAACTGGCTGATGCTATTGCTAGCTCTACATCAGCTTCTGCCATTCTTGATACCACCGATCCTGCTTCTGCTAGTTTGCAAGTTTTTGCTACTTCTACGCCGGCGACTCTTGCTCTTTCTGCCGCGGATG
>Ga0265297_10011540_pt1 | contig 10794 bp, 14 predicted proteins | sample Munlanlwell13791_FD_192502 | JGI IMG/M metagenome (GOLD analysis project Ga0265297, IMG submission 192502) | Leachate microbial communities from a municipal landfill in Southern Ontario, Canada - Leachate well 137-91 | ecosystem: Engineered > Solid waste > Landfill > Unclassified | place...
GCGAGCAAATCAAGAATTTCGCACAAAAGTTGAGGCACTTGAGGTTAAAAAAAATGAATTGAGAAAACTGGAACAGGAACTTGCAAACCTTCGTTTTGATTATGAGCGCGTGATCATGCGCAAAGAAGAACTTGAGCGAGAATGGGTTGCACTCGGAAATAAGAAAGAAGACCTTGAAACAATTCCTGAAGTAAAGGACATTGTGGCACCGGTAGATTTAGATCGTAAAATAATTCGACTTCGTGGTGAAATTTCTGCAATTGGAGAAATCGATCCTAATTTAATGAAGGAAGCAGAAGACACGGAAACACGTCATGCGTTTCTCACAAAAGAACTTGAGGATCTCACGAAAGCAATCGCTGACTTGCGTGCGCTCATAAAAGAATTGGATTATAAGATTCATGCAGATTTCAAAAACGCATTTTCTTCAATCAATGATGCCTTTGATCATTATTTCAAATTAATGTTTGGTGGAGGAAAGGCAAAAATGAAATTGAAGATTCCTGAAATAAAAATGCAGGACATTATTACTCAAGAAGGAACATCAACTGAAGAGGTTCTAGGAGAAGAGAAAAAAGAAAAAGGGTCAGAGCTTCAGGCGGGGATCGAAATTGAAATTTCAATTCCTCGAAAGAAAATTGGAAGCTTGGAAATGCTTTCAGGAGGAGAAAAGAGTTTAGTTTCACTTGCTGCACTTTTTGCACTCATTTCAGTGAGTCCGCCACCATTTCTTGTTTTAGACGAAATTGATGCTCCGCTTGATGAAGAAAATGCACGAAGATTTTCAGAACTTGTAAAAGATTTTTCAAAAAGGAGCCAGTTCGTTATTGTGACTCACAATCGATCGACAATGGAGGCAGCTGATGTGCTTTATGGGGTAACAATGGGAGATGATGGCGTTTCCACCGTCCTTTCCTTAAAACTTGAGGGAGCAAAATAATTTGGAAAATAAAAATGGGTAAGCGATTGACTTTACTCATTTTTTGTTTTAAATTACTTTTTGTCATTAACACAAAAAATAATGGAGGAGTAATGTTTGAAAAGCTTATAGTTGCACGACACGGTGATTATGAAGTTAATTCTGGAGGCCTAACTGAACGCGGAAAAAAACAGGTAACTGATCTAGCTCAAAGAATCGCGCAAGAATTGAAAAATGGAGAAAGAATTCGTTTAATAGCCTCACCGGTTAAGCGCACTAAAGAAAGTGCAGATATTTTTTCCACTGTCCTTGGTATTCAATATGAAGAAAACATACATTTAGTTTCTTCGGACGGCGAACTCGATCCTGGACAAGGGGATGAAATACTCAAAATAATTAACTCTTGTGACCACGAGTGTTTAATTCTTATGAGTCACTATGAGGTGGCGAAATATGTTCCAGCTATATTCGGAAAGGAAGTGCTCGGTACAAATTTCAGAAATACAGTTGTTGGGAAAGGAGAAGCCCGTTTTATTGACTGCCAAAAGAAAGAAGAGAAATTCCTTTATTAAAAAAGCCCGAAAACGGGCTATTTTTTTAAATTTAAGTATTGACGAAATTGAAAATGCGTGGTATAATTGCAATATAATACTTCAATCAAAGCGTATAGAATGTTGTACATTTTGATTGTGGCGTTGCGCCCGAAAGGGCAATCCGTTAACACTGGGGTAAAACCTGGTAAAGCTCTGGGCTCGCCCAGATGACTTAGACCGACGGTCGCGGTCGCGCCACATACAATTATTTTATGAGTTGTGCTCTGCGCAACTCATTTTTATTTCAGCCAAAAATACAAATATTACTGTTTTCAATTTTTGACTTTTTTTGATTTGTGCTTTATACTACGAACGAAATTATGTTGGCAATAAAGCTAAAAAGAATAGGAAAGAAAGGACAGGCGACCTATCGAATCGTGGTTGCAGAGAAGCGGTCAAAGATGACTGGAAAGTTCACTGATGACTTAGGATGGTGGAACCCACATCAAAACAAGTGTGTAGTTTCAACTGAGAAAGCAGCTGAGTGGATAAAGAAGGGAGCACAGCCAACTGCAACTGTTCACAACTTACTAGTAAAGAAAGGTGTTGTAAAAACACCAAAGGTGGTGCTTCACAAGAAGCCAGCGAAGAAGGAAAAGAAATAATCGTTAATTACAAAAAGTAACGAAAGGTCGAATGATATTGTCGGTATTCTGAAAACACATGTCTGATAAGGATTTTTTGGAGTACGTGGTGAAATCAATTGTTGAACATCCTGATGAAGTTGTCATTGATCGCAAGGTTGATGAAATGGGCGTCCTTTTAACTTTAAAAGTAAACGCACAGGATATGGGGCAAATTGTTGGACGCCAAGGCTCAACCGCCAAAGCAGTTCGCACATTGCTTCGCATTGTTGGAATGAAGAACAATGCACGAGTCAATTTGAAAATTGATGAACCGGAAGGTTCCACCCGTGGCCAGCAACACGCTGAAAACGTTTAAAAACAAACCCCGCCAGTCCATGGACTGGCGGGGTTTTGTTAGTAGTTATTATGGTTTTTCAGTATACTTTTTATATGAGTGAATTTGAATTTTCTCGATTAAAGAAAAATAGCTCTGAGGAAGCGAAAGGGGAAGAACAAGAATTAGAACGGAAAGCTGATGAGGTTTGTAAACAGTACGAAAAGGGGGATACTTTTGATTTCTCATTTGAAAAAAATGGGAATGTTTTTCGTATCATTCTTGATGGGGTAAAAGTTGGTGCATTTGGTGTAAAAAATAATGAAGATAGTAAGCAAATTTCTTTTATAATGCTTAATAAAAATTTGCGAGGTAAAGGATTTGGAAAACAATTATATAAAAAACTAAATGAATATTTTAAAGAAACAGATGGAGCCGTCTTAATGACTGATATGCACAAAACAAGTGAGGCAGCAGATAATTTATGGAAATCACTAGTAAAGGAAGGTTTGGCAGAAGAAACAGAAACAAAAACAGCAGACGGACACAAGATATACAGATTTAAAAGATAATTATGAAAGGTATCGATTTTAAAAAATGGGATACTCTTATACAAAGCGATCCGCTTTGGTATATAAACGTTCTCAATGATTTGGGGGATCTCTCGGAGCTCAAGGAAAAAGAGAATGAAAATTATAGAAAGCTTAAGGTACAAGTTTATGATTTTTTTGAATCACATATTCGTGCAAATGACATAGTTCTTGGAGATGTTTTAAGAAATTGGGATGCAGAGCGAACTCCAATTGATACAATTCTTATTCATCACACAAGTCATGAATCAGGAATGACACGAGATAGATTATCTGCTATAGAATTGATTCGGTTGTATGCTCCATATTTTAAGAAGCCATACGATACAGAAGATTTAATAATAAAAGAAAAGCCAATTTTTTCTGGCCATACAAGAGCGGGAAGGCAGATTTTTTGGCCGTATCATTGGATTGTTCGCACAGATGGAAGTGTCGAGCGATTACTTGAAGATAATGAAATTGGATGGCAGGCGGGGAATTGGAATGTGAATTGTCGAAGTATTGCAATTGTTTTTGACAATGATTATGAAAATGGTGTTCCATCTGAAAAAGAGTTGGATGCGGTTGCAAAAATAATAAAAGAGAACTATTCTCAAGTTTCAAAAGATCGAATCTTTGGACATCGAGAAATAAACGAAAAAACAACATGTCCATCAAATCTTTTTTTGGATTCTAACAACCAAAAAGGGTGGAAGAATGATCTGCTCAAAAGATTGTAATTTATGAAAACGTTTCACATTATTTCTTTATTTCCTGAATCGCTTGAATCATATTGTAATGCTTCGATTATTAAGCGCGCACAAGAACAGAAACTTATAAAAATTAATTTTGTTGGACTTCGCCCGTTTGGTACGGGAAAACACAAAGTGACCGATGAGCCGCCATATGGAGGTGGTCCTGGAATGGTTTTAAAAATTGAACCAATTTATAATGCGGTAAAAAAAGTTTTGGGAAAAATAAAAAAGGGGAAAACACGCACTGTTTTATTTTCAACACGCGGAAAATTGTTTACAAATGCAGAAGCAAAGCGACTTTCAAAATATGATCATCTTATTTTTATCTGTGGGCGATATGAGGGAGTAGACGAACGGGTTGCGGAATATGTTGCTGACGAGGAGATTTCCATAGGGGATTATGTACTTTCTGGTGGGGAGCTTCCTGCACTTGTGGTGATGGATGCGGTTTCTCGGCAGATTCCTGGGGTTTTAGGAAAAACAGAGTCACTCGAAGAAATAAAGGGTTCGTATCAGGTTTATAGCAAACCAGCAGAGTTTGTAATTCAAGAAAAGGGAAAACGAAAAAAAGTTTGGAAAGTTCCCGAGGTATTACAATCGGGAAATCATAAGTTAATAGAGGAATGGAGAAATAAAAAACAGCAGCCATAGGCTGCTGTCGTGCAATATTTGTTACTTATTTCGAGGAAGAATTATCATTTCATCGGTGAATTCATTTTCAAGTCCGATTTTTTCGATAAAAAATTTCTTTATAATCTCGCATATAGCGTTTTTTAATATTGGCGAGTTATACGATAGTTTCATAAGTGGGCTTATTTCTTTCGCAAGCGATTCAAAATCTTCAATTTGATTAAGTGGTTTCGCTTTCGAAATACCAATCTCCACTCCTGCAGAAATTTTTTGATTCATTCTCCATAGATTGTTTTGTATCGCTGTGCCTTGAGTAATGCCTCTTGCAAGTATTTTGGTAACACTTCCCAATTCCTTGGTTAGAGCGTTTTTTGCTTCGGTAATAATTGACTCTGAATACTTCATTGTATTCTCCTTTTTTTGTTCAACCGGTGAACTTCCGACTCGCGATATGTACAATTTCCCTATGAAATTCACAAACCGAGTGTTTTAGAAATGGGGGACACTTCCAAAACACTCGGTTCATGATCAATTTAATGTGCAAAAGAATTATAGCATAAAATAACAAAAAGTCAATACAAAAACAGCGGTCATAGACCGCTGTGTTTTTTAGAAATTTCCCGCTATGCTTTATTTTTCCAGTTCTTCCAGATAGTTCTTAAAAGAAGCTAAATCCATTTTTTGAGATTTTGGTAATACAAAAAGTATCTCCTGTTGTTTGTTTCTTTTTTTCAAAACAATTTCAATAGGAATACGTTTCAAGGCGTTTTCAGAACGTACATCAAAAAGAAATCCAGGACGTAATTCGTCTGCAAATGTGAAAAATTTTTCCCAAGCCGCATCATCATTTTTTAATAAGTTGAGAAACATTTGATGGGGGTTTTTGTATGTGCCCTCACAATATTTGGTAAGCTGATAAAAAGTGGGAAGAATGTGTTTGGTGTTTGGTTTTCCGTCTTTCAAAAATTGTCTAAACAAACGAGAAAATGCTCCCATATATCCCGCTTTTTTATCAAGAAGTTTCTGCACTTCCTTTTTCATATCTTATCTCCTTGGTAATTTTCTGTTTGCACTATATTCCTACTCCTAGGAATTTACAAGAATAAAAATTTCGTATATAGTAACGAGGCCTAAAAAGGGCGAATTTTTATGAGTAAAGAAAGAGAAATAACCAGTGAGTTGGTCGCGGAACTCGTTACCGCGGGTGTCCTCACGGGGCATAAGCGTTCAAAAACGCATCCTCGCATGAGACAACACATTGCGCTTAATCGCAATGAAATCGAGCTTTTGGATCCTGAGTCGACAATATCGTCTCTCGATGCAGCGGTGAAGTTTATCGCCGAAAAGCTTGGTCCTGAGGGACTCCTTATGGTAGTGGGAACGACAGCTCCAGCGCGCGAAGCAGTAAAAGCATTTGCGCACGATTTTAAGTATCCGTATGTCGTAACACGGTGGCTTGGTGGTACACTTACCAATTTTAAAGTGATCTCCGATAGAATCCGCTATTATGTGGACTTGAGAGATAAAAAAGAACGGGGAGAACTTAGTAAATATACTAAGAAAGAACAATTAAAGTTTTCTGAAGAAATTGGAAAGATGTCGATAACGTTTGATGGACTTTTGCGCCTCACACGATTACCGAATGTTTTGTTGGTAGTTGATCCTATGGAACACATGACCGCAATTAAGGAAGCAGTTCGTTTGAACATTCCTGTAGTTGCAGTGATGGATACCAATGATGATCCGAAATTAGTAACGAAACCTATTTTTGCGAATGATCATGCACGAGACAGTATTGTGTGGATTATGAGCGAAATTAAAAAGGGTTTGGAACAGGGAAGAAAGAAATAAGTCGTATTTAAAAAACAATATAAAAATCGTATATGAGCGACGACATAAAAACACTGCGTGAGGCAACTGGCGCAGGAGTCATGGAGTGCAAGCGAGCACTCGATGAGGCAAAAGGGGATTTTGAAAAGGCAAAAGCAATCATTCACGAGCGCGGACTTGTGAGAGCAGAAACAAAGAAAGACCGCATTGCAGGAGCTGGAATGCTTATTTCCTACATTCATAATGAACGTGTGGGAACGTTGCTCCAGATCCATGCAGAAACAGATTTTGTTGTTCGTGGAGATTTGTTTAAAAATCTTGCACGAGATATTGCGATGCATATCGCAGCGATGGGTCCAGAGACGGTTGAAGAATTACTTGCACAACCATTTGTGAAAGATGAATCAACAACTATTGAGAATCTTATTAAGAGCGTAACCGCTAAAGTTGGAGAGAATATTAAAGTAGAACGATTTATTCGTTATTCGCTATAATAATTCTTGAAGCTCATACAGTAGATGTATTTCTACTGTATGAGTAAAAATCTTTTATGATAACTTTTATTTTGCAAATTATAGCTGTCCTCGCACTAGGATTTATCGTCTATATGTTAGGACGTGTTATTCCAAGAGTGCATGAGTCTGATATTGAAAAAGCAAAAGAAACATCAATGTTTCATTGGCTTGTTGGATATCTCGAACAAGTTGATGATTGGTTGTTGTGGTTATTCGAAAAGTTTCTTCGTAAGTTGCGGGTGAATATTATGAAACTTGATAACGTCGTTTCAAAGCGACTTGCTAAGTTTAAAAAAGAGCAGAGTAGAGAAGTAGGACTTTCTTTTGAAAAGAAAGAGAGTGTACAAGAAGAAGAAAATAAGTAAGATAAAGAAATGCGCAGGTGGTAGAGCGGTCAATTACAACAGACTGTAAATCTGTCGCCATACGGCTACGGAGGTTCGAATCCTCCCCTGCGCACACAAAACAAAACACTCCCCAATAGGGAGTGTTTTGTTTCATACGGTGGAGGATTCGAAGGTTCCCTGTTTGTTCAAGAGCGAAGCGATTGACTACAAACAGCAATGTCGAAAGTATCGAGACTCGGAGCGATGTGTATTCAGTAGAATGCACCGCGAGCCCGTGCCCAGACAAAACTTTTCGACGGAAAAGTTTTAGTCGAGGGCGAATCCTCCCCAATAAAAACCACTAAACTAAACCTGTGCTATATTAAATTTATGCTTGAAGGAAAACTACGTGAAGTTGGAAATAAAAATGCTTGTCCAATGGCGATAATGTATAGCCAAGGTAAAATTTTGACTGGACTTCGCAACTATAAAGCCGATTGTTCTGTATGGACCATACCTGGTGGACGATGTGAGATTGGGGAGACACTCAAACAAACATTGCGACGAGAAGTTTTTGAAGAAGTTGGCATTACTGAATTTGAGATTGTTGATTTTCTTACCGAAGCACCAGGGATAAGTGATGGTGATGTTTTACAAATATTTTTTTGTACAACAAATCAAGAAGCAAAGCTCATGGAACCACAAAAGTTTTCTTGCTGGAAATGGCTTCCAGTCGAGGAATATGTCACAAATGAAAAGTATTGTGGCTTCAACCAACCTGCACGAAAAATTATTGAAAATTTTTTAATTAGTCGGTTTTTGCTACACATATAAAAATCCCGCCAATTGGCGGATTTTTTATCTTTAAAAAATCCGCTGATGTTATCAGCGGATCAATATTAGTAACCAGTCTTTTTTTCAACTAACCGGGCAAGGAATAGGGCAATTACTCCAAAGAGTATCATGCCGCTAAAACCATATGCACCGAAATATCTTTCGATATTTTTGGGAACAATTTCGAGCACAGCGAGGGAAAACGAAATCATTCCTAAGGTTGCAAGACCGAGAGTAATAATGAGGAATACTTTTAGGGTTTTCATAACTAACCTCTTTCTCAATTATTTCTCAGGGATTTTTATGTCAGGCATCATCCATTGAAAGACCCATTTGCTTTTTGTTCTATACCTCATATCTTTCAATGTTTCTGCTCTGCTTATTTGCTGCTTGTAAATATCGTCCTGTAATGAACGTATCTGTTTTACCAGCTCCATAATCGTTTTTGACGCCTGCAATTCAGGATATTTTACTAAGAAAATATTAATTTCTTCAGGGGTCATTTTATCGAATATTTCCTTTTCATGTTGCGGATAAGTTTCACCAAGATAGCGAGCGAACTCTTTAGTAAGTGCATCAGCCCTTTTTTGATATACACTTTCAATCTGGGTTATTTTTATTAGATTTTCATTGTCGCTTACTTGGAATGAATATGCGGCAAAATTTCTACCAAGGCAGGAGACGATAAAAATTGCGGCAAATACAAACATTGTTGTGGCTGTTTTTTTCCAAAAATCTTCAGTGTTATAATCAACCAAATTTGCAACAAAGAGACAAACAAATCCAAGCACAACAAAAAGAAGTGCAAAATAAATCCAAAACATACATCCTCCTATGTTTATTTATAAGTTAAGATTACAGGAAAATTATGTAATACATTCCATCAAAAGTCAATTTTTGTAACACTTTCAAAAATGGGGCGTTTTACTCATATAAGACAATATTCATGAAACATATCATGTGTCATCAGGCAAATAAGGTTTCTTATACCTTCGGATGGAATCTTCCGAAAGCTATATTTTGTTTCCTTGCTGAGGCGCGTGTAGAGATGGATATTATCAAAACCTAATCTTACATAAGTTTTTCATTCTAGAACGTCTCGGCTAGGAAGCCGAGATTTTTTGCTTTCTAGGCATTGAACGAGCATTCAATGTAAAAGTCATTTAACAATTTTATAATCGCGCTCGTGCGTGAAAGGAGGACATCATGGCACGGAGAATGTATTTTTTATATCTCGCATTTGGAGGAATTACGCAGTGGGGAATGTCTTTTCATTTTGCTACGTACGTTATGTTCCTTCTTTCAAGAGGTTTAACTATTCTTGATGCGAGTCTAGTAAACACCGCATACGCAATAACACTTATTCTCGCGGAATTTCCCACAGGAGTTATTGCAGACACATGGGGGAGAAAAGCGTCGTTTGTTATTTCTTGCTTCCTCATAGCGCTGGGAACTCTAGTATATGCACTAGCCCAAACATTTTTATGGTTTGTAATTGCAGAAGTTGTTATCGCAATTGGTATGACGTGTACCACTGGTGCATTTGATGCATGGATTGTAGACACGATTGCATTCCACGGAGAAAAAATTGATCTTGGTACACTTTTCACGAGAGCTGGTCAGGTTCGAAAACTTGGTGCGGTTCTTGGGGTACTTATGGGATCATATGCTGCAGAATTATTTGGATTGCAGATGCCATGGGTTATGAGTAGTATCATTTTCTTTTTTGTTGCAATTGGTGCATGGGTATATATGAAAGAGGATTATTTCAAAAAAAGTTACACAAATCTCAAAGGTGGATTTATGGAGCTTATTCCAACTTCAAAGAAAACTATATCATTTGCACGAAAAAACAATCACATCATAACTATATTACTCATCGTTGGCGTTTCTGCGTGTGCTATGCAGGCATACAATATGCAGTGGCAACCATTCTTCAAGAATTTCATTCCTTCTGCTTCGCAGTTGGGTTGGTTCTTTGTGGCAATTATTGTTTCGAGTTTTGCAGGAATTTCAGTTTCTAAAAAAGTTATGAAAAAAAATGGAAATGATTTTGGAATTCCACTTGTCGTTTCTCTTATAGTCATTGGGTGTGCGATGTTCTTTGCGGCTCTGTCGCCTGTGATTGGTATATCAATTGCTATGTTTATGGTTCACGAAGTTTCGCGAGGATCGTACAGTGTATTTTCTGATGCATATATGAATGCACACATTCCATCAGAGGAGCGTGCGTCTTTACTTTCTTTGCAGGCACTTGCTGCACACATTGGGATGGCTATCGGACTTCCCATAAGCGGATGGATTGCAGACAACTATTCAATTCGCGGTGCATGGATTATGTCTTCACTTTTTCTTTTAATAGCGAGTGGGGGAATAGCGATGCGCATTTTCCGAAATAAAAAACACCCTATCGTATGATGGGGTGTTTTCTAATAACAAATTTTGATTACTATCTCTATTTCTTTCCTTCTTTATGTACTGTCTTCAATCGACACCATTTGCAAAACTTTTCAAGCTCAATTTTACGCTGAACCTGTTTCTTGTTCTTGCGGGTCGTATAGTTCGCGTGCTTACATTTCACACATCGAAGGCGAATGAGTTTTTCAGTGAATTTTCCCTGTGACATAATCGGTAAAAATCTAGCTTTTAAATGTTACAATAGGTTAACAAAAAAGTAAATACTTGATGCAATCCACAGATTTCAATAAAAAAGAATGGACATTTTCTATAGTTTCCGTACAATAATCAAGTGTCTTGGTCGCCAATGTAGTTCAGTGGTAGAACGCCTTCTTGGTAAGAAGGAGGTCGGGAGTCCGATTCTCCCCATTGGCTCACAAGAGTGCCACCTTAGCTCAGCGGTAGAGCAACGCTTTTGTAAAGCGAAGGTCCTCGGTTCAAATCCGAGAGGTGGCTCAAGAAAAAA
>Ga0265297_10011541_pt1 | contig 10794 bp, 9 predicted proteins | sample Munlanlwell13791_FD_192502 | JGI IMG/M metagenome (GOLD analysis project Ga0265297, IMG submission 192502) | Leachate microbial communities from a municipal landfill in Southern Ontario, Canada - Leachate well 137-91 | ecosystem: Engineered > Solid waste > Landfill > Unclassified | place...
TGAGGGATTTTCTCTCGGTTTTTTTGAAGCGCGGCTCTTTGTTTGACTCCGAAGCGATGCTGTTCATCAACAATCACCAATCCAAGATTTTTGAATTTTACCTTTTGTTCTTCTTTTTTCTTTTTATTGCCGACGATTAAAGCCTGGGTTCCGATTAAAATATCAATATCACCATCTTCAACTTTTTCTAATAGTTTTTTTCTTGATATTTCAATCGTATCGGAATGAAGCTTTTTTGAGTAATATTTATCTTCTTTGCCGGTTAGTAGTCCAACGTTCAAGTTAAAGCTTTTTAGCATTTGGAAAAAGGTTTTAAAATGCTGTTTTACCAGTATTTCGGTCGGAGCCATTAAGACAACCTGGGTTTTAGCTTTGACCGCGTTGATTGAAGCTAAAGCGGCTACCGCGGTTTTTCCCGAACCGACATCTCCCTGTAATAATCTGTTCATGGGATTCGGTTTTTCCATGTCTTTCAATATTTCGTCCAATGTTTTCTTCTGGGCTTTGGTTAATTCAAAAGGAAGGGAAGCCTTAACTCTTTCTATCAGTTCTTTGTTTATTAGAATCGATTGAGATTCTTCTTTTTTTATTTCTAATTTCTTTTTTAAATTAAAAAGAGAGATGAAGAATATTTGTTCAAAGGAAAATCTTTCTTCGGCTTTTTCAGCCAACTCTAATGAGTCGGGGAAGTGGATTTGTTCAATTGCTTCTTTTAGGGATAATAATTCGTATTTTTTTAATAATTCATCGGGCAGAGTTTCAGGAATCTTATCCTTAATGTTTTCAATAATCGGTTTAAGAATGTATCTTAAATATTTTGAAGATACTCTTTGGCTTTCAATATAGACCGACATTATTCTTCCTAAATGAATACTTTCTTTTGAAGAAACCTTTTCATAGATAGGGGAGGAGATTTGAATGGTTCTGTCATTGATAGATAATTTTCCAGCTAAGATGATTTCGTCGCCGATATTCAAAACTTTATTCAGATACGGCTGGTTGAACCAAACAGCCTCTATTGCTCCGGTGTCGTCTTGAATTAGAGCGGTGGTGACAATCATTCGCTTGACCCAGGTCTTGTTTTGATTAATTGAGATTATCTTTCCCAAAACACAAACTTTTTCATTTATTTTTATATCCTTGATTTTGGATATTCTAGAGAAGTCCTTGTATTCTCTCGGAAAATAGTAAATTAAATCGGCCAAAGTTTTAATACCTATGGCTTTGAGTCTTTTGCCGTAAACTTTTCCGACGTGAGGAATTTCTTCTATTTTAGTTGAGAAATTCATATGTGCCCTCGAGAGGATTCGAACCTCTATTACAAGCTCCGCAAGCTGGCGTTCTATCCATTGAACTACGAGGGCGTATTTCTATACTATACAAAAAAGAGATTAAAAACAAGTAAAAGAAAGCACTGCTTTTAGCAGTGTTTAGTGTCTTTTAAAAAGTTTTGAAAAGGGGCAAAGAGTGGGCTCGGTAATTCATTCCAGTTAAACCAGCCCCAGGCTTCACATTTTTCAGGTTCCATTATTTTTGGCTCTCCTGAAATACAATCAGCCTTAACGAAGCAGGTGACATAGTGTTTATTTTCTTCTTTCATTATATCGTTGGTAAAGGTTTCTTTTCTGACATTACTGATAGTTAATCCGGTTTCTTCCATTACTTCTCTTATCGCGCAGTCTTCAAGGCTTTCATTGAATTCCAAGTGTCCGCCGGGAAAAGCCCAGGACCCGTTTCCATGAGAACCTTTTCTTTTACCCAAAAGAATTTTATTGTCTCTTTCAATAATAATGGCAACACCTACTTTTGGTCTTTGAGTTTCCATTTTAATGTTTTTATGGAGGAGGGAGAGGGATTCGAACCCTCGGTAGGTTTCCCCACAATAGTTTTCAAGACTATCCCATTCAACCGCTCTGGCATCCCTCCGTGATAGGGAAATAATATATAAAAAGGAGACAATTGTCAATTTGTTATCCGCGATGGAATCCCAGATCAGCCGGGTTGCTTCCCCCGGAAATATGTTCCATTTCTCCTCCTTCTTTTTCAAATAGGTATCTTAATTTTTTGACTTCATTACTTAAAGAAATAGTTTCTTCGGGTAATTCTTTTTTGATATATCCTTTTGACCAATAATCAAGGATTAGCTTGCTGTCCCCGAAGACACTTTTAATGTTTTTCTTTAAAGCTATTTCTAAAGCGTATTTACAAGCTAATAATTCTCCAAAGTTATTGGTGACATCATCGGTAATCAAATGGTTACCTTTTTCATCAATATCTTTCTTTTTCATAACGATATTTAAAAGACTATTCCCGTTTTCATCGGTAACGCTGATTTCGACTCCTTTGCCGGCCCCGGTTCCGGCATCAAAATACACTCCTTTTTTTGAAGCGGTATGTTTTAAGGAATAATCAGCCCCGGCGCTAAGCCATCTTTCGGCTTCATCTTTTGTTTCGAATCCTTTATATTTTGTGTTGACCATGCCTGAAACAAGCTTTTGGCATTCCGGCCAGTTATCGGTAATTCCTTTTTTCCCGTTTATTAAATAGGCGTAGTATTTCTTTTTAGACATGTTTTTTGTTTTTAATGAATTCGAATAAAACTGGGACGAAAGATAATAAGATTATAATAACAACGATAATTGAGAAGTTCTCTTTTATTTGCGGAATATTGCCCAAGAAGTATCCCGAGAGAGTGAAAAGCAAAACCCAGATTAATCCTCCGGTGGCGTTGTAAATGATAAATTTATTGTAATTCATTTTTCCTAATCCGGCGACAAAGGGAGCAAAAGTTCTGATAATCGGAATAAAGCGGGCGAGGAAAATAGTCATCCCGCCGTATTTTTTATAGAATTCTTGAGTTCTCAATAGATATTTTTGATTTACCTTGGCTGATAATTTGTTACCGAAAAATTTTCCGATGAAATAATTTGTTGTATCTCCCAAGAAAGCAGCGATAAAAAGAATTATAATTAAAGCATAAATATTTAAGGAACTAATAGCCGAAATGGCACCGGCCGCAAAGAGAAGGGAATCGCCGGGCAAAAAAGGAACGAAGACCAGGCCAGTTTCAATGAAGATAACGATAAATAGCAGAAGATAAGATAATATTCCGTAAATATTAACAATTTCGGCTAAATAGATGTCTATATGAAGAATAATGTTAATTAAATCCATGATATGTAATGATTATAAGGTTTTATTAAGTCTTTGTCTACCGTTAAATTGACAAACCATTTTGATGTTGAGATAATAAAAACATAAATCAATACAAGACATGCAGATATCTCAAAAAGCTAAAAGTCAGAGCTTCATCACAATTTTTTTTATTTTATTGTTTTTAACTATCGGGACATTTTTGTTTTATCACAAGTCAGAAATGTCTACTGTTTCTGCGGCGGGAGAAAATTGGTTATTGGGTTGGAATAAGAGAGCGGCGATAACCATAACTTCAAGTGCAGCATTGACCAATTATCAAGTTTCGATAACGGTGGCATATGATTCGGACATGCAGGCTGATTTTGATGACTTGAGATTTACCACTTCTGATGGATCAACTTTAATGGACTATTGGTTGGAGTCTAAAACAGATTCTTCGATCGCTAAAGTCTGGGTAGAAGTTCCTTCTCTTGTTGCCAGTACCAATACCATCTATATGTATTATAATAATACTTCCGCAACTTCTGCATCTAATGGAACGAATACCTTTGTTGTTTTTGATGATTTTAATGATGGGGTAATTAATACTAGTCTTTGGGAAACCCGTAATGGAGGAGGCTGGACAATAGCTGAAAGTGGGGGAGAGCTTAATACAGTGGCTGATAGTAATTGGGGTTGGGCGGCAGTAAGAACGATTACCAATTTTACCAGAGAAAATTATAGATTCGTGACAAATGTTAGATATCAAGAGCCTGGAAGTTACGGTCCAAGAACGGCTCAAAATGTCTATGACAAAGCCGTTACCCACAATTTTACCACTGATTATTATGGTGAATGCCAAAAAGATTGTGTAAGTTTTACAATGCATGGGCATGCCGGTACCGGTCAATGGGATGCAAAATCTTTTTCAATGAGAAAAAGAAACAGTTCTTCGGCAGAAACTTATGACATGTCGGCAGTTAATCAATTCGCAGTGGGCAATATGATAAGGATGGATGGCAAGTTCAATTTTACAGCTAATACATCAATAACTGATTTTTATGTTAACGGGGTTTTTAAGCAATCAAGATCAATGGCTTTTTCTGATGTTTCGATAAGCACGGTAACTTTTGAATTGCATGGATATTATTTTTCTCCTGTTTCAAATAGCCACTGGGATTATGCTTTTGTAGCCAAATACACTGCAACCGAACCAACAGCATCGGTTGGGACCGAAGAAGTTTTAACTGCTCCTGTTTTAGCTCAAGTCACGGCCGTTTCGACTCCGACAGCGGACACAACACCGAGCTATACTTTTAGTTCTACTAAAGTCGGCACCATTACTTATTCAGGGAACTGTTCCGGTGCCACCATTTCTGCTATTGCCGGAAACAATACGATTACTTTTAATGCTTTAACTTCAGGAACTTACGGTGATTGCAAGATTAGAGTAATCGATAGTTATGGTAATCAAAGCAATCTTTTATCGGTCAACACTTTTGTTATTGACGCTGTTGCTCCAACCTTAACTCAAGTCACGGCCGTTCCGACACCGACAGTTTATATTAAGCCTAGTTACACTTTCAGTTCTAATGAAAATGGCACCATTACTTATGCCGGAGACTGTTCCAGTGCTACTACTTCAGCCATTGCCGGAAACAATACCATTACTTTTAATACTTTGGCAGTAGGAACTCACAGTAATTGCACGATTGTGGTGACTGATAGTCTTGGTAATGCAAGTTCGTCTCTGGCCGTTAATTCTTTTACGATAAATTCATACTCTTCTGCAACAAGCATCAGTGCGAATCTTTCCTGTTTTGTAACCAGCGGAACCTGCAGCGGAACGACTGTTTTCAAGCTTTATGATTATTTGGGTGGACACGCAGAATTATCCAGTCAATCTAATTATTTATTTAAGGTTTGTTGCACGGGAACCGGAATTTCCAATTCTTGTTCAGGCAATTACGGTACGGTTTTAAAATTATCGGGAGCTACCAATGCTCATGCGGAAAAGAACAATCAATCTAATTATTCCGGTTCTAACGTTTGTTTGCATTCTGATTCAATGTCAGTTTTTTGCGACTACAATACTTCTTGCTCGGCAATAGGCTCTGATTTTGTTTGTTTAGCGTCTATTTCTGATAATACCAATGCTCATATCGGAGACTGTTCTTCTCCTTACACAAACAAGGTTTGCTGTAGAATCGGTGCTATTATCAGTGACTGTTCAGTGAAAGTTGCTTCTAGTAAATCGATTGCTTTAAAAAATATTGATATTCAATTATGTTCTGGGGCAGATATTAATAATACTTCAGATCCCTGCTATTCTGTTTGTTGGAAGGGAATAGGGACTCCAAATTTAGCTTCTTCCGACTGGAAATGCAGCGTTTGTTATAACAGTAGCAATAATCCTATTTCTTGTTCTACGGCAGTTAGCACGACTATTGAATGGGTGATGCCGACCGGCTATGTTACGCCGACCGATTATACTTTAGTGTCGGGAACTCTTACTAGTGCTAATCCGATTGTGAGATTTACAGCTCAAGATGACGACCGAATAATTAACTTAAACATCAATTCATACGGCACAAGTTGTTCCGGACAAAATTCCGGACAGTTTGTTCCAACTTGGAGAGAAATATCACCTTTTTAATAAATTAAAAATATGTCAAAAAATAATATTATCGTTTTAATTCTTTGTATGATAATTTTCCTGGCCTCAGCTTGCTTTTTTTATCTCGGCCGAACAAATGATTCATATTACGCGGTTTATTTAGATACAGGTGAATTATATATCGGTCATCTTTCAACATTTCCAGTCTTGGTCATGACCGACATCCATTACATTCAAAAAAATGAAACAAGTAATACTTTGGGGCTACAAAAATTTGCTGAATCTGTCTTTTCTCCGGAGGATAAAATTGTTTTGAACAGAGATAATATTGTTTGGACGACTAAATTGAAAGAAGATTCTAAAATGATGAAAGCGATTAGACAGGGGATTACTTCAATAACTAATACCAATCAAATACAAACAACAAAATAATTAATTTAAATAATATGAATAAACAAAAATATTTTATCGTTTTTCTCCTTTTATTGTCCGGAATCGGCCTATCTTTTTATCAGTATTTTAAGACTCTTGAGGTGGAAGTTGCTTCGGCTACTTCAACCGTTTCTAATCCCGGTCATCTTTGGACACAAACGGAATGTAACACCGATTCTTTGTGTGTTGATAATACCAATGGTATTTTGTCTATAAAAACCAATACGCGGCTTGGTTATAAATTAGCGACCAGCGGAGCAGGATTATTGGCAACCAATTGGTATCGAGTCGCTACTTTTAGTGCCAGCAATTCTCCGACGACTGCAAAAATAGAGCTTTCTAATACTAGCAGACATCAAAATGTAATCATCAATGTTTATAGGGGAACCGGATATTATACGGCTGAAGTGTTTGAAGGAGGAAGATATGCTTATGGTCAAAATATAAAAAATGTACGTATTGTCGATATGGGGGTTAACCAGCCGACTTACATAGATGTTCAAGTTGGCGCCGATGAAACGGGCGGAACATGGACAGCGGTGGCTGATGTACGCGGAACAAATCAAATCCTTACTCTTAATGCTTTTGTCGACCAGGGAACTGCTGCGGCCGGTCATGTTTATCCGGTGCAGTCCATTATTCGTTCTTTTGGCAGCGGTACTTCGGCCGGCCCCTCTTTTACAGTAACTGAAGCCGGCAATGTCGGCATCGGCACTTCCGTTCCCACTCAAAAACTTACGGTTGCGGGAGGTATTTATTCTACTGGTTATACTTATATGTCTAGCAATAATCCGACATTATTTTTTCTCGATACCGATCATAATTCAGGGATGATTCATATGAATAGTAATCTGATGTATTTTCTTTCCGGAAGTGGAGTTGGTGCCGCAGGATGGGCTATCCATGGTTCTTATTGGCCGCTTCAGATAAATATGACAGATGATGTTTCTGTTTTCGGCGGTTCAGCGCTTTTCATGGAAGGAAATGTTGGTATCGGAACTACTACTCCTGGTTATACTTTAACTGTAAACGGAACCGCCTGGGTAACTTCTGGCGCTTGGTCTGGTTCGGATGCCAGATGGAAGAAAAATGTTGCCAATCTTTCTTCGGCTTCTTCGCTTGAAAAGATTATGGCTTTAAATCCCGTTACCTATGAATGGAAAGTAGACGACTATCCTGAATTAAAATTTACCGAAGGGACTCAGTTGGGTTTCATTGCTCAAGATATGGAGAAGGTTATTCCCGAAGTGGTCACTACCGACAACGACGGATATAAAGGAATATCATACGAAAAAATCATCCCGGTTTTAACTAGTGCGATGCAGGAACAGCAGGAACAAATTGAGCAATTAAAAAAAATAGTCTGTATAGACCATCCTTTGATAGAGATTTGTAAATAGTGGCGGTGTTTGTTGGACAAAGTTCGAAACTATTTCGAGCAGAATCCAAATGATTAAAAATACTAATGCGGACTCGGCAGGGCGAAACAATTTGTCTGGGGGAAAGGATTCGCCCTGCCTCGGCTGATTTCCCGCCCGCAGGAGGGGTCTGGGGAGGAATGCGGGCGGGTTTCAGAATTCGCCTTTTTTCAAAACCGTCGCAATTCAGGCCAGTAAAATTGGCATATTAGATTAACTTTTTTCTAATTGCTCTATAACTTTTAATTTTTGCTCGACCTGTTCTCGCGGTTTCAAAATAGCCAATGACTGACTAAGAAAATCTTCAAATGTGATATTTGGATTTTCAGAAACATATTGAGAAATTGAGGAAACAAATTCGAAAACCTTCTGGTCACTTCTACGTTTTTGGAGATCTGGGTGTTCCCAAAGTTTTTCGCTTATTACTTTTTTATCATATGTTAATTCCAACATCGGTGTTAAAGAATCCCACACCTCTTGTAGTTTTTCTTTAACCATTTTTTCTGTTTTCTCAATTTTTCTTTCTAAACTTTCTCTCAACATCTGAAAATCTCTTTCTTGAAGATTCGGACGTAATCTTTGCAAATCCGTCAAATCGTAAGGACGGTTGGAATGTAATTTATGATAGGCGACAATAGCCGGCTGAGAGAGATTAATTTCTTTGCCATTTGTAATTTCTTTTTTGACTGGTTCGAAATATTCTTTTGGCAATGTTGCGCCAGTATAATTAATAATTGTATTTCCTTCGGGGTCTTTGCTATGAATATGTAAATCAACAAAGTTAAACGGCTCGGCGGTTTCTCTTTCTATTTTTCCGTTTGCACCAACTTTACAGATAGACAAGTCCAACTTACCAGGAGTTGATAATTCTTCTATCGTTGCTCGCCTCATTAATCTTTTTTCGTTTTCGTCGTAATTCACAAAAATTCCAAAACCTTGTTGAGACAATAACTCCACCAACTTTTCAGAATCTTCGTTAAAAACGCTCATATCCAAATCTTTGTGGTCGCGTATTTGACTATCTCGATATAAAGAAATATTTACAGCACCATCAAGATACCATTGAAAATCTGCACCTTGAAAAATTTCTGACATGCGCTCATTTCTTTTTTGGAATTTTTCTCTCTGTTCTGGTGTTGGTTCTGTGTATTCGCCAACTTCATCTGTTTCACCGCCAGAAAATTCACCCCAAAAAGGACGGCGTTCTTCTTGTCGTTTTAATCTCTCAGCGTCTTGATATTCCTCTGTTGATTTTGCAGTCGTCAAAATTTCTTTTCGTTTTTCCTTGTCTGGCTCTTGGCGAATTTCTTTTGCTAAATCATCTCTATATTTTTGTGATTCAAAATTTTCCATATTTTCCAATTGCCTTTCCGTTAATTTTACATCAATAATTTTTCCGATACCAACTTTTAGCCCAGTAGCATTTAATAATCTAATTAAAGCCAATTGATTCATAAGCTGATTTCGCATTTTTTTATCTTGATTTAAAATTTCTGGATTTTCCTCTAACGCTCCCATGGCTTCTTCCATTACCTGTTTATTTTCACCTTTAACAACGCTACCGAGTTTAAATGTCCACTTGCCGTCTTGTTGATGAAATAAAACATTTTCCTGCCCAACTAAATCAATAAATTTCCCTGATGCTTCAAAATATTCCTTGAATCTCAATAAAAATTCTCTCGCACCATCTGCAAATTCTTTGTCTTTATCCGTTAGCTCAAAAATTGATTTTAATTTTTCGTTAAATTTCAAAAAGTCTTTTTCATCAAATTCGCCACCACCTAAAAGTGCTTTATTCATTTTGTCATAAGCTTCTCTATTTTCCTCAACAGACGGGTCTTGCTCAGTATAGCCAGTACTAAAATCTTTTTTGTTCGGGTCTTTAAAAATATCACTCGCTTCCTGTATTGAAATTACACCCTCAATATTTTGCGAAATACCGTCTTGTTCAACACTTATTTTTTGCACCAATACTTTTTCACGCAAACAGTGTTCCTGCCCAAAATGTTTGTATAACTGTTCATTTTTACTATTTTCACCCTCTACATATTCGTCTGCTATTTTTCGCACTTCGGGTGGCAATTCCGCTTGTCCTATACTGCGTGCTTTTTCTAAAGCACCACGATTTAATTTAATAACAAATTTTGGTTTTTGGGGATAGATAAAAACATCATGAGTGCCACCATGTCCGACTCTTTGCAGCTGACTGAAATCAATAAATCCTTCCTTGTTTGGCAATTCACTTATAAAGGATTGAATTTTTGTATCTTCACTTTCTATGCCGAGCCGTTCTCTAATCTTCTCAATCTTATTTTGACCATCAATTTTTCTTTGGATAGTTTCTATTTGCTTTGCGTTATCTGTGCCCACCTCTTGTTGTGACTGACCTGAAACTATTTCGGCTTGCGGTATTTCCGTGGCTTTCTTTTCTTCTTCCGGATTTTTTGGTTGCATAAATTTTGCTTCAAAATTTTTCATAAAAAATTATTTCATTAAATCATCAATTGAAACATCTAACCCTTTGGCAATTTTTGCCATAGTTTCAATAGTCGGGTTAGGTGTTGCCCCGGACTCAACTTTGATAATCACATTGTAAGCAATATCGGCAAGCTTAGAGAGTTTATCCTGCGAAATACCGAGTTTTTCTCTGTATTTCTTTATATTCTTTGCAATTGTTGGTAATTCTTTTGACTTCATAGTATAATTATACTAGTATAGATAGTGGGATAAATTTTACTACTATAACTTTACCAAATAAAATGAATTTAATCAAACAAAATTTGGAGGCGACGCATTTTGAAAAACAAAATTCAAAATTCGTTTTTGAAAAAAGGGTTCCGAAACCCGCCCGCATTCCTCCCCAGACCCCTCCTGCGGGCGGGAAATCAGCCGAGGCAGGGCGAATCCTTTCCCCCAGACAAATTGTTTCGCCCTGCCGAGTCCGCATTAGTATTTTTAATCATTTGGATTCTGCTCGAAATAGTTTCGAACTTTGTCCAACAAACACCGCCAAAAATCGAAATCGCATTTTGAAGCCGAAATGGGGTCGGCACGAAGTGCCGACCCAAATGTATTCCCCCCAAAAAATCCTGAATCTGAAAGGGTTCGCCACGCTCCGCGTGGCTCCTCGTTTGCCAATACAATTATGAAAAATCAAACCAAAAAGTTTTTTATTTATACTCGCAAGTCTAC
>Ga0265297_10011542_pt1 | contig 10794 bp, 7 predicted proteins | sample Munlanlwell13791_FD_192502 | JGI IMG/M metagenome (GOLD analysis project Ga0265297, IMG submission 192502) | Leachate microbial communities from a municipal landfill in Southern Ontario, Canada - Leachate well 137-91 | ecosystem: Engineered > Solid waste > Landfill > Unclassified | place...
TGCTTACTTTTGCATCTAAGGTAAAAGTAAGAGCCAGTCCGGCTTGAGGACAATGAAAAAAACTTGTTGAAAATAGCACAACAACTTTTCCTGTCCGTAGCACTAAAATGGACAAGTCAGGAAAAATCCGCATTCCGCAATGAAATCATTCCGCACTCCGAATTCCGCATTTCGAACTCCGCAATCCGCAATCAAAATGTTCCGTGTTTAAAAGAGACATTCAAGAAAAGAGTATTTCCTATTTTTTTGGTGGAATGACGTCAATGGCTTCTTTAGGCAGTTTTTCGTTTTCAAAAAGATCCTCCCCAAAAACCAACTTCCCTTTACGAAATTTAAAATAATCGTAATTGCCATCAGGAATATACAGCCACAACTTCCCCTTATCTTTGGGAGCAGGGGGAACAAGATGGTCAAAAACGATCAGCTTCTTTTCAGGAATAGCTTTTAAAATTACAATAGCGGCATCATTGTACTGAATGATCTTCCTGTAAAGGATATCTCCTTTGTAATCAATGATGGGAGCACCCAAAACTACATTTCCTTTTTCATCAAAACTCAAAATCTCAATAATTTTCTTGTGACTGATGAGTTCGTTTCCATTCCACCCTAAAAGCACATAATATTTTTTCCCTTTGTGTTTAAACATCATCATATCGAAATACTGCGCGCCATACCATGATTCATTGGTATTGGCAGAATCTTCGGCTGTCAGCAAATTGGTTTTTTGGGAAAAATCATAAAGCGGAATCAAATCCAGCTCCGCATTGTTCTTTTGAATGGCGCCATAAAAACGATAAGTCTGATTGGTAAAAGGGAGCGTCCAATTATACAGACGAAATGTATTATCCGGGGCATTCAGTATGGTCATGAATTTAAGTGAATCAAAGGGATAGTAATAGGAACCACGGATTTTCAACGCCTTGACAAAAAGAGGGATGAAGTCCGTCAATGCATCCATTTTTGAAAAATCATTACAGCCATCCAATATAGAATCACCAAAAGGTTTCAGTTCTTTTTCCTTTTCAGCTAAAGTTTTAAAGTCATACTCTTCATATTTTTTGGCGTTTGTCGCTGCTTCTTTGGCTTTTTGTTTTTCCAGCTTTTCTGCCTCTGCAATCTCTTTTTTCGTCAGAGGAATGGCCAAGCGGTCTTCCTCGTCTGTAATCACTTTGGAGCTCAAGGCAAAATTCACTTCATATTTCAGTACAAGGGGAAAGGAAATGATCCCGATAGCTTCACCGTTCATATTCACCAAAGGAGCACCGTTATGTACCTCATTCATATTGATCATGGCTAACAAACCGGGGCCCACTCCCTGAAACATACGAATTATGGACACCGGCCCATCTGCTGCATAGATTTGTTTTTCACTATTAATTCCAATAGCGAAGGCTTCATCGCCCTCGTACAGCATGGTTTTGGTTAAGGGAATAAAAGGATAAGCTGCTTTTTTCTGTTTGATTCTGAACTGAACTATATCTGCTGCTGGATAGGCTTTAACAATAGAGTCGAAATAATAATATTCCCCGTCTTTATTGACCATGTAAACAGAATCAGCGCCTTTAAGGATATGAAATGCCGTTGCTGCCAAAGCATTCGGATCGGTAAAAAATGCCGTGCCTTCCGCTTTTTTTATTCCGTTTGAATCAAAAGTACGTATGAAGAAAATGGCTTTTCCTGCCTTAACATACACATCATCCCCTTCAATCTGGCTAAATAAAAATAGTGGATAAAGTAAAATTAAAAAGATTAATTTTTTATTCAGTTTCATTTTCTAAAAACTATTTGAACTCCGATTTATTGTTTAAACCTAAAGAATCTTGTTCACGTTGCGTTCAATACGTGCAAACAGATCGGTGCGGTCTGAAAAATGGAATTTCTCACCGGTAACATTTTCATATAATTCCACATACCTGTTCATGATCATTTCCACCACTTCATCGCTTATTTCCGGCAATACATCCCCTTCTCTGCCCTGAAAATCCTTTTCCATCAACCATTCTCTTACAAATTCCTTGGAAAGTTGTTTTTGCCTCAATCCATTTTTAACATTATACTCGTAAGAATCTGCATAAAAATAGCGTGATGAATCGGGTGTATGAACTTCATCAATCAGAATGATCTCATCGCCCAACAGTCCGAATTCATATTTGGTATCCACCAGGATAAGTCCTCGGTCTGCAGCTTCCCGTGAGCCTCTTTCGAACAATTTACAGGTGTATTCTTCCAGCAAATTGTAATGTTTTTCCGATACAAGACCTTGTTCCAGTATTTCTTCACGGGATAGATCCAGATCGTGTCCTTCCATAGCTTTTGTAGTGGGAGTTATGATAGGTTTATCGAACTTTTGATTTTCGACCATACCCTGAATAAAAGGTATTCCACAGATAGATTTCTTTCCTGATTTGTATTCGCGCCAGGCATGTCCGACCAGATAGCCCCTGATCACCATTTCGACAGCAAAAGGTTGGCATTTTTTACCGAAAGAAACCGCAGGGTCGGGAACGCTGATCAGCCAGTTGGGGACAATGTCTTCCGTTTGTTTCAATGCTTTGGCGGCAATCAGGTTCAAAATTTCACCTTTATACGGTATTGGTCTGGGCAATACAATATCAAAGGCAGAAATACGATCACTGACAATAAACATGATATGCTCATCTCCAAATTCATAAATGTCTCTTACTTTTCCTTTATGAAAAGCAGTTTGTCCTTTGAAGTTGAAATTTGATTCCTGGATGGCTTGATTTTTCATAATTCGTTATATTAAATTTATTCACTTTCTTTATGTTTGCTTCGTTTTGCATAGGCTTTTATGATATCTTTAACGATACGGTGACGTGTTACATCATGCACATCAAATTCCACAACGCCAATACCTTTGATATTCGACAGCAGTTTAACCGCCCGGTATAATCCTGATTTATCCACCGAAGGCAGGTCAATTTGAGTCAGATCGCCATTGACTACAAATTTGGCAGAAGGCCCCATGCGGGTAAGGAACATTTTCAATTGCAGATCCGAGCAATTTTGTGCTTCATCCAGGATGACAAAGGCATCATCAAGAGTTCGTCCCCTCATAAAGGCCAAAGGGGCGATTTCAATGACCTTGCGTTCTATATAAAAGCTCATTTTTTCGGAAGGAAGCATATCGTCCAGGGCATCATACAAAGGACGAAGATAGGGGTCAATTTTTTCCCGCATATCTCCGGGAAGGAAACCCAGATTTTCTCCTGCTTCAACAGCAGGGCGTGTCAGGATGATCTTTCGTACCTCTTTGTTTTTCAAAGCCTTCACAGCAAGAGCAACCGAAGTATATGTTTTCCCCGTCCCGGCAGGACCGATGGCAAAGACGATATCATTTTCCCGAATGACCTGTACCAGTTTCAGTTGATTGGCCGTGCGTGCACGAATCATTTTATTGTCACGACCATACAATATAAGGCTTTCGTTACCGTTTGGCCTTACCATTTCATTGTCTTCACCTGCCAAAATCCGTTTCATCTCATCGTCACCAATACCATTATGCAAAGTGAAGAAATCCAGCAGTTTATTAATACGCTTTTCGGCCAGATAGATCTCATCGTCTTCCGACTGTAATTTTAATTGCGAGCCACGCGCGAATATCACTATGTTTGGAAAAGCTTCTTTAATAATCCGAAGCTTTGAATCATTCGCTCCAAAAAACTCAACAGGATTTGACAATCCAATTTCTAAAGAAATCTCAATCAAAATGTAATTTTTTAAACACTCCAAAAATAAGATTTTCTTTTATAAACAGATTATCCTTGATCCAAGTCAACGAGTCTGGGTTAAAAAAAGATTTATATGTTACCCCAATCTTTTTTACCAAACACTTCATCCAAATTCCGGAAAATCACACTTCTTTGGATTTTTATTGACCTCTGTTGTTTCTTTTTTATCTTTGCTCATATTTAAAATAAAACAAAGACCCTTATGAAAAAGATTATTCCTGTGCTCCTGATTACTTCCTTGCTTTTCTCCAGTTGTTCCATTGTTGCCTTGTATGTTAAATTACAGCTAGGTCAGGTGCAGATGCAAGCCAAGGATTACAAAAGAGCGGCAAAGACCTTTGAAACGACCTTGCCTTTGTTAAAATATCCTGCTATTCGCTATCTTTACGGAGATAATGATACCGTTTTACTCACCAAGATGCTTATTGCTACTGCCGGATTGTTTTTTGAAACTCAGGACTTCGTTAAAGTTGAAACCTATACCCATCGGGCTATAGAAATCTATGAAAAAAATAAGATTGACAATACAAAAGAGTTAGGCTTTTGCCATGAAATTGCAGGCCAGATGTACTCCGATAAAGGAAACTATCCGTATGCCTTTGATCATCTTTATAAAGCAGAAAAAATCTATAAAAATTATTACGGTACCAACGACACCCATTATGCTGGTGTGTTGACCAAATTGGCCATTGTCCATCACTTGTCAGCCAATTATGCCCAAGCAGAGCAATATTATCATCAGAGTCTGGAGATTTATAAATATTTCTTTGGGGAATACCATCAGGAATATGCGGCAATACTTCAGAATATTGCTGTTTTTTATATAGCAACAGGAAACTATCCGAAGGCTGAGAGCTATTTGCTTCAAGCCGGGGAAATTTTTAAAAACACGGTGGGAGAGAACCACGAAAGATATGCCAATGTCTTAAACAATCTGGCGGTTTTATATGGCAACAACAAGAAATATCATGAAGCTGAAAAATATAACATTGAATGCCTTCAGGTAAGAAAGAACATTTCGGGTAAAGACCATCCCTTTTATGCGTCCTCTTTGCATAATTTAGGTATGACTTACAGTCAGTTAGGGGAATTTGACAAAGCAGAAGCATACTTCAGAGAGGCTGAGGAAATAATACGGATCAAAGAAGGAAAGATGCATCCCGATTACGCCAGACTTATTAATGAATATGGAAACATGTATTTCAAAAAGAAAGAGTATCAAAAAGCCGGAGAATACTATAATGAAAGTCTGAATATCCGTGAAAAGATCCTGGGCAAAACCCACCCAGATTATGCACTGACTCTGTTTGCCAGTGCCCGAAATAACGACAAGATTGGAAATGTGGAACGGGCAAGTGATCAGTTTCTTGAAGCGCTTAACATTTCAAATGAAATCATTTGGAAAAATTTTTCATTTTTGTCAGAAAAAGAAAAGGAAATGTTTTTCATCAGCCGCGAACCGGATATACATTCCTTTTACACCTTCTCGGTAAAGCATGCCTCCCGATTTCCGGAACTGGCTGATCATATTTACAACAACGCATTGAGGACAAAAGGCTTGTTACTAAAATCCTCAACTGCAATGCGTAATGCTGTTTATTCCAGCTCCAACGAGGACTTGAAAACATCATACGAACAATGGGTACTCATGAAAAAAGAAATTGCTGATCTTTATTCAACAGATATAAGTAAGCGCAAAAGAGACCCGGAAGCCCTTGAACTGGAAGCCGAAATCCTGGAGAAAAAACTGGTTAAGGAACTTGACGCCTTCAGTGATTTTGATAAACTGAAAAACACTTCATGGACAACGGTCAGAAACAATTTGCAGGTCGGAGAAGCGGCCATAGAGTTTTTACGTTTTAACCTTTCGCCCGACAGCGTTTTATATATCGCATTGATTATCAAATCCGACTTTGAACATCCTGAAATCATTCCGCTCTTTGAAGAAAAGCAACTCATCCAACGCATTGGAATTCGTCCGGAAAGCAATCATGCTTACATTCACAAACTATATGGAAGCAAAGAAAATCCACAAAACATGCTTTACAATCTTATTTGGCAACCTTTAGAGCATTGTTTAGGCGGAATAAAGACAATATGGTATTCCCCTGACGGTCTTTTGCACAAGATTTCTTTCTCTGCATTAGCCAAAGACAAACAACTGATTTTATGCAACATTCTGAACATGAATCAAGTCAGTTCTACTGCATTAATAAAGCAACAAAAAAATCTTCAAAAAAATACCGACCTTCAGGTTGCCTTGTATGGAGGTATTGATTATTCAAAAGGAGATGACATCCCTGAAATATGGCCATATCTTCCTGCTACAAAAACAGAAGTGGAACGTATTGAAAAAATTTTAAAGAAAAACAATATACCTACCCACCTGAAAACCGGAAATGAAGCCAACGAGAATGACCTGAAAACCTTTGCCAATAAAGATCAAATCATACACATTGCATCGCATGGATTTTTCTTTCCTGATCCGGAAAACGAACCTAAAACAGAAACAGAAGAATCCCCTGTCGAAAATGATGTTGTTTTCCGTTCCGTTTCAGGCAGTTTGGGTGAATGGCAGCTATTAAACAATAAAAATCCTTTGATGCGATCGGGACTTGTTATGGCCGGAGGAAACAATGTGTGGTCGCCACTTACTGAAGCCGGGGAGGATGATGGTATCTTAACAGCCTATGAAGTCACCCAATTAAATCTGAGCCATACCAGACTCGTTGTATTGTCAGCCTGCGAAACCGGCTTGGGGGATATCAAAGGCAGCGAGGGTGTTTATGGTTTACAAAGGGCTTTTAAAATGGCCGGAGCTGAATATATCGTTATGAGCCTTTGGCAGGTTCCCGACAAAGAAACTGCCGAATTTATGGAACAGTTTTATCAATTAATAGCTTCCGGAAATGAAATATATGCTTCTTTTACCGAAACTCAAAAGTACATGCAATCAAAATATGACCCCTTTTTCTGGGCTGCTTTTGTATTGCTGAAATAAACCCAAGAAGGGAAAAAACTTTTTCTTGAAGTTTTATCCTAAAGCCTTCTTATTTTTGCATATACTTTTATTATTTAAAGAAAAGTTTTAAAATACTTTATCATTCATGCCGATCATTACCCTGACAACTGACTTTGGCAATAAAGACTTTTTTGTACCTGCCTTGAAAGGGTATATCCTGTCGCATGTACCTTCGGTTCATCTCATTGACATTACGCACGAAGTAAACCCCTTTAACCCTATCGAAGCATCTTTTGTCCTCAGAAACAGTTATATGGACTTTCCCCCGGGAACCATCCACCTTATCAGCATAGAATCGAACCAGCATTTTAACGATGATTATATTCTTGTTGAGTTTCAGGGCCAATACTTCATTGCACACAACAATGGTATTATCTCTTTAATCACGGAAGGAAAAGCAGATAAGATCATCCGTCTGACCAAAGCGGAAAATAAGACCATTCTTTTCCCTGCCAAAGAGGTGATGGCTCCTGCAGCATGTCTGTTGGCTAATAACACCGATCCACTGAAACTGGGTGAACTTATGGAAAAAATGGATACAATCAGTAGCCTGAATCCCATTCTTGAACAGGATATGATACGCGGAACGGTTATTTATATTGATAATTACGGGAATGTAATTAGCAATATCAACCGTTCCCATATTGACCGTTACGATAAAAGTAAAAAAGCGATTGTTCAGTTTTCGGGAAAATTAACGGTGGATAAATTTTACGAATATTACAATGATGTTCCCGAAGGGGAAGTATTGTGTCTCTTTGGTGTGACGGGCCTTCTCGAAATTGCTGTCAATAAAGGAAATGCTTCAACATTATTTGGTCTGAATGTTTCCAGTCGGGTATTAATCGAATTTATTTAAACTATATGAAACTAAAACTACTTCTTCTTCTGATCTTCTGTTTACTGACTGTGCAAGTTTTCACGCAGGATTTTACTTATATTTCCGGAGCACGATCCAAAGCCCTTGCAGATCATGCTACTACCTTCACCGACCACTGGTCGGCAATCAATAATCAGGCAGGACTTGGATTTGTAACTGCTTTTTCGGCAGGTATCTATTTCGAAAACCGCTTTAACCTGAAAGAATTGAACTCAGGAACTTTTACCATGGCTATTCCTGCCGGCAAACAGTCGGCAGTCGGCATAAGCCTTTACGCCTTTCAGCAATCGGTACTATTCAGCCGCCAGAAATTCGGACTGGGCTATGGAATTAAACTATCACCTACTTTTTCTGCAGGGATCAATATCAATCTTATCCGGACAAGCATCTCTGATTATGCCGATAACCTGAGCCTTTGCGGTGAAATTGGAATTCTGTATATGCTGACTCCTAAAATCAGACTCGGAGTACACGTATTTAATCCTACAGCCAGCAAATACCGAGGTAATGAGGAAGAAAAAATTCCTGTCATGATGCGCATGGGTTTGAGTTATTCCATCTCCCAAAAAACGCTGATCCTTATTGAAATTAACAATATCTCCTTTGAAGGATTTGGATGTAAGGCTGCTTTCGAACATCATTTGTCTGAAAGATTCAGCCTTCAGGCGGGACTTAACACAAAAAACTGGATCAGCAGCTTTGGATTGCGCTTAAGATTGAAAAATATCTCTTTGAACATTGCCATGCAATTTTACCAGGTTTTAGGTTCTACACCCGGAATCTCCCTGGATTACACTTCTTTTAACTAATGAAATGAAAAACTACTCTAAAAATCTTCTCTCTCTTTTCCTGTATGGTTTGGTTCTGTTGCCCTCTTCCCTGATCGCCCAGAATACCGAAGGAGATATCGAACATATTATCGAAAAAATTGTCGAAAATACTTCGGAAGAATATGATTATAACCAATTGAGAGAAAAACTTCTGTTCATTTATAATAATCCTGTCTCGCTGAACACAGCTACTGAAGAAGAATTATCTGAACTTTTTTTTCTGAACCGGCAACAGATTGAGGATATTATCGCATACCGGAAAAGGTATCTCGGTTTCAAATCAATCTACGAATTGAAAACCATTCCATCGCTTGATATGGAAACAATCTTGCTTCTTCTGCCTTTTGTGCGCATTGATGTGATCAGTTTTCAAAAAAAGATGGGTGCGAAAGATTACTTCCTGACGGGCAGAAGCAACCTTATTCTGAAGTCGGAACGTATTCTGGAAAAACAAGCCGGTTATTTGCCTCCTGATGACAGTTCCGCTAACTATTATCCCGGTAGCCCCTTTAAATTATATGTCCTTTACAACTATAGCTTTTACAACAGACTCAGCTATGGCTTTGTCCTGGAGAAAGATGCAGGAGAGGCTTTTATGCAAAACAAAAAAATTACAGGTTTTGATTTTTATTCTTTTCATTTCTTTCGGAGAGAAAAGGGAAAGGTGAAAGCACTTGCCCTTGGCGATTACTATGCCCGTTTCGGGCAAGGACTGGTTTTTAATTCAGGTTTTTCTCTGGGAAAATCGCCCTATATCATGCAAAGCTATAAAAGTTTTTTCGGATTAAGCCCGTATTCCTCCGTGAATGAGAGCGGCTATCTGCGGGGTGTTGGAATCACCTGCAGATTCGGTGTCCTTGATGTCAGCCTTTTCGCCTCATCCAGAAGAATTGATGGCAATTTCAATGCATCCGACACTTTTACTGAATCCGAAATCCCCTCTTTCAGCTCGTTTTATACCACAGGACTGCATCGCACCCAAACAGAAACTACCTTTAAAAAAACAATACGGGAAAGCCTGGCAGGAGTCAACCTTTCAGCCTCTCTTGCCAAAATAAACATTGGATTTACCGCTGCCGGAGGAATATACAGCATCCCCATATTACCTTCTGATCAATTATACAATTTGCACCGATTTTCTGGTGATCATTTTTTCAATGCCGGCATTGATTATTCCTATACCTTTAAGCATATCCATTTTTTCGGAGAAATCGCCAGCAATGGTGCCTCATTAGCCCAAATCCACGGAGCCCTGATCAATATGGGGGATAATGCCAGCGGAGGAATCATTTACAGGCATTATCCTGCAGAATATACCTCACCCTTTGCCAATGCATTCAGAGAAAACTCACTGACCAATAATGAAGAAGGTATTTATCTTGCCTTCAGCTTTATTCCGGTTAAAAAAGTGAAAATAAACACTTATGTTGACAGGGTTACCTTTCCCTGGCTGAAATATCTGACGGATGCACCGTCCTCAGGAATTGATCTTTTTATGGATATCACATACAGCCCCTCCTATAATACACAGCATTACTTCAGATTCAAATACACAGGAAAAGAAAAAAATGCCTCCTCCAACGAAACATGTTTAAATTACCTCGTTCCGCATATCAAAACTTCTTTCCGTTACCAATTGACTCATAAATTATCAAAAAGCCTCTCGTTGATCACACGACTGGAATACACCCGATATACCATCGAAGAAGAAGCTTTTCATGGATTCATGAGCATGCAGGATGTCAAATACCATCATCCCGGAAACAGATTCAGCCTGACATTCAGGTACGCGCTTTTCAATGCCGACAGCTATTATTCAAGAACCTATGCTTTTGAAAACGATATCCCCACTTCCTTCAGCATCACTGCCCTTGATGATAAAGGCATGCGCATGTACTTAGTAACAAACCTGACATTAACGGAATATTCAGAAGTCTGGTTCAAGATTTCCCGAACTCATTATTTTGATAAAGAGGTCATTGGAAGCAGTCTGTTGGAAATTGAAGGAAATAATAAAACTGAAATCCGAATCCTTTTACAAATAAAATTTTAACTGCATTATACTAAAGTTATCTGAAAATCTGTCCATTATGGGATAGATGCGGATTAGAATGCAGGAGTTATACCATAACTTAGTATATATTAGACCAAAATGTGAATAAGTTAATAAATAAAACAATTGGACTAATATAAAAGAAGTATTTTTGCAGAAAAAAATATATGTCACGACCAAAAGTATTTGAGATTAAAGAAAGTGAAAAAGAAATAAAAGCAATTATGAAAAAAAGTATACCTCTGATTGCGAAACGA
>Ga0265297_10011543_pt1 | contig 10793 bp, 6 predicted proteins | sample Munlanlwell13791_FD_192502 | JGI IMG/M metagenome (GOLD analysis project Ga0265297, IMG submission 192502) | Leachate microbial communities from a municipal landfill in Southern Ontario, Canada - Leachate well 137-91 | ecosystem: Engineered > Solid waste > Landfill > Unclassified | place...
ATCCAGGCGATGACCGTATGCCCGAAGGCTTCGAGGAAGAGCACGGCGTTGGCCAGCGCCAGCGTCGGGTTGCTCGCCAGCACTGGGCCGAGAGCCTGCAGCGTGGCCGCAATCTCGCCCAGCGCGGCATCCAGTTCGGCAGCATGGCCGGCGAGGGCCGTGTCGGTTTTCGCTGCGGCGATGGTCTGCTGCGCCTCGCGCACGAACAGCTTCATCGCCGCGCCGCCGTTCATCACCGCCTTGCGTCCCAGCAGGTCCAATGCCTGGATGCCGTGCGTGCCTTCGTGGATCGGATTGAGGCGATTGTCGCGGTAAAACTGCTCGACCGGATATTCGCGGGTATAGCCGTAGCCGCCGTGAATCTGGATGGCGAGGCTGTTGGCTTCGAGGCACCACTGCGAGGGCCAGGACTTGGCGATCGGCGTCAGCAGGTCGAGCAGCGCACTGGCTTCAGTCGCCGTATCGCTCGCCCGCGAAGCGGAATCCCGAGCGTGCAAAGCCCCAGCGCCAGCGCTCTGCGTCCCTGCGGGAACTCTTGTTTCGTCCACCAGCCTTGCGCAATACAGGCACAGCGCATAGCCCGCCTCGACATAGGCTTTCTGCGCCAGCAGCATGCGCTTGACGTCGGCATGCTCGATGATCGGCACCTGCGGATCGGCCGGGTTCTTGTTGGTCGGCGCCCGTCCCTGCGGGCGCTCGCGGGCGTAGTCCAGCGAGGCGAGGTAGCCGCGATAGCCGAGCATCACGGCGCCCATGCCGACGCCGATGCGCGCCTCGTTCATCATGTGGAACATGTAGGACAGGCCCTTGTGCGCCTCGCCCACCAGTTCCCCGACGCATTGCCCCTGTTCGCCGAAAGCCAGCATGGTCGAGGTGGTGCCGCGGTAGCCCATCTTGTGGATCAGGCCGGTCAGGGTGACGTCGTTCCTGGCGCCGAGTGTGCCGTCGTCATTGACGCGGAATTTCGGCACGATGAACAGCGAAATTCCCTTGACCCCGGGCGGCCCGCCGGGAATTTTTGCCAGCACCAGATGCACGATGTTTTCGGACAGTTCGTGGTCGCCGGCGGAAATGAAAATCTTGTTGCCGCTGATCGAATACGTGCCGTCGGGATTGGGCGTGGCGCTAGTCGTGATGTCGGACAGGCTCGACCCGGCTTGCGGCTCGGTCAGCGCCATGGTGCCGAAAAAGCGGCCGGCGAGCAGTGGTTCCAGGTACTTTCTGTGCTGCGCCTCGGTGCCGAAGCGGTGAATGACGTTGGCGTTGCCGATGGTGAGGAAGGGATAGGCGGCGGTGCCGACGTTGGCGCTCTTGAACAGCGAGAAGGCGGCCTGCGTCATGACCACCGGCAACTGCATGCCGCCGCGTTCGAAATCGTGCGCCGCGGCGATGAAGCCGGCTTCGCAGAAGTGCTTCAGCGCTTCCTTGACCTCGGGGATCATGCACACACTGCTGCCGTCGAAGGTCGGTTCGTTCTCGTCGGCCTTGTGGTTGTGCGGCGCGAACTTCTCGGTCGCCATGGCCTCGGCCGTGTCGAGCACGGCGAGGAAGGTTTCCTTGCTGTGCTCGGCGTAGCGCGGGCGGGATGTCAGGGACTCGGTATCGAGGACTTCGAAGAGCTGGAATTCCAGGTCGCGGCGATTGATGATTCCGGCCATGTTCAGGCGGCCAGCAGGGTGTCGCTGAACTTGCCCAAATGGTAGTCCGCGTCGCCGAAAGTCAGGCCGATCATGGTCAGGCGCTTGAAGTAATGCGCGACGTTCAGCTCATCGACCACGCCCATGCCGCCATGCAGTTGCACCGCCTGCTGCCCGACCAGTCGCGCCGACTGCGTGACGTAGGCCTTGGCGGCGGCCACAGAACGGCTGCGCTCGGCGGCGTCACGCGAGTCGACCCGCACCGCGGCCAGCGTGGCCATGGAGCGGGCCTGCTCGGTGGCGATCACCATGTCGGCCATGCGGTGCTGCAGAGCCTGGAATTTGCCGATCGGCACGCCGAACTGCTTGCGCGTCTTCAGGTATTCAAGTGTGACTTCGTTCAGCGCCGACATGATGCCGACGGCCTCGGCGCAGAGGGCGGCATTGGCGTAGTCGATCGCGCGCTCGATGGCCGGCAGCGCCCCGCCGGCGGTGCCGATAAGCGCGTCGGCGCCGACCGTGACCTTGCTCAGCCTGATGTCGGCGGCGCGGGCGCCGTCCTGCGTCGGATAGGCGCGCAGCGTGACGCCGGGCGCCCTGGCGTCGACCAGGAACAGCGACAGGCCTTTGCCGTCCCGGGCGGAAACGATCAGCTTGTCGGCCGACGGCGCGCCCAGCACCACGGCCTTGGCGCCGTCGAGCTGCCAGCCGGTGCCGGAGGCGGTCGCCGTGGTGGCGACGCGATCGACTTCGTAGCGGGCGCCGGGTTCGAAGTGCGCCAGGGCCAGCATCAGTTCGCCGCCGGCGATGGCGGGCAGCAGTTCTTCCTTCTGCGCCGTGGTGCCGGCGTCGCGGATCAGCCCGCCGCAGAGCACGACGGTCGCGACATAGGGTTCGAGGGCGAGCCCGCGGCCGAGCATTTCCATGACCAGCATGGTGTCGACGGCGTTGCCGTTCAATCCTCCGAAATCCTCATGAAAGGGCAGGGCGAGGATGCCGAAATCGGCGAAGGTTTTCCACGCTTGGCGATCGAAGCCGTCGGCGGATTCTGCCAGCGCGCGGCGGTGTTCGAAAGGGTAATCCTTGGCGATGAAACGGCGCAGGGTGTCCTGCAGTGCGAGCTGTTCTTCGGTGTAGTTGAAGTCCATGGTTACAGTCCCAGGATCATCTGCGAGATGATGTTTTTCTGAATTTCGTTGGAGCCGCCGTAGATGGTGGTCTTGCGGACGTTGAAGTAGCGGCCGGAGAGCGGCGCGGCATGGTCGGCGTAGGCTTCCATCAACGCGTCGCCGGTCCAGTCCGCATCCAGAGCTTCGTCGATCCAGGGCAGGGCATAGTGTCCCAGCGCCTGCATTTGCAATTCGGTCAGCATCTGCTGGATTTCCGAACCCTTGATCTTGAGGATCGAGGCCTCCGGCCCCGGTGCGCGCTTCTTGCCGTCGGCGGCGCTTTCAGTCGATATGACGCGCAGGTTGGTGATTTCCAGCGCCATCAGTTCGAGTTCGACCTGCGCGACGCGGTCGCGGAAGCGCTGATCCTCGATCAGCGGCCGGCCGTTGGCGGTTTCCTTCTTGGCGATGTCCTTCAGCTTCTTCAATTCGCGCTTGGAACGGCCGACGCCGGCGATGCCGGTGCGTTCGTGGCCGAGCAGGAACTTGGCATAGGTCCAGCCCTTGTTTTCTTCGCCGATCAGATTCTGCGCGGGAACGCGGACGTCCTCGAACCAGACCTCGTTGATCTCGTGTTCGCCGTCCAGCATGATGATCGGGCGCACCGTGATGCCCGGCGTCTTCATGTCGATCAGCAGGAAGGAAATGCCTTCCTGCTGGCGGCCTTCCGTGCTGGTGCGCACCAGGCAGAAAATCCAGTCGGCGTACTGCCCGAGGGTGTTCCAGGTCTTCTGGCCATTGACCACGTAATGGTCGCCGTCCCTGACCGCCCGCATCTTCAGCGAGGCCAGGTCGGAGCCGGAGCCGGGTTCGGAATAGCCCTGGCACCACCAGTCGCTGCCGTCGACGATGCGCGGCAGAAAGTGCTGCTGCTGCGCCGGATTGCCGAAGGCCATGATCACCGGCGCCACCATCTTGAGGCCGAAGGGCAGTTGCATCGGCGCGCCCGCGTCGGCGCATTCCTCGTCGAAAATATGCTGCTGCACGGCATTCCAGCCGGTGCCGCCGAAGGCCGTGGGCCATCCCACCGCACCCCATCCCTGCGCGTGCAGTATTTGTTGCCAGCGGACGAAATCGTCCTTCTCCAGACGCTTGCCGCCGAGCACCTTGCGGCTGATTTCGGCAGGCAGTTTCGCGCGCAGGAAGCGGCGCACGTCTTCCCTGAACGACTGCTCCGCGGCAGTGAAATTGAGATCCATGGATTTCGGGTCCTATGATGGGTGCCGTCTTGCGACTGAAAAGCCTGCAGAACTGCATAGTGGAACAATGTTCTGCAAATATCTTACGCGAGTTCAGATGGGGTGACAAGCTCGGGATTGTCGATTGCTTGATTCTTTCGCTGCCATCTTCCATAATTCGCCCCCTTGCTGAATCGGGTCATCTTTCCGGGCGGCGAGCAGTTTCGGTGGTGGCTGTAGCTCAGTTGGTAGAGTCCTGGATTGTGATTCCAGTTGTCGTGGGTTCGAGTCCCATCAGCCACCCCACCCGAATGCAAAACGGAGCCCGCGGGCTCCGTTTTTTTTCGGCATTTCCCCGGCGCGGAATCGCGCGGTCAAGGGCCGAGGCCGAGCAAGCGCCGGGCCTCTCCCGGCGGGACTGCCTGGCTGCAAAGATAGCCCTGATATTCGAGGCAGTTGTGCTGCCGCAGGAATTCCAGTTGCTCCGGAGTCTCGACGCCCTCGGCAATGACCTTGTGTTCCAGTTCGCCGGCAATGGCAATCACCATGCGCACGATAGCGGCGTCGCCGGTGCTGCGATCGAGATCGCGGACAAAGGATTTGTCGATCTTGATCTTGTCGATCGGGAAGCGTTTGAGATAGGAAAGGCTGGAATAACCGGTGCCGAAGTCGTCGATCGACAGCCTGACGCCGAGATCGCGCAATTCCTGCAGGACGCGGACGACCCGTTCCGGCTCCTGCATGATCACGCCTTCGGTGATTTCGAGTTCCAGCCAGCGCGGCTCGAGGTCCGCTGCGATGAGGCTTCGCGCGACGATGGCGACGATGTCGTTCTCGTGGAACTGCACGGCGGAGAGGTTGACCGCCACCACCATGGCCGGCAGCCCTTCATCCTGCCAGGCGCGATTCTGCCGGCAGGCTTCTTCAAGAACCCAGGTACCGATGGGAATGATCAGGCGGCTTTCCTCGGCCAGCGGAATGAAACTGTCGGGCGGGAGCATGCCCAGTTCCGGATGGCGCCAGCGCAGCAGACCCTCGAAGCCGATGATCCTTCCGCTGGCGATATCCACTTGCGGCTGGTAGTGGAGTACCAGTTCCCTGCGCTGCAGAGCCCAGCGCAAGTCGCTTTCCAGGCGCAGTCGTTCCGCCGCCTCCTCGCTCATGTCGGCGGCGAAGAAACGATGGACGCCCTGGCCGTTGGTCTTGGCCTTGTGCATCGCGGTGTCGGCGTTGCGCAGCAGGGTGGCGCTGTCACCGCCATCCTCGGGGATCAGGCAGATTCCGGCGCAGGCCTTGGTGACCACGTCGCTGCCGTGGATTTCCACGGGCTGGGCTATCGCGTCGATCAGGGTTCTGGTCACGGCTTCCACCGCCGACCGGTTGCGGGTCTGCTTGAGCAGCACGGCGAACTGGCCACCGCCGAGGCGGCCAAGCAGGTCGTCGTCCGGCAGCAAGGCCCGCAGGCGAACGCAGATCGTCCCCAGCAGTTCGTCTCCCGCCAGATGGCCGAAGGCATCGTTGATGCGACCCAGTTGGTCGAGATCGAATACCAGCAGGGCGCCAGTGGCAGCCGTCGCCAGCCAGTCGTCCAGTTCGCGTGAGAAGCCCTGGCGATTCGGCAGCAGTGTCATCTGGTCGATGTTGGCCAGCGACTCGATGCGGGCTTCGGCCGCCTTGCGCTCGGAGAGATCGTTGATGAATGCAATCAGGTTGACGATCCTGCCTTGTTCGTCCCTGATCAGGCTGACATTGCACCATACCGGGCAATCCGCTCCGTTCTTGCGGCGCAGCCAGGCTTCGCCGCGCCATACGCTATGCGCGGCAAGGCTTTGGGCGATGGCCTCGAAGAAATTGGTGTCGTGGCGCTCGGCGGCAACCAGCGTGGGAAGGTGTCCCTTTGCATCGTCTATGACGTAGCCGGTGATGGTCGAGAAGGATTTGTTGAGGGCAATGATCTTGCCCTCCGCGTCCATGATCAGGATCGCCTCGTTGCTGTGATCGAATACGTGGGCGATCAGCCGGCGCCTTTCTTCGGCGACGTAGCGTTCCGAGATGTCCCAGACCACGCCGGCAATGCCCTTGGGTTCGCCGCTTTCATTGTAGACCGGGGCGCGCAGGAATTCGAAAGGTTGCGGGCCGCTGCCGATGTCGAACCAGCGCTCCTCGCGCAGCGGGCGGCGTTCCCTCAGGACCGCTGCCTGGCTTTCCAGCAGCTTGTCGGCAATTTCAGGCGACCAGAGATCCCTGGCGGTTGTGCCGAGGACCTGATCCATGGGCCTGTGTACCAGCCGGCAAAAGGCTTCGTTGATTGCCAGGAAGTGCCCCTGGGTATCGACCAGCCAGGCCGGATCCGGGATCGCGTCCAGCAATGCGCGGCTCTCGCGGGACTTTTCGTTGAAGGCCTCTGTCAGTTTTTTGGCCAGGTCGGTCGTCTGATGGTAGCTGCGCTTCCAGCTCCAGGCGATGGCTGACAGCGCCCCCAGCAGGCCCAGCCCCAGCATTGCATAGATTGCCCGGCGTTGACGCCAATCGGCGGCGGCCTGTTCGAGTTGGCTCGCCTGAGCCAGATCCCATCCGACCCAGCCAAAGAGGCTCAAAGCCACCACAACCAGGATCCACCACCCGATCTGGAGCGAACTCTTTGCTGTCATCAAGTTTGTAATTGGCACTGCCGGATTTTAGTTTGGCGCAGCCCATTTTTGCGCTGCCTGCACCGCCGCGCCATCAAATTCTCATTTTCGACCATCAAGCATTGACTATTGGCGGGTCGTGGCGATAACAGCCGCGCAATTGTGCCGGGAGTACAATTTTTCGTGGCATCAGGTAGCGTAGCCAATCCGTAGCCCCCGCATCAATGGCATCGTCACATCTTCAGGGGAGGTCACATGCTCAAACTGAACGTGAATGGCAAGCAGCATCAGGTCGACGTCGAGCCGGACATGCCCCTCTTGTGGGTGTTGCGCGATCATCTCGGCCTGCTCGGCGCCAAATACGGCTGCGGCGTTGCCTTGTGCGGCGCCTGCACGGTTCATGTCGACGGCGCGCCGGTGCGCTCCTGTGTCGTTCCCGCCTCGGCGGCGGTGGGCAAGGCCGTGGTGACCATCGAGGGACTGGGCGGCAGTGGCCTGCATCCCCTGCAGGCGGCCTGGATCGAGCACGAGGTGCCGCAGTGCGGCTACTGCCAGACCGGCATGATCATGTCGGCAGCGGCGCTGCTGGCGAAGACACCCAAGCCCTCCGACGCCGACATCGACCAAGCGATGACCAACCTGTGCCGCTGCGGAACCTACACCCGGGTCCGTGAGGCGATCCACGCCGTCGCCGCCAAACCGGCCGCGGCGAAGAAGGCCCAGGGGAGGGCGCCATGAACATCAATCGTCGCGAATTTCTCAAGGCGTCCGTCGCGCTGGGCGGCGGGCTCTCGCTCGAATTTTCCTTTCCGCTGGTCGCCAAGGCCGCGATTGCGTCGAAGGCGCCGGTCACCGAGGTCAATGCCTGGGTGGTGATCCATCCGGATGACCAGGTGGTGGTGCGCATCGCGCGTTCCGAAATGGGCCAGGGCACCTATACCGCGCTGGCGCAACTGGTGGCCGAGGAGCTGGACTGCGACTGGGCCAAGGTCAGTTCCGAGTTCGCTTCGCCCAACGAGCACATCCGCAGGAAGCGCATCTGGGGCTCGATGTCCACCGGCGGCAGCCAGGGCGTGCGCAGCTCGCAGGACTACGTGCGCAAGGCCGGCGCCGCGGCGCGCATGATGCTGGTCAATGCCGCCGCCGCGCGCTGGAAGGTGGCGGCGACCGAGTGCACGGTGGAGCGCGGCGTGATCACGCACGGGCCCAGCAGGCGCAGCCTGCGCTACGGCGAGGTGGCGGCCGAGGCGGCGCGCCTCCAGCCGCCGCAGGATATCCCCCTGCGCGACCCGAAGGACTGGAAGATCGCCGGCAAGTCGATGCATCGCCTCGACATTCCGGACAAGGTCATGGGCAAGCCGGTATTCGGCGTCGATGTGGTCCTGCCCGGCATGCTGCATGCGTCGATTGCGCAGTGCCCGGTGTTCGGCGGCAAGCTGAAGAGCGTCGACGCCAGCGTTGCCGAAAAGATGCGCGGCGTGAAGAAGGTGGTACGCGAGGGCGATTTCGTCGCCGTCGTTGCCGATAGCTGGTGGCGCGCCGACCAGGCGCTGCAGAAGCTCAGGATCGAGTGGGATGCCGGCGCCAACAGCAACGTCTCCAGCGAGACCATCACCGCCATGCTGCGCGACGGACTCGCCGATCCGAAGCTGCCGCAGGCGCGAAAAGTCGGCGATGGCGATACGGCGATGGCGGCCGCTGCGCGTGTGATCGAGGCCGAATATTCCTCGCCCTACCTCAACCACGCCACCATGGAGCCGCAGACCTGCACGGCATGGCTGAAGCCGGAGGGCTTCCTCGAAGTGTGGACCTCGACGCAGGACGGTGAAGCCTCGATGGCTGCCGCCGCCGCGACCGCCGGGCTGCCGCTGGAAAAGGTCGAAGTGCACAAGATGATGCTGGGCGGCGGTTTCGGCCGCCGCGGCGGCCCGCAGGATTTCGTCAGGCAGGGCGTCAGGATCGCGATGGCGCTGCCGGGCACGCCGGTGAAAATGATGTGGTCGCGTGAAGAGGACATGCAGCACGGCTTCTACCGCCCGGCGAGCATGGTACGGATGAAGGCGGGCCTCGATGCCAAGGGCAATCTCATCGCCATGCACACCCGGATCGCCTGTCCGTCGATCCTCAAGGTGCTGATGCCGCAGGCGATGGGCAATGGGGCGATCGACTTCACTGCCGTGCGCTCCTTTACCGACATGCCCTATGCAGTGCCACACCAGCAGGTCGATTACGCCATGCGCAACGGCCATGTGCCGGTCGGCTTCTGGCGCGCGCCGGGCCAGCAGAATTCCTTCTACCGCGAGTGCTTCATCGACGAACTGGCGGTCGCGGCAGGCAAGGACCCGGTCGAGTACCGGCGGGCGATGCTGAAGCCGGACGACAGGAATCGCCTCGTGCTCGAAGCCGCGGCAAAGGCCGCCGGGTGGGGAACACCGCTGCCGCAGCACATTCATCGCGGCGTCGCGGTCTCCGACGGCTTCGGCAGTTTCGCCGCGATGGTGGCGGAGGTGTCGGTCGGCGCGAAGGGCACGCTCAAGGTGCACCGCATTGTCGTCGCGATCGACTCGGGTCACGTCGTGAACCCCGACACCTGTCGCGCGCAGGCCGAAGGCAATGTCATCTATGGTCTCGGCACCATCATCAATCAGGAGAACCGCGTCAAGAACGGGCGCATCGTGGAATCGAATTTCCATGATTTCCCGCTGCCGCAGATTTCGGACATGCCCAAGGTCGAAACCGTGCTGGTGCCCACCGGCGGATTCTGGGGCGGCCACGGCGAGCCGGCCATCCTGCCGCTGGTCCCTGCCGTGTGCAACGCCATCTTCGCCGCGACCGGCAAGCGCGTGCGCTCGCTGCCGCTCAAGAGCCAGCTCAGCCAGGCTTAGGCGGTCTTTCCTGGCACGGCGCGATTCAATGTTATCGCGCCGGTGCGGACGGGTCCTGCCGGTAGAACAGCCGGAACTGGTCGAAGACGTCCGGGTATTCGCTCCTGAGCATTTCCGGCGCTTCGAAAAAGGCTTCGCTGGCGACGGCGAAGAACTCGGTCGGCAACTCGGCGCCATAGGGATCGAGCGGCGTGTCCTCGCCGCGATCGACGCGCCGCTGGAAGTCGTCGAAGGCCCGGCTCATGACCTCGCTCCAGCGTTGCCGCGACATGCCCTCGTGCATCGGCGGCAGGCCATTGGCGTCGCCGCTTTTCATGTCGAGCTTGTGGGCGAATTCGTGGATCACCACGTTGATGCCGTCGGCGTCTTCCGGGTGCTCGAACCAGGAGACCAGGACCGGGCCGCCATACCAGGCTTCGCCCATGACTTCGTCGTCGTACTCATGCACCACGCCGTCTTCGTCCATCACCTTGCGCGGAATGACGAAGTCGCCCGGATAGACCACGATGCCGACCCAGCCCTCATACCAGCCCAAGCCCAGATGGAGGATCGGCAGGCAAGCCTGGAGGGCGATGGCGACCTGGATGCGCGGCGTCAGATGCAGTCCCTGCGCGCCGCTCCATTGCTTTTCGGCGATGAACTGGCGGGCAAGCCGGCGCAGGTGAATGCGCTCGGGCGGCGTCAGGTGGCCGAGAAAGGGCAGGCCGGCCTCGACTTCATTCCATAGTGCGGCGGGGATTTCGAGGCGATCGGCCTGTCGCTGCCGCCACCATGCGAACAGCTTGCGGATCATTTCACGCGCCGGGTGTTGAGCCAGATGCCGGTGAAGATCAGGCCGATGCCGACGGCGTGATAAAGGGCTGGCTTCTCGTCGAGAAAGATCATCGACAGCACGATGCCGAAGGCCGGCACCAGGTGCATGAAGAGTCCGGCGCGTGCCGGGCCGACTTCGGCGACGCCGCGATTCCACAGGATGTAGCCGAGGAATGCGGGGAATACCCCCGTATAGACGATGCCCGCAATCGCCCCCGGCGTCGGCACGATGTGGCGGCCCTGAGCCAGTTCCCAGACGTAGAGGGGGCACAGCACAATCAGGCCGGTGATGCTGATGGCGGTGACGAAGGACAGCGCATGAACCGGCGGGCGGCGCGATAGCAGCAGCGTGTAAGCCGACCACGCCAGCACCGAGGCGAGGATCCAGAGGTCTCCGACATTCAGCGTCAGGTCGAGCAGGCGCTGCAGCTCGCCGTGGGCGACGATGCCGAGCACGCCGACGAAGGAGACCATGATGCCC
>Ga0265297_10011544_pt1 | contig 10792 bp, 9 predicted proteins | sample Munlanlwell13791_FD_192502 | JGI IMG/M metagenome (GOLD analysis project Ga0265297, IMG submission 192502) | Leachate microbial communities from a municipal landfill in Southern Ontario, Canada - Leachate well 137-91 | ecosystem: Engineered > Solid waste > Landfill > Unclassified | place...
TGTCACGTGGGCGATCGTAGCTGTTCATCTTTCTGCGCCAATTCCACTGTTTTTATGTGGTTATTATATGCTTAGGGGGTTAATATCCCGTTATGCAGTCCAAACTAACTATCTGGCACTGCAGCAATATTTTATTGCCGTTCTTGTTCATAAAATATTTAAATAATGCTTTTGATTTATATAGATAACTTCATTCATTAAATGATCCCTATTCAACGCAGCCTTTTTCCTTCCCTTCTCCAGACCAACACATTCCCCATATAACATTGATATACACAAATGTGATCATTCTCGATCACATCTTTCTAATACGGGCCTTTGGAATTCTCGCATATATTATTGATTTATATGATGTTTTCCAAACACCCTATTATGCGGGAACGACTCCTTTGCGCTCCAAACTCCCCCATCCCTTCGTTTTGCGAAGAAATTGATAATATCCCGCAACGCGCCAAAAATTGCACAATTGACGGTACCCAAAATTCTCGACAACCGCCACAAGGCCGATAATGGCCAGATCGCGCGCGCGAGGAAAACGCTGCAATTCCATCTCTTCCAGCACAAGGGATCCTACGCTGATAAATACGCCGAAGATAAAAAACGTCGCAATAAAAGCGAGCATAAAATGGGTATTCAAAACACCGGCCCACCAAAACAGAGGAACTAGCAAATAACCTAAAACTTCAGCAATGGGAGAAAATACATCAACAAGAAAACTGTACGGCAGCGCCAATGTTCCCATACGGCCATACCGGAAGTTTAAAAACATCCGAACATGCTTGAAGAACACTTCAAGCGCGCCTCGTTGCCACCTTTTTCGTTGCGACGAAAGAGCTTTAAGGGTCTCGGGCCCTTCCGTCCAACAAACAGGTTCGGGAACATATCGCATGGAATAGCTGCGTTTATTTTCTATAAGATACCTGTGCATTTTTATGATGAGTTCATAATCTTCGCCCACCGTACCCAGCGAATATCCGCCGACTTCGACAGCAACGGAGCGCTTGAAAATACCAAAGGCTCCGGAAATGATGCTGAGCAACCCCCAACGACTCCACGCCAAGCGCCCCATAAGGAAGGCACGGATGTATTCCACTACTTGAACTAATGCCAAAAAGTTTTTGGGAAGTCCTACCCTAATCACCTGTCCATTCTGAATCTCGCAGCCGTTCAAGATGCGAATGGTTCCCCCGACGGCAACCATATGCCTTGGATCCTCAAGAAATGGCCTCACAGAGCGAAGCAATGCCTTTGTCTCCAATATAGAGTCCGCATCGACAACGCAAAAGAGAGGATTGCGAGAGAAATTTATTCCGGCATTGCTGGCATCCGCTTTGCTTCCGCCGCTTTCTTTATCCACAACAATAAGATTCGTATATATTTCCGATCGGTATACGCCTTTGACTGGCTTATGCGGAACGACTGGATTCCATGCGCGTTGCGTAAGTTTTAATGAAAAGGCTTTGGCGAGAATAGACAATGTTCTATCCGCCGATCCGTCATTTACGACGATCACTTCGAAATCGGGATATTCCAGCGCCAACATGGACTGCACACTTTGAACTATGCAGCTTTCTTCGTTATGCGCCGGAATAATAAGTGAAATTGGCAACGTCACGTTAGATATCAAAAGCTGCCAATCGGATTCCATATCCCCTGCTTGAGATTGCTTACGCAGCTCTTTCCACGCCACAGGAAGCTGCACCATGTATATGGCATTCTGAAGAACCCCGGTGATCAGAATAACCCAAGAGATGCCTAGAAATATTTCAGAATACCGCCAGAAAAATTCGGACAAAGACTGAGAAACGTCGAAGATCATGAGAGCCACTCTCTTTCGGAAATAACCTGTCCCGCTAACATTGCCGCCGGAGAATCCGATCTGCTAATGGCGTTCAAAACGGACAGCCCGGCGTTTCCCATTTTCGATATGGCTTCTGTCGCGCGAAACCGAACCCACCAATCGTCATCCGAGGCTGCCCTTTTTACAAGCGCGTCCAAAGCAGGAACATATGCCATTTTTCCTAAAGCCATGGCCGTCTGAATCCGAACAGCAGGATCCTCGTCATCAAGGCATTTTGATATCAGACGCCCTGTTTCTTCCGTTCCCAGTTTTCCTAAAACAGAAATCGCTTGAGCCCTGATTTCGGAATCCGGATCGTCGACAAACGGAAGCAGCGGATGGACCGCTTCAACGGAACCGATACCCCCCAAGGCAAGGGCGGCGGCGTTTCGAACCTCTCGCTTTTGGGCATGTTTTATGAGCTTGATTAAAGAAGGAATAGCCGGTTCACCAAAACGATACAAGACATCGGCAAGGATAAGTGTATTTGTCTGGCTGGCGGCGATCAAATCATTGACGATTTCGTCAATATTGTTCGGCCCAATAATAGAAGAATAACTTCGCAAAGCAGCAAGATGAACGTATATGTCCTTCGAAGATATCTGTGTCTTGATAACCGGCAAACTGCGCGAGCTACCAAAATACGATAAAAGAGTAATGGCCTGAATGCGTTTATTTTTTGCTTCGTTGGTTGCCATGTTCTCAAGATAGGCCACCATATCCCACTGCTCCATCAACGCAATGGCCTTAAGAATATCGTCACCACGTATCGACCTCAACAGATCAAGCGCAATGCCAAGAACTATCGGTTTGTCCTCTTTATCAAGACGCGGAAGCCCCTCTTTCTTGAGAGGAATCTTGGCAGCCATTACCGCATAAAAACATTTCTTGATATATTCTTTGCGGTTCTCTGTTTTCTCGATTTCATTTTCCTGCATTTTTCGTCGAAAAAAAAGAAGCGCCAACATTCCTGCGGATACGACAGCAAAAAGACCTGCGGCAGCCCACAAAAACGACAATACATATTCGTTAAAAGCTATAAGAGACATTGGCGTTTACACCATTTCTCAAGTAGGATCCCTGTCTGTTTTCATGCTCATACCCGAAGCGCACAGCCATCTGCGGTGAAAGATTCATAGACGCGCCGGTAAAGAACGCCCTTGTTCTCGCTGTCATATTTTGTTCGGTTTCTCCAGCATCCGAAAAACCGAAATTCACCGACAAATCGGACATTATTTGAACGTCAAGGCGGGTATCGAACCCGAAAACCGGATGCCTACCCTGCTCTGCCACCCAAATGCCTCTTGCCTGAAACGCAAAAGCGTCTAGAGGTTCTATTCGAACCCCTGCCTTGAAGGTATCGACGGCTTTTGTCGGATAACGGTCTTCATGCGCCGTTCCAAGGAGCCAGAAAGGCGCAAAATCCCTCTTTTCCGCAAGGCGCGTATCCGCGCCGACATCCAACTGCCAGCGAGGCCTGAATTTCGGATCTGGCGAGGCCACAACAAAAGCAGAGCCAACAAACCACGAGGAAAATTTTTGAGAAGCTCCGATTTTATACTCAGAGTCCGTTTTGCGATATTTTCTGACGAGATTATATCCTCCGTAGACCGCAAGCGCACGATCATCAAAAAAACGCGTCAATTGAGCTCCGCCCTCATAATGGTTCGGAAAATTGACGCGCGTATATTCGCCATGGATAAACGTTGCATCGAGCCTCCAATAAAAACTTTCGGGCGACGTTTTTGCATTCATAGTCCTTTTTAAGCCTTCTTTTGCTTCAACATAGTTTGGGCTTTTTAAAAGGATAGCTCGATACTTCGCTTCGGCTTCGACAAGTCTTCCCTGATTAAGGGCAAGATTTGCCTGAACCAACACTACATCCAGATTATTTTTGTTTAACGTGTCAAGTTCCTTGGAAGCTTCGGCATACTTGCCTTGCCATACAAGAACTCGCGCCCGCTGAAGTTTTAATTCTTCATCCACCGGATATTGTTTTATTCCTTCATCAAGGAGGCGGCGCGCGCCAATAAGATTGTTTTTCTGCGCTAACCCCCTGCTATCTGAAAGAAATTCTTCTGCCGTCTTGGCATTTGCGGCAAACGGCAGGATTAATGCAAAACAGAAAAAAATGGAGACAAGCCCTTTCACGTCACTTCTTTCTTTGTCTGCGAAGGGCCTGAGAAACGCGCATCACAACCTCGTCCGGATGAAACGGCTTAATGATGTAATCGGCAGCGCCTACGCGGAGCCCCTCAATAACCTCTGTTTCCAGTTTTTTGGCAGTTAGAAAAATTACTGGGATGTCCTCAAGACTCGGGATTTTGCGCATGGCGCGCAAGACGGCTATACCATCCATCCCAGGCATCATTCGGTCAAGAATAACAATGTCAGGGGTCTGTTTTCTAACCGCTTCAAGAGCTTGAATGCCATTTTCACAGGATACAACAGTACATCCGGCGTTGCTGAATTTGAATTCAAGCAGAAGCCTTACGTTTTTGTCATCTTCCACAATAAGGACACGAGCGGCGTGTCTGCTAAGATGCGTCCTAACTTTTTCCGCCAGCTCTTCGGGAACAAAAGGTTTCACAACGTAGTCCACGGCCCCCGCCATAAGCCCGCGCATGACTTCTTCTGTTTTATCGCTGGCCGTCAACATAATAACCGGGATTTTTGATAGTTCAGGATCCCCCCTGATTTCTTCCATAAATTTCATGCCAGAAATGCTGTCTTTCATCATATCATCAAGAATTACCAATCCCGGCTTATGCTCCAGCATAAGTCGTCTGGCATCCTCGGCATTTTTTCCCGTGAATATATTCACGTCTTTTTCCAACAGCGTGGCCAAAACAGCCAAAATGTTTTCATCATCATCTACAACAACAACTGTCGGACGTTTTCCGGGCCTCTTTTCTCCTTCCCTTCCGGCATTGGAAGAATCCAGATGTGTAGAAAGAGAAGACGCCTCAACATCGCCATGCCTTTCTGCTTCCAAGCCCTGACACACATCGATCATGTTATGAATGGGCTTTTCCAGCTTTTTGGCCTCAATCATAATATTTTCATCAAGCAGCTTCTCAATTTCACGCGCCGCATCGGTCAAAAACAAAAAGCCGTACGTTGCGCCGGTTCCTACGTATTTGTGCGCGATTTCTTTGAGCTCCTGCCGTTCTGTTTCCTTCAATTCATTTTTTTCGCAAAGTGCGGCGAAAGATTCAAGCTTCACTGTCATTTCTTTCGTGCGAGCAATATAATCGGTGCGCAGCTTATCCATTGTCGCCTTCATTTCTTCTTGGGCATTATTTGGCATGGCTTTCCTCCCAAATATCCTTAATTTGTTTAGCAAGCGTCATTGGATCAAAAGGCTTTACGATGACGCCCGTCGCTCCCATAGCTTTGTATGAACTGACTTCCGAAGGCTGAACGCGTGCCGTCAAAAATATAACGGGAATATCGGTCGCCTCCTTTTTCTTTCTGATTTCGGCGAGAGCCACCGGGCCGCTCATCTTGGGCATCATGACGTCAAGAACAATCAAGTCGGGGGCTGTGTCGGCCAATATTTCCAATGCATGAAGCACATCGGCATCGCATGTAACCTCATAGCCTCCTGTCAGCTCCAGACTCATCTTGGCAACCGATAGGATATCTTCTTCGTCATCAATACAAAGAATGCGTTTCAGCTCTTTAGGCATAGACGTTCTCTTTTGTTTGGTTAACTCAACACAACGTACTGCCTTATCGTTTCAACAAGACGGTCTTTGGACATCTGGGATTTATTAATAACCTCGGTGACATTCTCGCTAATGTCTTTGGGAACGCGCTCATTCGACAAAATGATAATGGGGATGATCTTATCCCTGACAAAAGGTCTTTTTTCTACCGGCATCATTTTTGGATAATCGGAAATCGGAATTGAAATTAGAACAAGAACAACGTTTTCCGATTTAAGAATTTGTTCAACATCTTCCGGCGTATTGGCTTGTTTAAATTGGACAGCACCCCCCATTTCCCTAACGACGGGAATGAAACGCTCCATATCGTCCCCTATATACAGAATCAGTGGGACGCCCTTCGGACTAATCATAAGATATGGATCCATCAAGCAAGAAGACGTTACGCCCGACACAGCCTCAAGTATCGGGAACTCAACCCAGAACACGGATCCTAGGGAGGTTTCTGTCTTATAACCAATATTACCCCCCATATGTTCTGCAAGCCGTTTGCATATATATAATCCTAAACCACTTCCTCCTTTGTTTCTTGTCTGAGATGCGTCCGCCTGAGAAAATTTTTGGAAAATGCGGGAACGAAACTCCTCAGGAACACCCATGCCGTAATCTTTAATGGAAATTCGAACGACATTGTCCTTGGTGGTTGTATATATATCCACCTTTGCCCCACCGGGAGAAAATTTTGCCGCGTTTGAAAAAAAGTTCACTAGAATTTGAACAAGCCGCGCCGCATCAACATTGATAAACACATCGGGATCTGGAAATTTGCATTCAAATCGAACAAAATATTTGTCAGCATATGCTTTTGTTGATTCAACGGCCTGTCTCATAATATCCGACAAACTTTCCACTTTCATTTCGAGACGCATTTGTCCGGATTCAATTTTATTAATATCGAGAACGTCGTTAATAAGCAGAATAAGCCGCTCGCAATTCTTATATGCGATAGAGACTAGTTGATTGACCTGATCGGGCAATTGCTGCGACATCGCGCCAACCATCAGGCCAAGAGAACCGCGAATAGACGTCAGCGGGGTGCGCAATTCATGGCTAACAACTGAAATAAATTCGCTTTTCATTTCCTCCACTCTGGCTTTTTGAGCCTCCAGCGCCGCGACCTGTTTCAGACTTTCTAAAAAGGATTGAATGGTTCTCGCCATATCACCGATTTCATCGGTTCTGTCTTTTTGAGTAATTTGTAAATCAAGATTTCCTTTGGCAATTTGCTTTAATTGATGATCAAGCTCGACCACAGGATTGGCAAAAGAGCGCGCAACCCAGTAGACTCCACTTACAGAAATTATTGTGATAATAAATACAAAGAAACCAAGCCTACGTTTAACCAATACCATCTCATTTTTAATATCTTCCGTATATACGCCTCGACCAATGCCCCAACTCCATTCCGGAATCATTCTTATGTACGATACGCGTTCATTAGGCTCCTCATTAATTCCAACCTCGGCTTTTGATGGCCAATAATATCTATAAAAACCATCGCCTTTTTCCTTTATAATCTTATCGAGGTCTTTAAATATCACCCGATTTTGAGTATCAAGGATGGTATGAAGATCTCTTCCGTTTAAATGCGGGTATATTGGGTGATACACCATTTTGGAGGAGCTTGAAAAAATCCAATAGTAATCGGTTGGGGTCGAAAATACTTTCTGCACAAGATTAAAAATGTTCTGTTGCGTAACGGATTCGCTTTCCTCCCTTAATTTTCCATTCTCTGCTTCAAAAGAAATAATTCCCGCCATTCTGGTAACAGCTCTTTGCCCTCGCTCATAGCTGTTTTTATAGTAGTAAGATTCGAACGAATGAATGCTTGCAACAAGAACACCGAATATTCCAATAAGCATAACAAAAACTATCAGGTATATGCGATGGGCAATGCTGAATTTCAGGCGAAGATTAAACATACGCTTTTCCCATCGGCAAAACGTCCTCATGTTTCATTGATTATAGTTTTTATATAAGGCGTAATTTTTATATCTACTGTCTGGATATGGTGAATCAGCCATTCCTTAAGAAGCATCATCAGCTCTACGGCGGCCTTCTCCTCATCGCCAGCATTCATTTTTTCCTGAATGTCGCCGATACGCTTGATCATTTCCCGATGTTCTTTAACGTGCATGTCGGCATACGGATAAGCTGTCGACCGGAACAAACTTTCTTCATGATTAAAATGATAGACGCTATATCTTGCAACTTCATCAACGAGGTTTTGCAGCTCTTCCTTCATGTATTTTGTGTTGATAAGATCATGCAACGCATTGATCGTTTCCATCAAATGGGCGTGTTCGGCATCAATAGTGGGGTTGCCTATTTCCAACCCTTTATTCCATTCTAAAAACGGCATGATACTTTTCCTTTGGATGATGTTCTATTTACCCAAAGAACTATTTATGAAAAAATAATACTCGCATACCTTCGAATGCATAGTGCGGTTGTGGAAATCTCAACGCTTGTTGATGAGCTGTTTTGCCAGAGGAGACCCTTGAACTCAGACAATGGTATGTCCGTCGGCATTGTACAGAAATGCCGATAGGTTTTTTCTTTCAAATTTTCTAGCTGCTCTGTTTTGTTTTCCAGAAGGAATAGCCCACGCCCGCACCCAAAATGCCGAACGTGATAGCAAGCGATGCGCCAATCGGAAACTTCTCCCAACCCAAAAGCTCCGCAATAAAAGTCTTGCCGCCAATAAAAATGAGCAAGACCGAGAGCGCATATTTAAGATAGTGAAAGCGCTTGATAATGGCCGCCAAAACAAAATACAGAGAGCGAAGTCCCAAAATCGCAAAGATATTGCTCGTAAAAACAATCATGGGATCCTTGGTAATCATAAAAATGGCCGGAATGCTATCAACGGCAAAAAGAATATCCGCAAATTCTATCATGACGAGGCACAGGAACAAAGGCGTAACCCACGTCACAATTTTCCCGTGCTTACGCGACGGCTGCCGTACAAAAAAGTCATGTCCATGAAATTTATCCGTCACGCGCAAATGCTTTTGCATAAAAGTCAGCGCGGGATTATGAGCGATTTCCTCCGCCGGCTTGTCCTTTGAACATAGCATCTTGACGCCGGTAAAGATCAGAAACACCGCGAAAACATCGAGCACCCACTCATATTGGCTGACGAGCGCCGCACCAAGCCCGATCATCACGCCGCGCAAAACGATCGCGCCAAGAATTCCCCAGAACAGAACACGGTGCTGATACAGTCTCGGCACATGGAAAAACGAAAAAAGCATCGCCATGACAAAGACGTTGTCAACGGACAAAGATTCTTCAACGATAAAGCCCGTGAAGTATTCGGCAGCCTTGGTTTGCCCAAGCTCGAACCAAATCCAGCCCCCGAACAGCAGGCCTATCGAGACATAGAAAGCCGACATATAAAGGCTTTCCTTCATCTCGATCTCATGCTCTTTGCGATGCATAACGCCTAAATCGAAAACCAACAGGGCAACCACGACGGCAGAAAAAATCAGCCACATCCATAAGGGCTGGCCTGCAAACTGGGCCATAAGAAACGATGATTCAAACATTTTCTAGGGGTTCTTTCCTAAACGAATATCGAGAAACGCCGAACGGCGCAGATCGCGCAAAAGGCGGCGAGCCTGAAGCTCAAGCTTTTCGGTACCGATAGAGCGCATAATCGCGTCCCGATCAATGCTCGCGTTTTCGTTGCGACTACAAACAAAAAGGACGACAACGCCTTTATCCGTTTCAAGCGGCTCGCTGGCGCTCCCTACCGCGACGTTACGCACTTTGTCGGCAATATCGGCTGGCGCTTTCGACAAATTCATCTCGCCGAGTCTTTGCACCCGCCATCCGGCAAAAGCCCCGACGGCATCCTCTATCCCCGTACAAGACTTAACGGACGCGCGTACTTGCATGGCTTCTTGCAGAACAAAATCTTTATCCGTGCCCGCATAAGGACGAAAAGCCTGCGCAAGACTAAGGCTGGCCTTTGAAGGATCCCCTAACGAAATAGTGCGCTTATCCCTCACTCCCAGAATATGAAAACCGTTCGCCGTACGAATAGGATCGCTGACTTGCCCACGACTGGATGCCGCCAAAGCGCGATTAAGCTCGGCGGAAAGCTGCCCCTGCATAATCCATCCGATGTCGCCCCCCTGCGAAGCCCCGGCGCCTTGCGAAAATTGCCGTGCAATAGCGCCGAAATTGCCGCCACCCCTGATCTGTTTGACAATATTATCAGCGACTTGTCTCACTTCATCTTCGTCTTTTGGGTTGTCTACGGTCAAAAGAATTTCGCTAACAAGATACTCCTCTTTGCCCGCGTCGCCGCGAATGCGGTCAATAACGGCGTCAATTTCATCCTCGCCGATCTCTACGCGAGGCCGCAGCTCGCGCTGCACAAGTTTCTGCCACAGAAGGCCATTGTTGACCTGCGATATCATCGCCTGCCCGGAAATGCCCCGCGCCTCAAGAAACTTCAGAAGATCGCCCGGAATTTTATTGTCGCTGGCAATGCGGCTAATCACGGCATCAACTTCTTCTTTGGAAACGCTAATATCGAGCCGCTTGGCTTCCTGAACCTGCAACTGCTCGTCAATCAAGCTGCGCAGAATCTGGGGCAACATATGACGGCGCGCTTCAACACTATCCGGCATCCCCGATGAAAACATAACGAGCCGCAAGCGCTGTTCCAAATCAACCGTTGTAATAATGCTGTCATTAACGACGGCAACAATATCCGAACGAACACCCGGCATGGCGCGCGGCGCAGCCAAAGACGGGGCGGATACAATCATCAACAGGGTGAGGATAAGAAGTTTTTTCATGCAGCCCATGCTAGTTGGATTTTTTGCTTATGAAAACGAAAATTTTGCTTTAGAATCGACGGAAGAGATCATAAATGCTCATTCATGCATCTTGCGTCGTTATAAACGGCAAAGCCGTTCTGCTCGCAGGGCCTCCCGGCATCGGGAAGTCCGATCTGGCCTTGCGTTTGATTGATGAGGGTGCGCAATTACTGTCCGACGATCAAGTTCTACTTCGGCTGGAAAAGGGCGCATTAACGGCCTCCCCCCCGTCCCCTATCGAAGGACAAATCGAAATACGCCACATCGGTATTGCTAAGATGTCTTTCGCAGCGGCGGCGCCCATTACGCTTTACGTCGAATTGACGGCCTCCAGCGATGCCTTGGAACGCCTGCCTGAGCCTGATTACATCCTTCTTCTTGACCAT
>Ga0265297_10011545_pt1 | contig 10792 bp, 8 predicted proteins | sample Munlanlwell13791_FD_192502 | JGI IMG/M metagenome (GOLD analysis project Ga0265297, IMG submission 192502) | Leachate microbial communities from a municipal landfill in Southern Ontario, Canada - Leachate well 137-91 | ecosystem: Engineered > Solid waste > Landfill > Unclassified | place...
GAGCCATCAAGCAGCTCCTTGTGAATGATGAGCCGCTCAGATTTTTTTGTGGAGCCCGTGAGCAACCGGACATTGACAGGCAGGTCGCCAATCAGTTTCATCACCGACTGGTGGTGCTGCATGGCCAGGATCTCAGTCGGCGCCATCATGCAGGACTGGAATCCGTTGTCCATGGCGATCAGCGAAATCATAAGGGCCACCATGGTCTTGCCACTGCCAACATCGCCCTGCAACAGACGGTTCATCTGCTTTCCCGCCAGGGTATCTTTCCGGATCTCCTTGATCACCCGTTTTTGGGCCCCGGTCAGTTCGAAGGGAAGGTGATGGTGAAAGAAATCGTTGAAATGGTTTCCCACCTCCTTGAAAATATGTCCTTTGAATTTATTTTGCCGCTCATGTTTCAGGTGCAGCAGCTTGAGTTGGATGTAGAACAACTCCTCGAATTTCAGCCGCATCTCCGCTTTTCGCAAGGTGGGAGGGTCTATCGGAAAATGAATGTTGACCAGCGCCGTTTCGAGCGGCATCAGTTTAAGCTGGTCGATGAGCCAGTCGGGCAGGGTCTCTTTTATTTTTCCTTTGCAAAGTTGAAGGGCGGTATATTGAAATTTCTGAATCGATTTGGATACGAGAAAATTGCTTTTCATCTTCTCGCTGGTGTTGTAAAAAGGCTGAATGTATCCCTCTTTCTTTTCTGCCTCAGCGACCACCTCCTCCAGTTCGGGATGAACAAGCTTCCATTTGTTGTTGAACTCGGTCGGTTTCCCGAAAATTACGTAGGGGAAATGCATCTTCAGGGTGGATTTGACAAATTTGATGCCCCTGAACCAAACCAGTTCCATGTGGCTCTCTCCGTCGTAGAAATTGGCAACCATCCGTTGCGAACGCCCCTCGCCAATGGTTTCAAGCGACGTGATCACTCCTTTGATCTGTATGAAAGGAAGGGTTTCGTTGATCTCACGGATTTTGTAAAATTTGGTCCGGTCGATGTATTTGTAAGGGAAGTAATAGATCAGCTCGGCCACTGTGGTGATCTTCAGCTCCTGGGTAAGGATGGCTGCTCTTTTGGGGCCGACCCCCGGAAGGAATTTGATCTCCTGTTCTAACATAAGAAGTGGCTAGAGTGAGCTAAAGTGACTAGAGTGACTAAAGTATTTCGCTTCATCGAAAATAGCTATTTTTTCCATTAAGTTATTCAAACTTCCAATTCACTCGAATCTTTCTTCTTAACTTTAGGCACTCTAGGCACTTTAAATACTTTAGGCACTTCTCCCATGAGATACTATACCCGCAAATGGATCGCATACCTCTTCAAAGCCCGGCACAGGAGAGGCCACGGGATTCACTCGCCCTTTCTTTTCAGGCTAATTACTGAGGTGATAGAGAACAAGGGAAATTATTCTGCCTGGCCTATTTTGGCGGCCGCCGAAGAAAATGTTCGGAGTACGCTTAGGATGGTTGATACGGCTTCCTATCAAAAATTGTATGAAACGGACAAGGGTTCAGATTGCAATGTCAACAAGAGACTTCACCTGCTGCCCGGGAAATTTGACCGTTTGATATTCAGGCTTGTAAACGAGTTTCAGCCGCGCTCGCTCTCTTTTTACGGTTCTACTTTTGGCGTTACCCTCATGGCTATGGCGCTAGCCGATCGTAGGATCAGGTTGGATGCGCAGGTAGAAAACGACCATTACCGGTCGTTTTGCAGAAGATTGATTGAGGTCTACGAAGTTGGAAATATTAATTTATCAGGTGTGGGGAAGATTTCTGCCTCCGATTTTGTTGTGGTTCAAGACCCGCTTGATCCGGATGTGTGCAGTCGGGCGCTTGCGCAAATAGTTGAACAACCTTATGATGGTGTGATAGTTTTGTGCGGCATTCATGCCTCAGCCGAAATGGAAGCAGTTTGGAAAAGGTATCAAAAGGAGCCGCTGGTGCGGATTTCCCTCGATCTTTTTGAGATCGGAATTTTTATCTGCAAAAAGGGGCTGCAAAAGGAGGATTTCGTGTTGAGATTCTGAATTAATTAATGGAAATATATAATGCCTCATTTTTTAAAATTTGCCCACTCTAAATCTCCCCAAAAGGGAGATTTAGAGTGGGCAAATAATTCATCGTTGTATTCTCTAATATACCGGAAATAAATGAGAATTTCAAAATTTATAGATAAAGAAGTTTAACCGAACCCTCCGAACCAAAATAATTTCAGTTAAGTTTGTACGACTAAAATACTTCTGATGGAAAATGTGATCAGGTTAAAGGAGATTGTCAAAAATTATCAGGTTGGAACGCAGGTTGTCAGGGCGCTGCGAAAAGTGTCGCTCGATATTGCCCGGGGTGAGTATGTTGCCATCATGGGGGCATCGGGATCGGGGAAATCTACCCTGATGAACATCATCGGATGCCTGGATACCCCTACATCCGGTAATTACCGGCTGAACGACAAAGATGTGAGCCTCCTGGACGACGACCGTCTGGCCGAAATCCGCAATACCGAAATTGGTTTCGTTTTTCAAACCTTCAACCTTTTACCTAGATATTCAGCCCTCGAAAATGTGATGCTGCCTTTGGTTTATGCCGGGGTTGGTAAAGCTAAGCGGGAGGAGGTCGCTACCGGACAGCTTATCAATGTCGGTCTGGAGGATCGCATGGAGCACAAACCCAACGAACTGTCAGGTGGTCAGCGGCAGCGTGTGGCTGTGGCAAGGGCGCTTGTCAATACCCCCTCTATCCTCTTGGCGGATGAACCTACCGGGAACCTGGACTCCAAAACATCGGAAGAGATCATGAAACTTTTTGCCGATATCCACGCGAAAGGGAACACCATTATCCTGGTTACACACGAGGAGGATATTGCCCGTCATGCCTACCGGATCATCAAATTAAAAGATGGAGTAGTTGAGATGGATTATGTGAATCCTAATCCGATTTATTGACGTAGAAGAAGGGAAGAAAGAGGGGGAGACTGGGGGACTGGGACGACTAGAACGACTGGGATGACTAGGACGACTAGGACGACTTGGACGACTTGGACGACTGGGACGACTAGGACGACTGGGAGACTGCTTTCCATCTGCCTTTCATTTCAAAATCTAAATGCTAACAGCCAATAGCTAATAGCTTTTTTCATTATCGATGAATATCTAATGAGAGTATATACCAAAACAGGTGATGACGGGACTTCCGGATTGATCGGTGGTACGAGGGTGGAGAAATATGACCTGCGTCTCGAAGCATATGGAACGGTCGATGAGTTGAACAGTTGGATCGGGCTTATCTGCTTCCAGAAGATTGATCAGGCTTCCAGGGATCTTTTGATTTCCGTCCAAAACAATCTTTTTGTGATTGGTGCACGGTTGGCGACCGACCTTTCCAAGACGGATCTTTCGGCGAAACTGCCGTTTAAAGTGGAAGAGATTGCGAAACTGGAAAATGAAATGGACCGCATTCTGGATCTTTTGCCGCCGATGGAGCATTTTGTACTTCCGGGAGGGAGTAATCTTATATCCTATTGTCACCTCGCCCGAACGGTTTGCCGAAGGGCGGAACGAAGGGTTTGTCAGTTGTCGAAAGAGGTTTCCATTCCTGCCGAATTGATAAAGTACCTCAACCGCCTCTCCGACTATTTGTTTGTTCTTTCACGTAAATTTACTGTAGATGAGGGTATTGACGAAGTTCAGTGGGCGCCGTAAAATTTATGCCTATTTATTTTTATTCTCGCAAAAAAATAGTAACATCGCAAAACCGTTGAACAATAATCTAAATTAATATAATATGTATTGGACACTGGAATTGGCTTCAAAATTGGAAGATGCACCTTGGCCTGCAACGAAAGATGAATTGATCGATTTCGCCATCCGTTCAGGAGCTCCGCTGGAAGTTATTGAAAATCTTCAGGAGATGGAGGATGAGGGTGAAATTTATGAATCTATTGAAGATATTTGGCCGGATTACCCAAGCAAGGACGATTTCTTCTTCAACGAAGACGAATACTAAAAATTGGCGTTCTGCTTACTTTTTGATGCAGGTTTCTTTTCGGGGCCTGCAATTTTTTTGCGTTTTTCGTTGAGGGGATAGAGGTCAAACCTGGATTTTGGCTTTTCACTTTCCCGCCAGGTAAATCCCTTCAGCACCGTCTCCTCCGTTGTCAGGTCCTTCATCGGCGTAAGCTTACCCTCAGGTTTAGGAAAAAAAGCGATGCTGTCAATCTTGCCCTTCAACAAGTATACATTGATCTTACTGCTCTCCATCTTGCTCATCCCTGAATAGTGGTCTTTGTTTTTTAAGTAGTACAACGTAATTGCATTCCCGTTTACCTCAATGGTTTTCAATTCATTTTTTACAATGTATCCGATCAGTACCTTTCCGGAGATTTGGTTGAATTTGATTGAATCTTCACGCGAGATGATGAAACCGTTGTTGTCCAATCTTGCAATGTCAGGCCCTGGCACATGCGGACGATATTCTATTTTTTCGGCCGACAATTGATGCACGCCCGACCACAAAACCGGATCCAAATAGAGCCTCATCACAGAGTCCTTCATTTGATAAGAGAGGGAGTCGCAAATTCCCTGCAGATCCCTCTTGTAAAACCTTACCCGGTGGTATGCCATGAATATCTTGTGATCCTTTTTGTCTTTTGCTTTTAATGTGTCTGACGTCGTAGCAACCGAATCCTTAAGAGCCGTTTTTATTTTTAGCAAAGCCTCCTTCCCGCTTGAAATTTTGGCTGTGTCTACTACCGCGGATAATGAATCAATCTTTGTTGGGAGATTCTTAATTATTTGTACTGCAGCAGTTTTCAGACTGTCAATCTTCGGGGCAAGTGTGTCTTTGACGGCAGTAACCAGCGCGATCGCCTCTTTGTTTTTATCGGCCGGGGTTGCAGTTGGAACAATTTTGGTCCCGGCAGATTTCTTTGGGACAAGTTCTTCCCTGACAAGCTTTTTTATAACTGCTATTTTGGAAAGGTCGGGAATGGATTTGAGTGTGTCTGCATGCAGGAATAGGGTGTCTTTGGGTGAAAACTGCATGAAAACGGCCGAGTCGGTAACGAAGGCAATTTTGGTCTTTTCATTGTAAGTGCCTCTCCTACCGGTGATAGCCACGTGGTTGGTGGTATCCGACAACAACACCCTGCTTCGCGCCCTGCCGGTGCCTGCACCCCTTGAATAAAAAAGAGTATCACCCTGCAATGACTGCTCCTTGCCAATAATCTTGGAGGCTTTGTAGAGTTCTGCAATATTTGTTCGGGTATCGTACCAACCTTTTTCGGAATAGAGTGTGCCTTGTTTGGTGGTTCCGACAATGTGAGTTGGTCCGACGATAAAGACCCTTTCAATCTTGCTGTTGTATTTCAGGGTGTCGGAGGTCAGGACAAAATCCTTGTTGGTTACCTTCACGGAATCTTTGAAGAAAAAGAGGTCTTCGTTCGCATAGTAACGACCTATTTTACTGACAAGTACATTGGCGGTGTCGACGATTTTACCCCAGGTTTGGTAATTCCCAATGTTTGAGCGAAGGTCAAACACTAATTCATCTGTAGTCAATACAATGGATTTGTTGACCAATTTTACGTTACCCCTTACCTTGGCAATTCTACTGTTTCCTTCATATTTAATTCGATCTCCGTACAGATTCAAAGTGTCTCCCTGAATAATATGAACATGGCCAAAGGCATCCACCATGTTGCTGTCTTTGTAGGAATAAGCGCTGTCGCAATAAAGGAGTGCATTGTTGTGGCTCAGCTTTACATTGCCGATTAAACGATCGGCGTTGGCTATAATTTTTCTGTCGTAGGTGTAAATGTCGGCATTCAGGATCTCAATTCTCTTCTTCCCTCCGGGTTGAGGCAATGATCCCGACACAACGTGAAATGCCACGATCAGCAGCAGGGCGCCAAACAGACTATTTCCTATTTTTTGGATTCCCATAACATTTTATGCGATAAGATAATAGTTGAGAGTTAAGAGTGGAAAGTGGAAAATTCTCAACTCTCCACTCTCAACTCTCAACTGATACCCAATCACTTCTTCCAGGATTTCAGCTTAAAATTGCAATTGCTATAAATGTCGTCAATATGGATATAGGTCTTCGCCTGTTGCTTTGCCAGCCAGGTCCGATAGGTATCTTCTTTCTTCTTTTCCAGGTAGATCTCGCTCATGTGCTGGTAGTCTTCCTGAAGATTGGCGGGATGGGCATTGGTCCTGCTCAGTAATTTGATGATTTTATAGACTTGCCGTTGTTTGTCGTCCATTCCGAGGAAAGGCTCGGAAACCTGCCCAACCTGTAAGTTGGTGATCAGTTTACTTACATCAGGATCAAGATCTTCCATCTGAAATTTGGTTGAGCCGGTCTTCTGTGAAGTGACAAGTCCGCCATTGTTTCGGCTGTTTTTATCGGAAGAATACATGTAGGCCGCTTGATCCCATGTAATTGTCTTTTTGGTGATAAAGTTGGCGAGGCTGTCGATACGGTTTTTGGATTTTTCCAGTTCTTTCGGGTCGATTTTGGGACGGATCAGGATGTGACGGCATTTGATCTTTTCACCCCTCTTGTCGATAAGTTGGATGATGTGATAACCAAATTCACTCCTGACGACTTTGGAAACCGCACCAACCTTGAGGTTAAATGCCTCGGTAGCAAATGCCGGATCCAGCATGGCACGGCCTACATAATCCATCTCTCCGCCGTTACGGGCAGATCCCGGATCTTCCGAATACATTACGGCTAGGGTGGCGAAGTTTTCCCCACTCTCGACCCTGCGCTTGAAATCCCGCAATTTGCTCTTAACCTCCATGTCCTCCTGCTCGGTTATGACCGGAAGGATCGTAATCTGGGCATATTCCATTTGGGAACCGATCATCGGGATCTTCTCTTTGGGCAATTGCCTGAAATAATTTCGCACCTCGGACGGCGTGACCGTCACGTTTTTGGAGATTTTTTGCTGCATCTGCTCGGTTTTCAACTGCTCCTTGATCATCTCACTCATCTCGGATTTCAACTGGTTGATCGATTTTTTGAAATATTTCTCGACCTCCTTTTCTGAACCAATATTTTCGATGAAGTATTTCATCCTGCGGTCCATGTTTTGGTTGATCTGGTTATCGGTTACCACAATATTGGTATCGAGTTCGGCTTCTGCCAGCAACAGTTTTTGCTCAAGCAGTGACTCCAGGATTTCGCATTTCAAATCACCTTCAGTGGTTTGTCCCTGAGCCTGCGCCTGGATAGCCTGTGACTCGATGTCAGATTTCAGGATTGGGTTACTCCCCACAATGGCTACAATTTGATCCACAACCTTGTCCTGGCCATTTGAAACAATAAATGATCCCAGGATAATTCCTGACAACAACAAACCTCTTGTCAACTGTTTTAACATATTCTTATATACTTAAATAATAATCAGTAATTTATACTGTATTTCAATTTCTTTCAATAACTCACCACTTTCCACTCTCAACTCACCACTTTCCACTTTCCACTTTCCACTTTCATTTGAACTCCTTGATGGCAAACCTGTTTTCCCGTTTCCCTTTCTCGTAAATATTTTTTTCGAGATCCTGAAGAAATTCCATTTTCCGACTGTTCAAAATTAAACTTTCTATCCGATCCTTGACGAAATCGTAAGGAGCTTTTTCTCCGGCCAGGATGTAATCGTTGATCAAAACAAAGTAAAAATTATTTAAATCGCTGAACTGAAGAAATTTAGATCGTCTCAGCATTTGTTCCGGATCCTCTTTCCCCCCCGGGATTCGTGCCAGGATGTTGTTAAAATCGACCCATCCATTGTTAAAATGGTCGTATTTCGACGCGTACTGAAAACTGTAGCTCTCTAACTCACTCATTGACCGGGTGCTATTCTCTGTCATCCACCGTCTGATCTGATCCGTTTTGGCTACATTTTTAGGTATCTCCACGTAAACAGCCTTGACGATGTTGTAGTCGAGGGTAAATTTCTCGGGATTAATCTCATAATATCTGCGGATATCCTGATCGGTAAGGGCCGTATCCAGTTTCTGACTTAGCAGTTGCTGCTGGTAGCGGTGAATAAGAAGGGCATTGCCGTACTCTTCGAGCTCCTTGGAAAGATCTTTTTGACTTTCATCCAGATTTTCGATGGCCATCTTCAGCAATAGTTCCTTTTTTACCCAACGGGTGAGGATGTCATTGACCCTGGCCAGACTGTCCGGCTTCGTCATCCCGGCAGGAAGTTGCGACCGGAGATCTTTCAGAGGATAAGTCTTGTCATCGACTTTGGCAACGTATACTTCATCCTTTGAATTTTGAAAATAGCTGCATCCGGAGAGGATTACAACGGCACAAAGCACCATGAGCCACTCAAAGAATCCCTGACGATGAAAATGAACAGTTTTTAGCATATCAATCTGTTTCCAGGTATTAGACGAGAGGTGGAAGTGATAAGTTGTATCGATAGCCCTCTTTTTACGGAAAATTAACAGCTTATAGGATTTGTGACCTATTCGCGGCTGTAGTTCGGAGACTCCCTAGTGATGGTTACATCATGCGGATGACTCTCGGCGACCCCTGCATTGGTAATTCTGCAGAACTTGGTTTCGTGGAGTTTTTCAATGGTTGCGGCACCACAATAGCCCATTCCGGCGCGTAATCCGCCAATAAGTTGGTAGAGTACCTCGTTGAGTGAACCTTTGTATGCGACACGCGCAACGATGCCTTCCGGTACAAGTTTCTTGATGTCATCTTCAACATCCTGGAAGTAACGGTCTTTTGAACCTTGTTGCATCGCTTCGATGGAGCCCATTCCCCGGTAGGATTTGTACTTTCTACCCTGAAAGATGATGGTTTCGCCCGGCGACTCTTCCACTCCGGCAAACAAGGAACCAGCCATGACGCTCTGAGCGCCCGCTGCCAGCGCTTTGACAATATCGCCTGAATAACGCAATCCGCCATCGGCAATTACCGGTACACCGCTGTTTTTTAGCGCTTTCGCTACATTATAAATGGCGGAAAGTTGCGGGATTCCAACGCCGGCGACTACACGCGTGGTACAGATGGAGCCCGGTCCGATTCCCACTTTCACAGCGTCGGCGCCGGCAAAAACAAGCTCTGAAGCGGCTTCCGCGGTAGCGATATTTCCCACGATAAAATCTTTCTCAGGATATTTGTTTTTGGCACTCCTTAACATTTCCAAAACCCCTTTCGAATGGCCATGTGCTGTATCGATAATAATGGCATCTACATTGGCTTTGACCAACTCATCGATCCGATCCATCGTATCGGATGTGACACCAACGGCAGCGGCTACCCTTAAGCGGCCTTTGGCGTCTTTGCAGGAGTTTGGTTTGTCTTTTACCTGGGTGATGTCTTTGTAAGTCACGAGTCCCATCAGTTTATTGTCCTTGTCGACTACCGGAAGCTTCTCGATTTTGTAATTCTGCAGGATCTTGGCCGCTTTTTCAAGGTCGGTCGAAATATCTGTTGTAATGAGGTTTTGTGAAGTCATAACCTCTGAAATAGGTCGGTTGAAATTACGTTCAAAACGGAGATCACGGTTGGTTACGATACCCACGAGGTGACGTTCGGCATCGATGACCGGAATTCCGCCGATTTTGAAGGTTTCCATCAGCTTCAGGACATCTCCTACAAGCTTGTCTTTGGAGATGGTGATGGGGTCAAAGATCATTCCGTTTTCAGCCCTTTTGACGATATTTACCTGTTTGGCCTGCTGTTCGATGGTCATGTTCTTGTGAATGACCCCGATGCCGCCTTCGCGGGCAATGGCGATGGCCAGTTTCGATTCGGTAACCGTATCCATGGCCGCAGAAACGATCGGCGTATTGAGCTTGATGTTGCGTGAAAATAGTGATGAGATGTTGACATCCCGGGGTAACACCTCCGAATAAGCGGGTATTAAAAGCACATCATCGAAGGTTAATCCTTCGAGTACCACTTTATCTGACAGAAATGACATGGGTGTGAATTTTGGTGAGACTTTTTGTTGTGCAAAAGTACTATTTTTTTTCTTTTGGGACAATCGCTCCTTGGTGTCCTTTGAGAGACCCTTGGTGATCTTTGTAGTTTTTTTTTTATCTTTTTCACCACGAAGGGCGCAAAGGATAACACAAAGGTTTCACGAAGGATTTAATTCATTTAGTGAAATATTAGCGAAGACATAAAAAATTTAATTCATACCGTCAGGGAGTTTCTTTTCAGTTATATTTGGATTTCCATGGACTTGTATCACGAAATATTGTTAAAACATTGGGGGTATGAACAGTTCAGGCCCTTGCAGGAGGATATTATCCATTCGGTGGCTGAGGGGAAAGATACACTCGGACTGATGCCTACCGGCGGAGGTAAGTCCATTACATTCCAGGTATTTTCACTATCACGCGAGGGGATGTGTCTGGTAATTACTCCTTTGATTGCGTTGATGAACGACCAGGTTGACCATCTTCGGTCGAAAGGGATCAAGGCGCTGGCCATCTATTCTGGAATGACGGCCAGGGAGATCGAGATAGCTTGCAACAATGCCGTTTATGGTGATTACAAATTTCTCTACGTCTCTCCCGAAAGATTATTGTCGCCCAATTTTCTGGAGTACCTGATCCGGTTTAACCTCAATCTGATTACGGTCGATGAGGCGCATTGCATCTCCCAATGGGGCTACGATTTCAGGCCTTCGTACCTCCAGATTGCGGAAATTCGAAAGTTTTTCCCAAAAGTACCAGTGTTGGCCCTCACGGCCACAGCCACCGGAGCAGTAGCTGACGATATTCAGGAAAAGCTGCTTTTCCCTCAAAAGAACCTCCTC
>Ga0265297_10011546_pt1 | contig 10791 bp, 11 predicted proteins | sample Munlanlwell13791_FD_192502 | JGI IMG/M metagenome (GOLD analysis project Ga0265297, IMG submission 192502) | Leachate microbial communities from a municipal landfill in Southern Ontario, Canada - Leachate well 137-91 | ecosystem: Engineered > Solid waste > Landfill > Unclassified | place...
ACAATCACGCCTTTGACAAGGGTGAGGATATTTGCTAATATTTTTCCTAGTTATCAATATGTAATATTATTTACATCATTTTTTTATTTTGGAGTGGTAGCTCAGCTGGTTAGAGCGCCGCCCTGTCACGGCGGAGGTCGCGGGTTCGAGTCCCGTCCGCTCCGCACTCCAAAATATGCGGGTATCGTATAGTGGCTATTATGCGACCTTGCCAAGGTCGAGAGAGGGGTCCAATTCCCCTTACCCGCTCATTACCTGGGGGTTTATAAATACGTTATCATCCCCATTCTCAAGAGCCTTCCGTAAGGAGGGCTTTTGAATTTGGTCTAAAAAGGCATTAGAGGTAAAGGGGATTGAATGATTAATTAGATTTTTTTTCCAAATACCCTTAAACATTTGCCTTAAATTTTCTGCCATAACGGCATCATGAGTTTATACTAGATAATAAGGTAGCTTTTTTCACATGGGGTTTCTTGTTATCGGCGCTTCGCGTCAAGGCTTCCTTCAAAGACTCCGGGCACCATTTATCCCCGCGTTCGCGCAGCTGTCCGGCCAATGGCAGACAGCTTTCAAGGGAAAACTCGTACAAGCTTTCCTGGGCATTTAAAAAAGAGGCTGGTTTAAGGCCTCTTTTTATAAAAATATTTTTATCCTATTAATTGGCAGTCAAAAAAGATTCCACTGGATTCCATTTTTCGGAAACTTCTTTGGCTTTTGCCAAAAGCTCTTTTTCAGAGTTTTCAAGATAATAAAAAGTGTCAGGAATAATTGCCACGCAGTTATTGAATTCAAGGGCTAACCCAGGGTCAGACGGCTTCGGTTCAATTAAATGTAAGCTGCTTGCCATTGGTTCGATGCCAACTGCCGATGTATCTGCTACAACGCATAGCTTAGCCTTGCCACATATTTCGTCAAATTTATTGAGGGCGAACTTCTTGAGTATAGTCTTAGCAAGTTCTGGGGGTTCGGGAAAAGTTATCTTCACCGAAATAAATTTTTGGCTAAATCCCTTGGAAATCCAGTACTCATAAGCCTTGAGAAGTTCGGGCAAATTTATCCAGTTCATTTTTATAGCTGCCGCAAGTCTGTTGCTACCAGAGCCGTTATTGATAAAGCTCATCGCTTCCTGCATAAATTTATCCTTGTCTTCGCGCAGTTGGTAAGAATAGCCTTGGCAAATTTGCACGATTTCATTTTGATAAGTTTTTTCAAAACTGCCGACGGTTAGAGCGAAAGATGATAACCCGGGAAACATTTCAGCCATTAAAATCTTTTTTTCGGCATTAACGAAAAAGTTATTGATTTCTTTTTCTTTTTCTTTAACGCTTTTCTCAATGCCTTTTTTAGTAATCGCGCTGAAAAGTCCTTTTTCATTCTTGAGATCATTGTTTAACGCAATAAGTTGCTGGTTTAATTCAAATAACTTCATCGGCCGGTTAGCAATCAATATATTCCCGTGAGCTTCATATTTTTTGAAAAGCCCGAGATTGATAGTCAAATAATTAAAAAATGATTTGTTGATAATAAAAGCATTTATGCCCAGACTATCAAGCAAGCCCCTGACTGCCAGACTCTCGGTGTCATAAATATCAAGCCCCCTTTTTAAGGAAATAACTTTTTCCTTAGGAAAAGCCTCAAAATCATTATCGCTAAGGATTTTGATGCCGGCAATTTCGGTTGGTATAGAATTTGCGGATTCTTTGACCAATACTTTTAAAGCATTAATTTTTTCGTCTTGAATGCTTTTTGACACAATTAAAAATTCAGTTTTAGCCATTGTATGTACCTCCTTTAAGTTTCTGATTAATATTTTAACGAACTATTTTAGTATTAGCATACATCTTGAAAAAAGTCAAGAATTTTACCTTTACCAATTTGCCCAAATAAAAACGGGCTTGGCTACGATAGGACTTAGAGCTCAAACAAAAAATACCATTCTATTGGTGTTTTTTGGCGCCTAAAAAATCAAAGAATCAAAGAATTGACAAGCGAAATGAGGAGTGATAAATTACAAACGGTTCCTTAAAAAGCAATTATTTACCTTTAAAAATCAAGATCATGGAATACAAGAATGAAGACCAGTTGCGCGAAGAAGCTCAGACCAGAAAAAAAATATGCCTATATATTTTAGAAAAGAAATCAGGCAATCAATTTCTTGAAAAAGAAGATCTGGAAAGAATTGCTCCAGATATCTTCGTCCCTCGGTTGTTGTCATCATATGGTCCAGGTCCCTTTGAATACGATGACATGATATATGAGCAACTTCAAGACATTATGGATTCTTTTATGCATAGGAGCCAATATGGCTGGAGCGATAAAATAGTGACATCGCTGCTGACTGAAATTGGCGTCACGCAAATTATAAAAATGGAAACTGATTTTAGCCGAAAACCAACTGGTTATTACAAAATAAAAGGCATCTTCCAGGACAAGGTTCATTTTTATATTTATAACGTGGTAAGGACTGAATAAACTCATTTTTTCCCTATTCAAAGGCCACTACTTCCAAGGTGGCCTTTTTTATTTCCCCAAATTTATAATTAAACTCCAAAAGGAGCTCAAAAAAGAAAACTGATTAATACTCGGTTTTCTTTTGTTTATGAAGGATTAATGCTATAATACGAATAATATTAACTAAACAATCAATATGATTAAAACCAAACTAATAAAAATTAGTCTCGTCCATGCCATCGTCGCGTCATTATACGTCGCCACGGTTTCTCTGTTGATGTCTAACAGCGAAAAATTATTCAGAAATAACAATAATGTTTTCAACGGGATGGCTATGTTGCTTTTGCTGGTAATCTCGGCCACTATTATGGGCTGGCTCGTTCTGGGCAAGCCGCTACTGATGTATTTGGACGGATCAAAAAAAGAGGCTCTAAAATTATTTTATTTAACTATCATGTGGCTAATATCAATAGCCGCCATTATATTTATCAGTTTGGCCATTTTTTAAAAATGAACACCACAAAAAGGTTCTATTGATAGAGCCTTTTTCGTTTATAAATAAAAAACGATCCACAGGTAGAGATCGTTTTTATTTTTCCAATGTTTTTGCTTTCCTAATACCGGATGGTATTGAGAAGCTCTAGGCTTAAGAGAATTTTTTTGGTTTGATCGTCGGGAATGCCCAAAGATAATTTTTTTATCTTTCGGCTATCTACGTTTCCGGTGATTGAAGCTTCAATTATCGGTGATCGGACTGGAAGCAAAGCTCCTCCGGCTCCCAACACAAAGGTCCCGGTGCCTAATTCCTCCAGCACTGCTAACTCTTCCCAGTTTGCTTGATAAACGGCTAGGTTGATTTTCTTTTTCTCCTCCTGTTTAACCACCAACACTAAAAGCGAATCCTGGGGCAGTTGGTAGAAAACCTTGATAGTCGGGGAGTGGAAAGATCCCATCAGCTCTCCTTTTCCTAAACTTTGGCGGTAGCAAAAACTTGTTTCCGCGCTTTCCAGGAGGTCGAGAACCAAATCAGGAAGATTGCGATCCAGATTGTTCTGCGGTAATTGAGAAACGACTATTCCCAGAGAGGGGAAAGAATCCAAAGAAATTGGGTTAAAATTCCCCAGATCAGCGTCATAGTACTGAGTCGCTTTCCTGGCTCGGAGCAAGATCGTCAGATTCTCGATGGCTCTTTCGTTATTGGAAAGGATTTGTCCTTTTAACGAAACTAATTCTTGCCGCAGCTCTTTCAGGGAGGCGTCAAGAAATAGAAATTCGACCTCGTTTACTAAAAACGGACGGGGAGCGTCTTCGGCATTATAGTTTGCCTTCATCTCCGCAGTAATTTCCGAGGCGCTTTTAAATTTACGATCGATGTCAGAGAAGCTGGTTTCTTGCCCGAAAAACAAAAGGGGGGAAGAAAATAATAAAAGAACGAAAATCTTTTTCATATCAAAAGTATTTGGGGTTTCGACAATTTAGCCAATTATTTTCAAAGAACCATAATTGACCGATAACATTAGCATGTTTATATATTTCTGTCAATAAACTAAAGAAACCCTATTAATAGGGCTTATTTGATTTACAAATGAAATTAAATTCAATTAATTATCCTTGACACACCTCACCGGCCAAGCATTATTTCTCTCACCCCAAGTATCGCCGCCACCGACGCCCGAACTATTATAAGATATTTTTTCAACCCAAGCGTTGCCATAATAAAGGTAGGTTGTGAAAAAATAACAAAAATTTCCTTGTTGACTATAATTACCAGCGGAAGATCTAAAACCAGTTCCTAAAGCAGTAAAGCCCGAGGAATTAGTCGCCCCAGTATTAGGGGTAGTCCAATGGGTAGTCCCGGCTTCTTTTATTTTACCGCCCACCTCCGTGCCGGCCCCCCCTTGGCCATCGACCGTGAGATAGTTAATAACAAGCGTCGTCCAGTCATTGGCGTTCTCTTGCCCGGGCTGTCCGTGAATATAGGAAGGAACGTGCCAGCCATCGGGACAGATGCCTTGGATTGGAACGTTGAAATCGCAGTCAGAATCGGTGGCGTGGGTCCAAGAAGAAAAATCTGCGTTGGGGGTATATTCTCCGTCTTTGCATTTATTGGGCAAGCCCAACATTTCCGACCAAGAATACAAACCGCCATAAACATCACATTGAGCTTCATCATTACTATAACAATATTTTTCAACACTATTATGATCAAAAGAATCATCCGGTTCGGTAGCGCAAGTTGTTCCCACGGTACAAATTTGAGACCCAACATTTAAATTCTCGGCCAGCCAACATTGAGTCCCGATTTGGACTGTCGCGTATGATTGATTGTCACGGCAATCCACAAAAGGATGCCCGCAACTACTCTCACAATTGACATCAAGAATTCCACCCGGCGTCAGACATTTTGGTCCGGGAGTCAGAGTACCGGTGGTATTACCCAAACAAAAAGAAATGGAATAAGAAGTACCGCCGCAACCCTGCGCATAGCTGATGGAGTTTTCGGCAGTAGTACAATTACCATCGGCTGGGGTTGGGGCGCCGGGAATAACTTGCATATAAGTGGAGGTGCCAGCAGTAGAGGTAGAATAGAGTTGGTTAGTGCTCCACTCCTCGGCCGTCGGATAGCGATTATTATCATTAAAAAACAATTCCAAAGCGGTTTGAATTTGTTTTATGTCACCAGCTCGCTTGGCGTCACGACTTTTAGCTCGGGCGTTGGTCAGAGAGATAATGGAAACGGTCGCCAAGATACCGATGATGGCTATCACCACCAGGAGCTCAATAAGAGTAAAAGCTCTTTTAGATTTCATATTACTCTATTATAGCACATCTCTATTCTTTGCCATCCCCTAACATAAAAACAGCTCTTCCCAAGGCTGTTTTTATTGAAATGAATTTTAATTCAGTTTTAAGCTTTTCTCCCCGCCCTGACCCGGTCAATCTCGGCCAGGATTTGTTTCCGCAAACGAATGCTCTTCGGAGTAATTTCCAGATATTCATCGCCTTTCATAATCTCCAAACCGCCTTCCAGAGTAATCAAATTCGGCGGAGTAAGCTTAATAGCTTCATCGGTACCGGAAGCGCGGACGTTGGTCAGGTGCTTGCCTTTAATCGGATTAACGGCCATATCCAGCCCTTTGGCGGTGTTTCCCAAGACCATGCCTTCATAGACTTCGGTATTGGGTTCAATATATAGAGCACCGCGTTCTTCCAGGTTCCAGAGAGCATAAGCCAAAGCTTTACCGGTCGCCATGGAAATCATAGAACCCAAGTCAAACTTATCAATCTCGCCCACATGTTCTTTAAAGCCGACAAATCGAGAACAAAGAATGCCTTCGCCTCGGGTAGCCACCACAAACTCATTGCGGAAGCCTAATAATCCTCGAGTCGGAATTTCAAAAACTAACCGAGATTGATTATTGTGATTTTTAATTTCTTGGAGCAATCCCTTTCTCTTAGATAATTTTTCAATTACCATTCCCGCCATATCCGCCGGAACGTCAACCAAAGCTTCTTCAAACGGTTCTAACTTTTTGCCATTCTCTTCTTTGATGATAACCTGCGGTTGAGAAACTTGCAGTTCATAACCTTCACGGCGCATATTTTCCAAAAGAATCGCCACGTGCAACTCACCTCGTCCGAAAACTTTATATTGGTCGCCGGCCGAAAAATCGACCTTCAAGCCGACATTAACTTCCAATTCTTTTTCCAATCTTTCTTTCAATTGTCGATTGGTCACAAACTTGCCATCGCGACCGGCAAACGGAGAATTGTTTACTAAAAAATTTAAGGAAATTGTTGGTTCATCAATTTTGATAGCCGGTAATTGGGTTTGGTCGGCGGAAATGGCGATAGTTTCACCGATATCAATATTGGGCAGTCCGGCAATCATCACGACATCGCCGGCTTCAACCAGGTCCGTTTCTTTTCTCTTGGGACCGAAAAAACTAAACAATTTTCCAATTTTGGCAGTTCTAATTTCACCCTTAGGATTCATGATTATGACGCTGGACCCGGATTTAATGCTGCCGGAATAAACCCGAACGATGGCTAAGCGACCTAAGAAATTGTCGTAAGCTAAGTTAAAAGGTTGAGCCAGAAAAAGACCTTCCTTGTCGGCAATGGTCGCCGCCGGCTTTACTTTTTCCAACACCAAATCTAATAGAGGCGACAAATCAATATTGGCATCGGCCATATTAAGTTTGGCATAACCTTGCTTCGCGGCCGCATAGACCACCGAAAAATCCAATTGTTCATCGGTCGCTCCCAAATCCATAAATAATTCGTAGACCATCTCTACCACTTCCGGCACGCGGGCCGCCGGCTTATCAATTTTGTTGATAACCACAATCGGGTTGAGACCGAGCTCCAAAGATTTCTTCAAAACGAATTTAGTCTGGGGCATCGGACCTTCTTGGGCGTCAACCAACAACAGCACGCAATCAATGGAACGCAAAATTCGCTCCACTTCGGAACTGAAGTCGGCATGACCCGGAGTATCAATTTTAGTATCCCGATAGACAACGGAAGTATTCTTGGAATAAATGGTGATACCTCTTTCTTTTTCTAAATCGTTGCTGTCCATGCTGACCCCTTCTTCAATCATGTTAGTCTGACGCATGAGAGCATCCGTCAAAGTGGTTTTGCCATGGTCAACATGAGCAATAATTGCAATATTTCTGATTTCCATAAGTGAAAATTAATTAAACAATAGGACTACTATGCTCTTTTTTTTGCTATTAGTCAAGTTTAAGAGATTCTGGTCTTTGTCTCTTCCGGAAAATATGTTATAGTAAACCTTATGATTGAATTTATTATTGAAAAATTAACCTTATTCATTGTTTTCTTCGTTGATCAACTGGGCTATGGCGGAACAATGCTATTAATGGCCTTGGAGTCTTGTAATATCCCGATTCCATCGGAAATTATTCTGCCCTACGCCGGCTTTTTGGTGAGCCAAGGCCAAATGAATTTACATTTAGCCGCTTTTATCGGAGCTTTAGGCTGTTTATTAGGCTCCATCCTTTCCTACTGGCTGGGGCATAGACTCGGCCGGCCGCTACTTTGGAAATATGGCAAATGGCTGCTATTATCTCATCATGAGATAGAAAAAGCGGACAAATTCATTGCCCGCTATGGCGACATTACTTATTTCTTTTCCCGTCTGATGCCGGTCGTCCGCACTTTTATCTCTTTTATCGCCGGGGTCTCGCGCGGTAATTTTTTCAAATTCTGTCTTTATACTTTCCTCGGCTCTTGGATCTGGAGTTATGCTCTGGTTTATATCGGCCTAGTCTTAGGCGATCACTGGGACGATATCGGACCCTGGTGGGACAAATTCCAAACCACCATTATTCTATTAATTTTGCTGGGCATCGCTTGGCACATTTGGCGAGTCTTTCGAAACGGTCGTCAAAAAAAGGTAGAGCAAAATAATCAAGAAAACTAAATGCAGAAAAATATCGGTGGGAGTGACATTAAAGACAAATAATTCTCCGGCCAAAGAAAATAACCCCCAGCCACCGGCAATCATTCCTTTGATTAAAGCCACCGCTAAAAAGAGGACTAAGGCTCCGGCCGTATATTTAACATAGCGATTTAAAATCAAAAACAATCCCAATACTATTTCAAAAGCGGTGATCGGAAAAACTAACAATACCGGCAGACCCAGATTAGCCATCTCATCCAAAGCCGCTTGAGGCACAAACAACCGGAAAAGGCCGGCCGAACAAAATACGACGCCCATCAACACTCGCAGCAGAACGCTGGGATTTTTTATTATTCCTAATTTCATAATTAAAAAATTAATTAATAATTGCCAAAATCGTATTTAACGATTTTCTTTTTGATTTTTCCGCCCCATAAAGTCCTAGTCCCCATTTTTAACCATTTCAGCAGGACTTTTAAGTTTCCCTCTTTTTCCATCCGTCTGATGGAATACGGCAGTTTAACGGTTTTAAGCAGCCGGAACTTAGCGACTTTAGCCGCCCGCTCGCAATAATCATAATCTTCGGCCACAAATAAAGTTTCATCAAAACCGGAAATTTTCTCATGAACATCTCGTCTCACAATAATCCCGGCCCCGACGGAAATCGGCCGCCAATACTGCCTGAACCAAGCGAAAAAATTATAGCCGAAAGAACAAAGATGATAAATTAATTTATGAGAACCGAAAATTAAATAGAAACCGGCCACCCCTAAATTCCTGGCTTGAAATTCATTAACTACTCGGCTCAAAAATTTGTCGGGTAAAACTGAATCGGCGTCTAGGAATAAAAAAATATCTCCCCGAGCCGCTTTGGCTCCAGTATTCCTTTGAAAGGACGGATGTCGCCTCTCGTCCACCACCACTTTCGCCCCCAAGTCAGCCGCTATTTGTCGGGTTTGATCTTCGGAGTCGGCGTCGGAAACAATAATTTCATAATCGCGGAAGTCTTGCCGATAAATGGAGGCCAACAAAATAGGCAAATATTTCTCTTCGTTTAAAACCGGAATAATAATTGATAACATATTTATTTAAATAAAGTTTTAGCGAAATCCCAATACTCCGTTTGATCGTCTTGATATTTTTTATACCACCACTCCACTCCCCAGAGATAGGCCTTCTGGAAGTTAACATTAATCCCAAACTGGGTATTGGCTTTGAACTGGGCCAGATTAAATGATTTTTGGGCTTCCACCTCCGACAGATCTTTCATAAAACCGCTCGGCACCCAAGGTTCGGCCTGTAACTCGCTGATAAACCTTTTGGTCTGAGGAATATGGGCTAAATCGGCTTTCAGACGGTAGAAAAAAGCCGGCAAGGGATAACGAATATAGCCGGAATATCGGCCCCAAACCACCCGATACAAAGTCGTACCAAAAATATCACCGGCCTTCGATTCTTTTTGCCATAAACTCAACTCCCCCGAAGCCGAGATTAATATCGGCCGCGAATCCAAGCTTCGGACCAAATCAATCTCTTTTTGCAAAAAACTCAAATCACCCGCGGGACATTCGCCAAAACTATCCAGAAAAGGTTCATTCTCTATCTGCCAATATTCCACTTCGCTTCTGTCCCGATATCTGAGAACCACGGCTTCCAGCATTTTTAAAGTCTCGGCGTCTCTAAAATCTTTAGACTGATTTGAGATCCAAGCCGGAGCATGGCATTCCGGCCAACGGGGCAAGCGATAACCGATGTTAAGGATAAACTTCACGTTCCGGATTTTACCTTCATTCAGCATCCAATCATAATCGGAGAAGTCATACTCGGCCTGAGAGGGCATAATTTGATCCCAATAGACTGGCAAGCGGATGCTTTTTGCTTTTAAATCGTCAATAACAGCCAAAAAGGTATTTTGCCGATCAAGGCCCAATTCCTCGGCCATCTTAGTGGAAAAAGTAACGCCAAAATAACCGGGACGATAATTTAAATCCTGACGCCGAGGATAATTTTTGGCTACCTTAAAAAACCAAACCCAGAGCAAGATGACGATTAGAGGTATTAAGATAATAATTCGGTATTTAAGTTTCATCTTCATAAAATTAGATCATAATAAAGTATAGCCCGACGCTGATTAAAATAATAGCCAGGGCTTTTTCTGAAACCGTCCGGAAAGAGATATCCTCTTTAAACGATCTGGGCAAAAAGATACTCAAAACCCAACCGAGAGCCAGTAAAAAAGCATATTGGACCCCTTGGAGAGCGTTGATGATCGCCACCGATCCGAAGGAGATGGCATAGTGCTGCAAAACAAAAGCCGCGGCTCCCAAACCTTGATTACCGAAGATTAACCAGGTCTGCCTCCTATTCCGAGTTTTTCCCGACTGGCTTCTGAAACAACCAAAAATTTCTTGCCGATCTTTTTTCCTAATCAACAAAAATCCGACAGCGATTAAACTTCCCAAACGAACCCAAATTAAACTGCTTAAAAAATCATGATGATCATAGCTATATTTGGTGCCGATGAAGAAAATGGCATAGAGCAACGCCGCCAATAATGAATAAATAATCGCCTGTCGATTGAAAGCTTTTTGCCGAACTGTTTTTCCGCCGCCGATTAAAGCGATAGCGAAAGTTCCCAGCAATAAAAAAGCCAACCCGTAACATTGATTGACGGAAAAGTTTTCGTGTAAAAAAATAACTGAAAAGGCAATGGTTAAAATGGGAATGAAGCCGCCGATTAAAACCGTAACCCTGGAAACATCGCCTCTTTTAAAGGCCTCGAACATGAACAACAAGGCGAAAGGAAAAAATAAACCGGTGGCTAATTGAAAGAACAATAACCAAAATCCGGGCCAGTGTAAAAACCAGGGGGCGGCGACCACCACCAAAGCGCCCATGACGCTAATCAAAAA
>Ga0265297_10011547_pt1 | contig 10791 bp, 12 predicted proteins | sample Munlanlwell13791_FD_192502 | JGI IMG/M metagenome (GOLD analysis project Ga0265297, IMG submission 192502) | Leachate microbial communities from a municipal landfill in Southern Ontario, Canada - Leachate well 137-91 | ecosystem: Engineered > Solid waste > Landfill > Unclassified | place...
AGCGGGGTGGCGAGGACGCGGCCCAGGGCCTGATCGGCCTGGATGGCGCCGGTTTCGGTCAGTGGGCGGGCGTCGGCCAGCAGGCGGGCGCGGGCCTCGTCGACGGAGAGCATGGCTTTACTCATTTCAATTCCATCTGTTGCAGTATGAATTCATAGATAGCCGGTATGTCGTCCAGGGCAATGTGCGCGATCGACGCGGCGGGTGCATCGCCCAGCACGGCGATGATGGCGTCGTCGTCCGGGTACAGCCAGGGCTTGCCCAGTTCACTGCGGTGCACCTCCAGCTTGGCGTGGCTGCCGTGGCGGAAGCCCTCCACCAGCACCAGGTCGCAGGGCGACAGCCGGGGCAACAGTTCCGCCAGATCGGGTTCGGGTGCGCCGTCCAGTTCGTGCACCAGCATCCAGCGCCCGGGCGAGGTGAGCAGCACCTCGCCGGCCCCGGCCTGGCGGTGGCGCCAGGAGTCCTTGCCCGGCCGGTCCACCTCGACATCGTGGTGGCTCTGCTTGATCACCGCCACGCGCAGGCCATCCGCCCTGAACAGGGGCAATAAACGCTCGATCAGCGTGGTCTTTCCGCTGCCGCTGTAACCGGCAAATCCGAGTACTTTCATGGCATCATCTTCTCATGGCACGGTGGTCAGGACATGATCTATGTCAAGGCGAACCGATGCCATTGGAGCGACTCTAACCGTCACTTCACCTTTTCGTCTGCCCGTCATGACCAGCAACGCACTCATCGACCGCTTCGGTCGCCGCATCGAATACCTACGGTTATCCGTGACGGATCGCTGCGACCTGCGTTGCGTCTACTGCATCCCCGAGGGCTTCAAGGGCTTCGAGGAGCCGGAGCACTGGCTGACCTTCGACGAACTGGAACGATTGCTCGGCCTGTTTGCCGGCCTCGGTCTCAAGCGCGTGCGTTTCACCGGCGGCGAGCCGCTGCTGCGCCGCAACGTCACCGACCTGGCGCGCCGGGTGGCGGCCATCCCGGGCATCGAGGATCTGTCGCTGTCGACCAACGCTACCCAGTTGGTCCAGCATGCCGAGGCCCTGATGGCCGCCGGGGTGACCCGGCTCAACGTCAGCCTGGATTCCCTGCGCGACGACCGGGTCGAGCGGATCAACGGCCGGCCGGTGCTGGGCCAGGTCCTGGCCGGCCTGGAGGCGGGACGCGCGGCCGGCTTCGCGCCGATCAAGATCAACATGGTGGCGATGCAGGAAAACGTCGACGAGATCGACGCCATGGTCGAATACTGCATCGAACGCGGCTTCATCCTGCGCCTGATCGAGTTGATGCCCATGGGCGATACCGCCCGCAAGATGGGCTATGTCGACCTGCAACCGTTCAAGGAACGGTTGCGCCGGCGCTTCGGCCTGGTCGACGCCCTGCTGCCCGGCGGCGGTCCGGCCCGCTACCTGTCCAGCCCGGACGGCCGTTTCTCGGTCGGCTTCATCACCCCGATCTCGCAGCACTTCTGCGAGACCTGCAACCGCGTGCGCCTGACCGTGGACGGTACCCTGCATCTCTGCCTGGGCCAGGAGGAACGGGTGGAGTTCCGGCCGCTGTTGCGCGGCGGCGCCTCCGATGCCGAGATTGTCGAGACCATCCGGCGCGGCATCGACATGAAACCGGAACGGCACGAGTTCCGCGATGCGCCCGAGAAGATCATGCGCTTCATGAGCATGACCGGCGGCTGATAGAACCGCTAAATACCCGCAAGCATTGAAATTTTTCGACTTTTCAAGCGTCGAGTTTTTTTTAATAATTCGCGCCCCGGTCCATTAATTTCTCACCGCCATGCAACGCACCCTGCTGAAATCCAAGCTGCACCGCGTGCACGTCACCGCGTCGGAACTGCATTACGAAGGTTCCTGCGCCATCGACGAGCTGTTGCTGGAGGCGGCCGACATCCGCGAGTACGAGCAGATCGACATCTACAACGTCAACAACGGCGAGCGTTTCACCACCTATGCCATCCGCGGCCAGCGCGGCAGCGGCATGATCTCGGTGAACGGCGCCGCGGCGCGCAAGGCGGCCGAGGGCGACATCCTGATCATCGCCACCTTCGCCGGCTACAACGAGATCGAGCTGGCCAAGTATGAGCCCCGCCTGGTTTACGTCGACGACAAGAACCGGGTCAAGCGGATCGGTTCCGAGATCCCGGCCCAAGCGGCTTGAGTTTTCTTAGGCCCGCCTGACCCGGCTCCAGTCGAAGCACGGCCCGGGGTCGGTCTTGCGCCCCGGCGCGAGGTCGGAATGGCCGACCACCTCGGCAATCGGGTAGCGCGCATACAACTCCGCCAGCAGGTCGTTAAGACGCGCGTATTGGACGTCCGTGAACGGTACCTCGTCGCTGCCTTCCAGTTCTATCCCCACAGAGAAGTCGTTGCAGCGTTCGCGCCCACGCCAGGAGGAAACGCCGGCATGCCAGGCACGTCGGTCGCAGGCGACGAACTGGATCACTTCGCCGTCACGCCGGATCAGGAAATGGGCCGACACCCGCAGATCCTTGATGGTTGCGTAATAGGGGTGTTCATCCGGGTCGAGCCGGTTGGTGAACAGTTCGATGATGCCGTTGCCGCCGAACTGGCCGGGCGGCAGGCTGATGTTGTGCAGCACCACCAGTTCGATTGCCAGGCCGTCCGGGCGGGCATCGTGATTGGGCGACGGGATGTGCCGGATGTCCGCCAGCCGGCCTTCCAGAGCCATGCCGGTCATGGTTCCTCCTCGGCCGGTTCGGCCAGGGCCTTGGCCATGGCCGGTCGCAGGGCGGCCGGCGTCACCTGGCAATCGAGGCGGGCGTGGTAATGGCCGTCGCGGTACAGGAACAGGCCGGGCAGGTGGAACAGGTCGAAGGCGCGCGCCAGGGCGTGGCTCCGCTGCACATCGACGTGAAACAGCCTGGCTTCGGCCGGAGCCGCCGTCGGCAACAGGCGTTCGACCTGGCGGCAGGTGGCGCAGCCGGCACTGGAGAACAGTACCAAGGCAAGCCCGTCCACCCCCGCCAGGCGGCGGTGGTAATCGAATTCGTCGAGGGGCTGAAATCCGGCCGGTGTCATCCCGTCATTATCCCTTAGAATGCCGCGTCCTTTTTGTGGAGCGTCGTCATGCTGGTCCTGGAAATGTTCTTCTTCCTGATCCTGATCCTGATCGCGGCCGAGGTGTTCGTGAACGCACTGGAACATCTGGGCGAGAAGCTGAAGATTTCCGAAGGAGTGACCGGTTCCGTGTTCGCCGCCGTGGGCACCGCCATGCCGGAGACCATCGTGCCGCTGCTGGCCATCTTCGCCGGCACCCAGAACCAGCTGCTCAACTAGGAGATCGGCGTCGGCGCCATCCTCGGCGCGCCGCTCATGCTGTCCACCCTGTCGCTATGCCTGATGGCCCTGTCGGTCTGGAAAAGGCGCGGCAGCCAGGGTCACCTGAACCCGGAACGAACCGGCCTGACCCGCGACCTGAATTTCTTCCTGGCCGCCTTCGCCCTGTCCTGCGTCGCCCTGTTTGTGCCCCACGAGACGGCGGGCATCCGCGTCATGCTGGCCGTCGTGATGGTATTGATCTATTTCTTCTACGTCATGCTGACCCTCAAGGCCTCGGAAAAACTGGTCCAGGACGGCCACGGCACCGAGGCCGAGGAGCCAATGTTCCTGGCCCGCCTAGGCCTGCCGACCAACTGGACGACCATCCTGCTGCAACTGGGCGCCGGACTGGTCATGCTGGTGCTGGGCGCCAAGGGCTTCATCCACGGCATCGAACAGGCCGCGCCGCTGCTCGGCATCTCCGCCCTAGTGCTGTCGCTGATGATCGTGCCGGTCGCCACCGAGCTGCCGGAAAAGGTCAATTCCATACTCTGGATCCGTCGCCACAAGGATACCCTGGCGTTCGGCAACATCACCGGGGCGATGGTGTTCCAGGGTACTCTGCTGCCGGCCATCGGCATCCTGCTGACGCCCTGGGCGCCGGTGAAAGAGGTGCTGGCCGGCGTGGTCATCACCCTGATCGCCGCCGCCTGGCTGCGCTACATGCTGTCGCGCGGTCAGCTACGGGTCTGGCATCTGGCCATCAACGGTGCGCTCTACGTCACCTATCTGGCCATCGCCCTGAGTTGATCCTGCGCGTCCCCGGCTGTGAGTTTCGATTAAAGACAGTCGCTCCGCTGCCGTTATCGTCGCAACAAGACAACGAGCCGAGGCTCATCTAACGATGGAGCGGACATGAAGAACCGGATCACCCCCACGGCGGCGGAGAGGGTCATGAGGGAAGACGATTTCATCGTCTCCAAGACCGACCCCAGTGGCCGCATCACCTATGGCAATCGCATCTTCATCGAGTTTTCGGGTTATACCGAGCAGGAACTGATCGGCGCCCAGCACAACATCATCCGACACCCGGACATGCCCCGCGGCGTATTCAAGCTTCTCTGGGACACCATCCAGGCCAAGGACGAATGTTTCGCCTATGTCAAGAACATGGCCAAGGATGGCAGCTTCTACTGGGTGTTCGCCAATGTCACGCCCAGTTTCGACAAGGACGGCAATGTGACCGGCTACTTTTCGGTCCGGCGCAAGCCGAGTCCGGAGGCGGTAAAGACCATGGCCGGTCTCTACCAGACCATGCTGGAGATCGAACAGCAGGCCGGGGCACGTGACGCCTGCGACGCTTCGCTCGCGTACCTTACGAAACTGCTCACGGAGAAGGGAACGAGCTATGCGGAATTTATCCTTTCCATCTAAGCTGACTGTTTTCGCCAGCCTGTTCGTCGGCCTGTTCCTGATCGACTTTGGCCTCGAGACCGTGCTGGAGGGGTTCCATTGGCGCGGTCTGGTGTTCACCGGGGTCGCTGTGTTGGTCGGAGTATGGCTGTGGTCACTGGGGAGGAACTACTTCGCACCCCTGGCCTCGCTGTCGGCCGTAATCGGGGATGTCAGCCAGGGTCGTTTCGGGCGCCGTGTCAGCGGCATCGACGACAGCAACGAACTCGGCCGCCTGTCCTGGCAGGTCAACGACATGCTCGACCAGTTGGAAGCGTTTACCCGCGAGCAGAACACCACCTTCCGGCTCCACCTGGATGGCAAGTTCTTCCGCAAGACGATGCCGGCGGGCATGCATGGCGGCTTCCGGAAGGGGTTGGAGAACCAGAACGTGATGCTGGATGCCCTGGAGGCGAATACCCAGCATCACATGCGCAACCAGCTGGTCTCGATGGTGCATGGCCTGAACACCAAGAACCTGCTCGTCAACCTGGCCTCGAACCAGGCCGACCTGATGCATATCACCGATACCATGAAGATGGTCGCGGAGGAGGCCAGCCATACCAACAGCCAGGCCGTGAGCGGCCAGGGATCGGTCAGTCAGGTGGTCGAAAACCTGGCCGAGATTTCCGGCCGTATCGAGCACTCCAGCCAGGCCGTCGACCAGCTGAACGCCAAGGGAAGCGAGATCCAGCAGGCGGTCAGCCTGATCAATGCCATCGCCGACCAGACCAACCTGCTCGCCCTCAATGCCGCCATCGAGGCGGCGCGCGCCGGCGAAGCGGGCCGGGGCTTCGCAGTGGTGGCCGACGAGGTGCGCAAGCTGGCGGAAAACACCAAGAACGCCTCGATCTCGATCGGCAAGATCATGGAAGGCCTGTTGCGTGAGGCGGCGGTCATGCACGAAGACTCTGGCATCATGACCAATCTGGCCCTGACTTCGAGCGGCTACGTCGAGCAGCTGTCGAGCAGTTTCCATCAATTCGCGACCTCGGCGAGCAAGACCCTGGCCATTTCGCAACAGGCACTGGACAAGAGCTTCGCCTCCCTGATCAAGGTCGACCACGTCATCTACAAGCAGCGCACCTATATGGCCATCAACAGCAACGGCGAAGAGGAATACGCCAAGCCGGTCGGTATCGACTGCCATGGCTGCCGGCTGGGCAAATGGTATTACGAGGGCGAAGGCTGGCAGCGTTTCCACTCCGTGCCCTCGTTCAACGCCATGGAGACGCCGCATTGCAATGTCCACGACAGTGCGCATCAGGCACTGGACCTGCTGCAGGGCGGCTGGGAACAGAGCCTGGAAGTTCAGCAACGGATCTACAGCGCCCTGGAAACCATGGAGGCGGGCAGTTCCGGGGTCATGAAGATCATCGACCAGATGGTGGCAGAGAAACACAGTTAGTCTGCCGACTAACTGTGTTTTCAGTGCAGGCTAACCTGCGCAGCAGGTTAAGGCGCGCAGAGCCGGCCGGAGGCAAAACCCCGTGCGGCATCGAGCCTTTCGCCGCAGGGGTTAAACGAGCCCCTTCGGCAGCGGGAAGTTGACCTTCTCCTCGATGCCGTCCTGGAGTTGCACATCGGCCGCCCCGAGCGCCTTCAGGCGGGCGATCACGCCATCCACCAGCACTTCCGGCGCCGAGGCCCCGGCGGTGACGCCGACACAGGTCTTGCCGGCCAACCAGGCCGGGTCGAGCTGGTCGGCGTTGTCGACCATGTAGGCTGGGCGGCCGAGGCCGGCGGCGACTTCGCGCAGGCGGTTGGAGTTGGAACTGTTGAGCGATCCGACCACGATCACCACGTCGCAATGCGCCGACATCTTCTTCACCGCGTCCTGGCGGTTCTGGGTGGCATAGCAGATGTCGTCCTTCTTCGGCCCGATGATGTTGGGAAAACGGGCCCGCAGCGCAGTCACCACGCGGGCGGCGTCATCCACCGACAGGGTAGTCTGGGTGACATAGGCCAGCTTGTCCGGATCGGCCACCGTCAGGCCGGCGACATCGTCCGGGGTCTCGACCAGGAACATGCCGCCGTCGGCCTGGCCCATGGTGCCTTCCACCTCGGGGTGGCCCTTGTGGCCGATCATGACGATCTCGTAGCCCGCCTGGCGCTGCTTGACCACCTCCTTGTGCACCTTGGTGACCAGCGGGCAGGTGGCGTCGAACACATTGAGACCGCGCGCCTCGGCCTCCAGGCGCACCGAGAGCGGCACGCCGTGGGCGCTGAAAACCAGGGTGGCGCCATCAGGAACGTCATTCAGGTCCTCGATGAAGATGGCGCCCTTGGCCTTCAGGTTCTCGACCACGAACCGGTTGTGCACCACTTCATGGCGGACATAGATGGGGGCGCCGAAGCGCACCAGGGCGGCCTCGACGATGGCGATGGCGCGGTCGACGCCGGCGCAGAAGCCGCGTGGGTTGGCGAGCAGGACGTGATCAGGCATGTTGGATGGCGAGGATGTGTACTTCGAATTCGATCGGCAGGCCGGCGAGCGGATGGTTGAAGTCGACCCGCACGGTCTCGGGGCCGGCTTCCAGGAGGGTGCCGGTCAGGGTCTGGCCGTTGGGCAGTTCGAAGTCGACCTGGCGTTCCGGAATCAGCTCCAGGTCGGCGGGGAAGTCGGTGCGCGGCAGGCTCTGCACCAGATTCTCGTCGCGGTCGCCGAAGGCCTGCCAGGGCATCAGATCGAAGACCTGACGCTCGCCCTCGGCCAGGCCGACCAGGGTCTGTTCCAGACGCGGATCGATCTCGCCGTCGCCAAGACGGAAGGTCTCCGGCGCCTCCGGGAAGGTGTTGGCGATCTCCTGGCCGTAGCTAGCGATGCGGTAATGCAGGGTGACCCGGTCGCCGGGCTGGATGCTAGTCATGCCGGTTCGCGCCGGAGGGCGTCCAGGATCAGCAGGGCGGCGCCCAGCGTGATGCCGGAATCGGCGACGTTGAAGGCCGGCCAGTGCCAGGCGCCGACATAGAAGTCGAGGAAGTCGATGACATGGCCGTATAACACGCGGTCGACCACGTTGCCGAGCGCGCCTCCCATGATCAGGGCCAGGGCGGCGCAAAACTGCGCCCGGCCGCGGGTTCGGCGCAACAGGTGCAGGATCACCACGGCGGCGGCCAGGGCCAGGGCGATGAAGAAGCCGCGCTGCCAGCCCGGCTGGTCGGCGAACAGCGAGAAGGCGGCGCCGGTATTATGGACGTGGACCAGGTTGAAGAACCCGGTCAGCGGGACGACGTCCTGGTAGGGTGCCAGCTTGGCGATTACCGCGAGCTTGGTGAGCTGGTCGAGCACCAGGGTCAGCCCGGCCAACCAGAGCCAGGAAAGGCCTGTTTTCCGCGGCTGTGGAATCATTCCGTCATCGCGAGGAGCGGCCTTTAGCCGCGAGCGCAGCGTGGCGGGACGCGGCGATCCATGAGTTTGCGGTTCATCAACCGGGCTGGATTGCTTCGCTTCGCTCGCAATGACGGCATGGGGGGCATCCGGCGATGCGTCAGGCGTGCTCACGCGCTTCCCCTTCGCCGTGCAGGTTGCTCACGCAGCGGCCGCACAGGCCCGGATGGGCCGGGTCGGCGTCGACATCGGCGCGCACGTGCCAGCAGCGCTCGCACTTGGCATGGCCGAGCGCCCCGACCTCGACCCGGGTCTCGCCACTGGCCTTCTCGACCCGGGCGGCCGAGGTGATGGTGACGAAGCGCAGGTCGTCGCCCAGACTGCTCAGCAGGTCGTGGTCCTCGCCATCGGCAAAGAAGGTCAGGTCGGCCTGCAGCGACGAGCCGACCTGGCCTGAGGCACGCAGTTCCTCGATTTGCTTGGTGGCCAGGCCGCGCAGCTCGCGCAGGCGGGCCCAGCGGACTAGCAGCGTGTCTTCGTCGGCCTGTCTGGGCAGGTCGTGCCAGACCGACAGGAACACGCTGTCGGCCTTGCAGTTGAGGGCCCAGACCTCCTCGGCGGTGAACGACAGGATGGGTGCCATCAGCCGGGTCAGGGTCTGCAGTATGTGCCAGAGCGCGGTCTGGGCCGAGCGGCGGGCGGCCGAGTCGGCGCCGGCGGTGTACAGACGGTCCTTGAGGATGTCGAGGTAGAAGGCGCCCAGGTCCTCGGAGCAGAAGTGGTGCAGCCGCTGCACTGCGCTGTGGAAGCTGTAGACCCGGTAGTCGGCCAGGACCTCCTCCTGCATCTGTCGGGTCAGAGCGATGGCGTAGCGGTCGATCTCCAGCCATCGTTCGGCCGGCAGGCCGTTGTCGCCCATGACGAAATCGGCGGTGTTGGCGAGCAGGAAGCGTAGGGTGTTGCGGATGCGCCGGTAGGCCTCGACCACGCGCTTGAGGATCTCGTCCGAGATGGTCAGTTCGCCCGAGTAGTCGGTGCTGGCCACCCACAGGCGCAGTATCTCGGCGCCCAGGGTGTCGGACACCTTCTGGGGGGCGATGACGTTGCCCTTGGACTTGGACATCTTCATGCCCTTGCCGTCGACCACGAAGCCGTGCGTGAGCAGGGCCTCGTAGGGGGCGTGGCCGTCGGTGGCGCAGCCGGTCAGCAGCGAGGACTGGAACCAGCCGCGGTGCTGGTCGGAGCCTTCGAGATAGAGGTCGGCCGGGTGCTTCAGGCCTTCGCGCTCCTTGAGCAGGCAGGCATGGGTGACGCCGGAGTCGAACCAGACGTCCAGGGTGTCGCCGGCCTTTTCGTAGTCGTCGGCATCCTTGCCCAGCAGTTCGGCCGGGTCGAGGCTGAACCAGGCCTCGATGCCCTGCTGTTCCACGCGCTTGGCGACTTCTTCGAGGATTTCCTGGGAGCGCGGATGCAGTGCGCCGGTCTGCTTGTGCATGAAGAAGGTGATCGGCACGCCCCAGTTGCGCTGGCGCGAGACGCACCAGTCCGGACGATTCTTCATCATCGCGGTCAGGCGCTCGCGGCCCCAGGACGGGAAGAACTCGGTGTCCTCGACCGCCTGCATGGCCTTGGCGCGCAGCCCTTCCTTGTCCATGCCGATGAACCACTGCCGGGTGGCGCGGAAGATGATCGGCGTCTTGTGGCGCCAGCAGTGCGGGTAGCTGTGCTGAATCTTTTCCTGGGCCAACAGGTGGCCGTTGTCGGTGAGGGCCTCGATCACCGTCTTGTTGCCGGCCCAGATGGACTGGCCGCCGACCAGTTCGGTGTCAGGGTAGAACTTGCCGTCGCCGCCGACCGGGTTGGCAACCTCGAGGCCGTATTTCAGGCCGGCGACATAGTCGTCGTGGCCGTGGCCGGGGGCGATGTGGACCAGGCCGACGCCGGCATCGGTGCTGACGAAGTCGGCCAGGATCACCGGCACTTGGCGGTCGTAGAACGGGTGCTGAAGCTTCAGGCCTTCCAGGGCGGCGCCCTTGACCTGGGCCAGGGTCTCCACGGCCTCGAAGCCGTAGCGCTTGATCGCCGCCTCGGCCAGGTCGCGGGCCAGGATCAGGAGGCCCTTGGGCGTGCGGACCAGGTCATAGGTCAGGTCCGGATGCACGGCCACGGCCTGGTTGGCCGGCAGGGTCCACGGCGTGGTGGTCCAGATCACCGCGTAGGCCGGGCAGTCGCCGTCGGCGGGCAGGCCGATCCGTTTGGCCAGGTCGGCGCAGTCGGCGACCGAAAAGGCGACGTCGATGGCCGGCGAGGCCTTGTCCTCGTACTCGACCTCGGCCTCGGCCAGGGCCGAGCCGCAGTCGACGCACCAGTGCACCGGCTTGGCGCCCAGGTAGAGGTGGCCGTTGGCCTGGATTTTCCCAAGCTCGCGGATGATGTCCGCCTCGAAGCGGTAGTCCATGGTCAGGTAGGGGTTGTCCCAGTCGCCCAGGACGCCCAGGCGGATGAAGTCGGCCTTCTGGCGCTCGACCTGGCTGGCGGCGTATTCGCGGCACAGTTCGCGGAATTTCGCGGCGGGGATACTCTTGCCGTGGGTCTTCTCGACCACCAGTTCGATGGGCAGGCCGTGGCAGTCCCAGCCCGGCACGTAGGGGGCGTCGAAGCCGTCCAGGGTGGCGGTCTTGACGATGATGTCCTTGAGGATCTTGT
>Ga0265297_10011548_pt1 | contig 10791 bp, 7 predicted proteins | sample Munlanlwell13791_FD_192502 | JGI IMG/M metagenome (GOLD analysis project Ga0265297, IMG submission 192502) | Leachate microbial communities from a municipal landfill in Southern Ontario, Canada - Leachate well 137-91 | ecosystem: Engineered > Solid waste > Landfill > Unclassified | place...
CTATCCGTTACAACAGGTTGAGGTGATGAAAAGATAATCGTATAAATCCCATTGGCTTTCTCAAAACTATCGGAAAGTATAATATCGGTCGAATCAACAATAATATAATTATCACGATAAACATTTGTGACAAATTCAACATTTACCGTATCTGTGGATGAACCACATACATTTGAAAGCATCCAGACAAGGGTATATGACTGATCTTGCACACCGGTAAAAGATGTATAGGGATCAGCGTCATTGAACAAAAGACCTCCGCTTCCCGAATAAACTGACCATTTCCCGTATGTTTTATCCAACAGGTTACCCGCAAGAGTTAGTGAATCGCCAGAAACAACCCTGTCAGTTCCTGCTTTGGCTCTTACAGGTTTAGCCACATAGGTAACCTCAGAATAAACAGGCGGGCAATCTCCGGTTATTCCCACAGCCCTATAATAACGGCAATTCTCTGGATAAAATTTGTAAAAAGTATCGCTGGCATTGGGTATGGTAACCCAGTTGATAGAATCAACAGACTCTTCCCAATAAATAGTTCCATATTGAAAATTCGTCAGTTGCAATATAATAGTATCATCTCCACAAATTTGCTTTTGTGCAAATGCTGATGCAAAAATAAAAAAGGAGACATACAAAACGGCTATTAATCTTTTCATAATTATTACAATTTCTTAAATGAATAATAGAGAATTATTGAATAATCAGCATTTTGGCAAAGAAATACTGATCGTCCTGTAAAATAAGATAATATGTTCCGGGAACTAAACGGAGATCCTTGAATTCCAAATACCTGCCGTCAGGTTTAATTTCTTTTCTATATAAAACCCTTCCCATCACGTCAGTAATTCTAATCCTGTAAAATCTGTTTATTTCCGGTTCATTTTCAAGATATACTGAAAAATTACCGTCATTAGGGTTAGGTTTTATCAGGAAACCTCCGTATGTTTTGTTTATCTCATTTTCCTGCAAACCAACATTCCAACATGGTGATGGTAAAAAGAGGTTAATTTTTTTTTGAGAAAAACATGTAATGTTGAATCCCAAAATACCCGTGAAGAGAAATAAAATGATTTTTTTCATCATATTTGTTTTAAAGTTATATAAGGATAAAATACTTGCTTACAATACTATAAAAACAAAAAAAGGAATCTTTTTAGAGCCCCGAAAAAGTGCATAAAACAAAAAAGTGAAACAAAGATAATTTATTTTAACAAATTAAAGTTAATTTATTTGAAAAAAATAGATTTTTTATTTCCCCATCTATCATTTCCCTTTCTGTCTGATAAATTAAAATATTTGATGTTGACATTAAACAATGCTGATTTGAGGATTCAAATACGAATAAATTAAATTTAAGGATTAAAAGTATTGAATATAACTAAAAAGTATATATTATGATGTTTTCAAAGAAAATCATACCCGAAAAACCTTAAGGTCTTTCCATAAATATGAGTGGGAATTATAAGACGTTGGTGGGTATTATGTATAAGAGGGCGTAGATTAGACTTTCCAGCAATGTACTTGTTTGGAGTTGGCATTGCTGGTAATTTTAACCAATATAATATTTCATATTTCTATTTTCTTTAAACTATGTTTATCAACTACTTAGCAAGTCGGAAAGAAATATCTATGAGAATTTAAAACAGAAATCCATGAAATCAGCATAAATCAAATACCTGTTGCAATAACTTTTTACAAATTACAAACTACTATTTTTTCATATTCTTGAACTGATATTGGAAAGCCTGCATCATGCCTTTTACCATATCCATCATGGAATTGTTATAGGCCTCAATATCCACCTGTCCCCCGCTGAATACGGGTGCATCATTGGTGAGCTGGTTGGCAGAATTAAACGATCCGTAGGTTTTCTTAAAAAAATAGTAGGTGTTTTTTCCGGAACCTGAAATCACAATATTGGTATTGGCGTATGTGTTGAAATAATCCAGGGAAGGCTTCCCGCTGGATTGCATCCCAATCCTGAATTTTACCATGATGGCGGCATCCGCTTTATTATCGTAAGCAATTTTTGGTAAAATCTGGTTGATCTTTCCAACCTGAGGAACATTAAGACTTTCGGAAAACATGCCCATTCCACTTGCGGAACGTTTAATGACCTGTGCGGATGTGCTTTCTTTGGCAATACCCCCTGAATATTGCCTTCCCGTTTTTACTTCTTTCAATCCTACGGCAATATAATCCGGATTTTCGATCAGGGTATCCTTGTGAACAACCTCATAGCCACATTCGGTCAACAGTTTTACAAATTCATAATACACCTGGTTGACCACAGTTTCATAAAAGTCGCTTCCGATTTCCACTTCAGACTTTCTGACCGTGTACCAATCGCTATGGTTTTTTTCAAATGCACTTGGCTCTGTTGATTGCGACACCACAAATTCGCCAAAAAATTCCGTAATAATAACCCGCTTTACATCACTTTCAAAGAAACGTTTGTCCAATGTGGCTATTTTAGGTGCAATCTTGGCCATATCAACAAACTTTTCAGCTGTGTATTGAACCTGTCCGTAAGAGTGAACCATTGGCAACAGAAATACTATTGCCGCTAAATGACATCTGATTCTTTTCATCTTTTTCATAACTCAAAAATTAAAGGTTAACTAAATATTTCGTTTTTGAAATGCCTTAATCAATAAAATTATCAAAGAAAAATAAAAAAAAAGATTTTGAAAGCCGTATTTCAACAATCAAAGTTAATTATTAAAAGTATTACACAATGATCATTTTTTAAAAAACCAATAAATTTGTTCTATAAAAATGCATACTATGAAATACATCATTACTTGTTTATTAGGTTGTTTGCTATCGTTAACAAGCAATTCCCAACAATGGGAAACACTTGCCAGCCTTTCCGGAGATGCCCCAAACATACCCGTAATGGCATCCGTTAATGGCAAAATTTATATCCTTGCAGGTCAGCGTTATAATTTTCCCTCTCCAACTTTTATATACGATCCGTCAACCGATACCTGGTCAGATTCGGGAACTGCACAACCTGCAGGAACATACTGGTCGTCTGGAGTTGGATTAAATGGCAAAATCTATGTGATGGGCGGAGGGGCACCTTATCCCGGACAAACATTTAATTACATATATGACCCCGCAACGAACTCATGGTCAACAGGACAGGCACTTATGACACCCCGGATGTATCACAATGCTGTGGTAGCTGGAGGGAAAATTTACCTGATAGGTGGTCAGAACGGGGATGGTGCTTCCGAATGGCATTTTGACGAATACGATCCTGCACTTGATTCCTGGACACGCAAGGCCCAACTATTGAACAATGGAGCCTGGTATTGCGGAGCCGTTAATATCGGAGACAGCATTTACCGTATTGCCGGTGGCGGATATTCCGCTTCCATGATTAAAAAATATGTAGAGGCCTATTCCATCACAAGCAACACATGGACGGCCTATCCTGATTTTCACCGTGGGCTGCATGCTCCTGCTGCCGTGGTGGTCAAGGATCATATTTTCCTGTTGGGAGGTTCGAGCAACTCAGCAGACATGGATTCTGTATGGGTTTACAATCCAAAAACAGGAAAATGGGCAGATGCCGGTTTTCGTCTCCCCTCTCCCATGTCGTACCACAAAGCCGTTGTGCTCAATGATTGTATTTATCTGTATAAAGACGGTTCGTTATATAAATACTGCCCCGATTTTTCATCCATCGCCAATAATGAAATTGAAATTGCTAAAAACAGTTTGTACCCCAATCCGAACAATGGCAACTTTTACATTGAGATGGAAAACGAAAACGATTTTAATATCACTATCACGAATTCTTTGGGACAAAGCATTGATCATTATAATTACCAACTTTCTCAAAACCAGAATATTCTTCATGTCGAGATGAGTCAAAACAATGCAGCAGGTTTTTACCTGGTTACCTTGAAAACCAATAAAGAAGTTAGAACCTATACCCTTTTTCTGCGAAATTAGCTTTTAATGGAAAAATGGCTTCCATGATCTGCTAATATTTTAAGAAAGATTTCAGCTATTTTGACTTCATTAAAATGCTCACTTATATTCAAATATCCTGCTTCAGCGATAGCATTTCTTTTTTCGGGATTTGATTTAAGATATCTGATTTGATGGGCGATTTCATCAGCAGTTGAATTGGTCAAAACAATGTCTTTTCCGTCAGAAAACACTTCCTCAATGGCAGGGGTTCTTTTAGTCAGGATACATTTTTTCATCCCCGCATAGTGAAATATTTTATTGGGAATTACTGAATCTGCCTTTAAGGAATCTCCGAAAATACCCAGACAAAGGTCGAATTGGCTAATTGCTCCGGGCAAATCACTATGATGCAGCCACCCCGGGAAAACAACATTATTAAGATGAAGACTTTCCACACGCTTTTTTATCACTTCGAACAGATACCCGCTGCCAATCAGATGAAATCTTATCTCTTCTTCATCTCTTAACAAATGAGCTGTTTCAATGATTTTTGGTATGCCTTGCAGGGGAATAAAGCTACCGTAAAAACCGATGTTAAAATAATGATCTTTTGGAGGTAAATCCCTTGGAAAAAATTCATCCCTGTCCACACCGATATACAGGCATTTGATTTTTTTCTCATCAATTCCGATTATATCCCTGTAAAGGCGTTTATTCGCTTCCGTTTCGGCAATCAACAGATCGCAGGCATTGAAGGATCGTCTGTCTTTTAACAGTTTAAACCACGACTTCCACTTCTGCCCGTAATCAACAACCTTGGTCATGTATTCCGAGATCAGAGGATCAAAAACAACAGGCGTATCAGTTAATGACTTAATAAAACGAACATCCCTGTGACGGAATGGGGGAATATAGACAAAGTCAGCCATGGCAGCTGTTTCCGAAAACCTTTTTTTATTAAAGGTTTTTCTCGAAACAATGGGCATTTCAAGCACTTGAACACCTTTAAGTTTTTTTAATCCCTTAAGTAGTATTGCGTTTCTGTTGTATGTATAATCTGACTTGCCTGTGAAAACTATTCGCATCTATCTTTAAAGTGTATTACAGTTTGATAACAAGTGTTTGTATTATTTACAAATATCTGTCTTTTACTCAACCTGATTATTCAGGATTGTTAAAAACAAATAAAAATGAAATCATTTGGTAAAATTTAATTTTGCCGAAAAAATTAACCATTATGAACAACAAAGGCTATCATGATCGCATCAATTTATGGAACATTGACCAGGATTATATTTTTTTAAATCATGGATCATTTGGCGCCTGCCTTAAAAGTATATTGCATAAACAGTCTGCCTACCAGATGAAACTTGAAGAAGAACCCATGAAATTCATGACCCGGGATTTACCGGAATACCTTGCATCTTCAAAAAAAATATTATCCTCTTTTGTCGGGGCAAACGACCAAAATCTGGTCTTTGTAAAAAATGCCACAACAGGTGTAAATACTATCTTGAGGTCACTTTTGTTCAGCAATGGAGATGAAATCATCATCAGCAACCATATTTATCCCGCCTGCCGTAATGCACTGAATTTTCTGGCAGAAACTCGGGGCATCATTATTCGTGAAGCACTGATCCCTTTTCCGCTCCCTGATGAAGAAGCGGTAATAAACCAACTGACAGCTCAAATCACTCCCAAAACACGCTTATTGCTGATAGATCATATTACCTCTCCTACAGGCCTGCTGTTTCCTGTTGAAAAGATCGTCAATGAATTCAATCAGCGGAAAATTGATGTTTTGGTGGACGGAGCTCATGCCCCTGGAACCATTCCACTTCGTCTTGAACAGATGAATGCCGCCTATTATACTGGCAACTGTCACAAATGGCTATGTTCGCCAAAGGGATCCGCGTTTCTATATGTTCGACCCGACAAACAATCCTGTATTCATCCTTTGACCATCAGCCTGACGGAAGGGAAAGGCCGATCTTTTACTGACCGGTTTTACTGGACAGGTACTGAAGATCCCACTCCCTATTTATGTGTCGGTGACTCCATCAATGAAATGGAAAAAATAGGTATAGGTGGTTGGCCTGAAATTACGAAATATAACCACGACCTGGCTATCAAAGCGAGGAAAATGCTTTGTGAAATTCTGATGATTGAAGTTCCTTGCCCGGAGAACATGATTGCCAACCTTGCTTCTGTTCCCATTCCTCCCACAACTGATGCAGCACCTTCAGGATTCAATCATTTTGATAGCTTGCAGGACAAGCTGTTTCACGAATTTAAAATAGAGTTATTTGTCACTTACTGGCCGAATCATCCTTCACGGCTGATCCGGATTTCTCCGCAGATTTACAATACGGAAGCCCAATACAGATATCTTTCGGAAGTACTTCAGAAAATAATCTGATTTCAGCTTACTGACTGATCAAATCTGCGAGTTTGCCTCTGAATTCATAAAACACATCACCCAGTGGACTGGAGCCATCCGTACCGTAATTAACCAGCATGGTCATAATGGTTCCCAATTCAGGAAAATAGTCGGCATCCGCAGAATAAGCCAAATCTCGGCCCCTGTGACCATACCCATATTCATTGGAATCCCTGTCAATAAAATCTTTATAGACACCCAGACCGATGAGTCGGTGAGTTTCCGGTTCTTCTTTGCCAAAAACAAGCATTTCGTCCAGTGTACTTTGCTTCAGAATGATTTTATCCACAAATAAAGCCTGTAAAAACTTCATCAGGTCATACACTGAGGAATATACACCTCCGTATCCGTTTCCACTACCTGTATTCCAGTTAGTCAGGTTTAGGATTGAATTATTGTTATATAAATCATAATAGCCTTGTGCCGTATAATCCGGAACATCCTGATGATAATAATAATTGGTATGCTTCATGCCAACTTTATCAAAAATTCTTTCTTTCAGCAGATCTGCGTGATTTTTACCGGTAACCTGGTCAATAATCATCGAAACAAGCAGATAATTGGAGTTGGAATACTTTATATCAGTTCCGCATGGGAAATAGGCCTTTTTACCATAAATATATTCACAAAGCTCTTCACCTGTCCATCTTTTCGCAGGATCATTTAATATTTGCAAATAAAATCCCTGATCCGTAATTACGTCAAAAATTCCGGAAGTGTGATTTAGCAATTGCCTCAGAGTAGCCTGATCGGCATTTTCAATATTGCTAATAATCCTTTCGGGAAGATATTCTGCTATTTTTGTATCGAGTTTGAGCACACCTTCCTCCACCAAGGTCAGTGTCAGCGTGCTGATCATCAGTTTTGTCAGGCTGGCGACTTTGGAGACCGTACAAGGCATCATATCCACATCTTTTTCGATGTCCGCTTTACCGGCAGTACCAATAAAAAGGCCATTTTTATCCTTGATAAGTAGTACAATGCCGGGCAAGCCTTTGGCTACATATTCATCAAGCAAAGCCTGATAAGCGGTGGCTTTGGGATGAACAAGGCTGCTATCAGGAAAATCAACCGTGCAGGGACTTGTTGGCCCAACATCCAGTTTATTGCAGGAAACAGCCACAAAAGCTGAGATTATCGAAATTATAAAGATCTTTTTCATGGCAATGATTTTTACTTGTTGTTAAAATAAAGAACTGTACCCAAATGCAGGGAATTATTGGGTAAAAAAGGTACATAACCACTAACAAAAGGCATTTCGAGGTAGAACTGGTAATTCAGGAATATCCTGGGAGACCGTGCATCCTTCTTTTTAATTTTGTAAAATAATCCCAGATCAATTCCTGTCATGAATTGAGACCGTGTTTTATTTGCTTTGGGCTCGTATTGCCCCTGATCATTCAGAATAAAAGCCTGAATGTCCGGAAAGGAATGAAAATAACCGGCATGCAGCGATGCTTCGAGGCCAAAAGAATTCAAGAATATCCTGCGATAGCCAAAATTAGTGTATAATTGTAAAGCGGTCATGGAGTATTTATGATAAAACCCTCCAAGGTGAAAGGATTGGAATACTTCATTTTTGTCATTATCGTTGTAAACAAGGTATGTGCCGGCAGTTAATCCCGGATGAAATGGCGATTCCACTACCCGCGGAGGCATCAGAGTAGTATTCACAAAAACAGAAAAGGTCAAAGGTAGTTTACACATTTCTTCAACCTGAGCTTTGGCAATTAATACCGCAAAAAGCAGGAGGATAATCAAACTCTTTTTCATACATATGTTTTATGAGGTGTTTAAACTTGAACAAAGATAATTTATTTGTTTAAAGGAATTAAAAAGTATTCTTATTTATACATTGAAAATGTCAAGCAGTAAGATGAATTTGACTTACAATTTCTTAAAAAAAATTCTTCGGCATCTCAAAGTTTTCCTAACTTTACGCCTATAAAAAAAAATCCATTATAACTTTTAAACGAATATTTGTATGAGAAGGTTTTTATGCTTAATCAATTTAGTATTTCCAATGCTTATTGGTTTTTCAGCATTTGCCGGTGCAAGTGCCTATGCTCCTTATTTTGTTGAACATCCACAAAGCCAGAATGTTTTATATGGCCAGTATTTTGAGTTTTATGTTTATGCCCAATCTGATGATTTGCAGGAACCCATATATTACCAATGGCAGAAAAACGGTGTAAATATTTCCGGTGCTGTATACAGCTATTATGCCATAGAAAGTATTACTTTCAATGATACAGGCTCTTATACATGTATCGCTACCAACATTTATGGATCTGATACCAGCGATATTGCAGTGCTTAGAATAGTTACATTAACAACAGATCTTGTTGCCTATTTGAAATTTGACGGAAATACTGCCGATAGTAGCGGAAAAGCAAATCATGCCACCAATGTGGGAGCTACTTTAACTGCCGACCGGACTTCTGCTACCAATAAAGCCTATAGTTTTAATGGCAGCACCAGTAGCATGTATATAAAGCCTTCCTCGACTTTACTTCCGCCAGCAGAAGAATTTGCATTTTCTATGTATATTTATCCTGAGGACTCTGATAAAATTATCATAGCAAATTATGATTACGATTTAAATGTTGGTTATAGAATTGGAATTGATCCTTACTGGAATCCTTACTTCATTCTTGGTGGGGTTCCCTATTACGCATATGGTCAACTACAGCCCAACCAATGGTCGCATCTTGTGGTGACCTTAAACACTTACAATATGGAAGGTAGCTGGACTGATGTCACATTTTATATTGACGGTCAAAACATGGGGGCATACACCGTTTATGCTGACTCGGCCTTTTACACACAGGATACTACTTATATCGGATTTCATCCATACGATCCCAAATATTTTAAAGGAAAGATTGACGAATTAAGAATTTATAACAGAGGATTGATGGAGCAAGAAATAGAGCAGCTTTATCAGCCAGTTATTCCGGTATTTGCCTTTGAATTTGAAAATGGATACAACTACGGTCCCTGTGAAGGGGAATATTTCACTATTACCAATCCTGCTTCTGGTATAGGTCCTTTGACATTTAAATGGTTTCGAAACGACACACTTTTTTCGACTTCCAGTAATGACACACTTAAATTATATCCCGTGCAGCTTTCCCATCAAGGAACATATACCTGTGTCGTTTCTAATCCATATGGCGTTGATACTTGCGCAACCCCTTATTATGTATATACATCTCCCAAACCAAATGTTTCATTCACAGTTGATGATTCTTCTCAATGTTTTGAAGGGAATTATTTCTATTTTACCGGAAATACAACGGGGTTTGATTATGCGGAATACTATGTCAACGGGAATTGGGTTTCGGATTATAACGACTTAAGTTACTCCTTTTATGATTATGCACCGGTAAATATGGTTATGAGAGTTGCAACTGATTATAATTATTGCACAGATACAGCATTTCAGATAGTTTATTTAGGTGCAACTCCAAATGTCTATTTTAGCCTTAATGAAAGCAGTAATTTCTGCATAGCTGACAATTCAGTTACATTTGACAATTACTCGTCAATTGATACAGGAACAATGACCTATTTATGGAAATTCGGAGACGGAAACACCTCTACAATGAATAATCCCACTCATTCATACAGCGCTCCCGGTTTTTATACCGTTACCCTTATTGCTGCAAGCGATATCGGTTGCGTGGATTCCTACTACATTTCTTTTGAAATAATGGAAGGCCCTGATGCCTATTTTGAAGTATATGATTCCAGCCAGTGTCTTAATTACAATAACTTTTATTTTGACAATCAGTCAACCTATACCTATTATTACATCACCTCAACCTGGAATTTCGGAGATGGCAATTGGTCCTATGAAACAAATAATCCTTATCACACATACAATAAGGACAGTGCTTTTCTTGTTACACTTTATGTCAGCGATTATTATGGCTGTATGGATTCTTTTTCAAGATATGTGATCGTCCGACCTCAACCAAAAGCTGCTTTTAATGTCAACGATAACAGGCAATGCTTAACCGGAAACAGTTACTCGTTTACCAATACATCCACAATTAAAAGTGGCAGCATTTCCAGTTTTTGGGATTTCGGTGATGGAGATACATCCATTCTTGCCAATCCTGTAAAGAGTTACAGCTATGATGCTTATCATTGGGCTGTTTTACATGTTAAAAGTGATTACAATTGTTATGATACATTCGGAATTGGTATAGAAGTTTTACCTATGCCTGTTTCAGATTTTTCAGTTGATTATTTTGATCAATGCCTTGAAAACAACAGTTTCAGCTTTACAAACCTCTCCAATATAGGATCAGGATTTCTCTTTTACAATTGGGATTTTGGAGACAGCTATCAATCTTCAACAAAAAACCCAACACACAGCTATACTTATGATACCACCTTTACCGTGCGTTTGATTT
>Ga0265297_10011549_pt1 | contig 10791 bp, 10 predicted proteins | sample Munlanlwell13791_FD_192502 | JGI IMG/M metagenome (GOLD analysis project Ga0265297, IMG submission 192502) | Leachate microbial communities from a municipal landfill in Southern Ontario, Canada - Leachate well 137-91 | ecosystem: Engineered > Solid waste > Landfill > Unclassified | place...
AGCCGGTCTTGGTCTATACGAGCGGCCCGAAAGACATAACGGGAGAGGAAGTTACGATAAAGTTTAAATATAAACTGGACCTGCCGGGGAACGCCCGCGGCGGAAACTACGGCATCAATATCATATATACGATGACGGATGTCCCCTAATGGATAATAGATATATGAAGATCTTGGGTATAGTTTTGACGATCCTTTTTTCGACAGTAGCGTCGGTCCATGCCAGTATATCCATGACGCTCGACAGGGACCTGGTCGATTTCAGGACGATGGAGTCGGGCCAGACACAGACCGTAGCGGACCAGGGCGTCTACCATAATGAGCTGACCTGCAGTTCCACCAATAACCGGACATGGTATATCAAGGCGAACATGATCCGGCCGCTTACTTCCGGTGCGAATACGATAGCTTCCGAAAATTTAAAATGGATGGTTGTGGATGTTATAAACGGCAAGGGTATAGTATTTAACAACAGAAACATAGCTAACCCATTTTCCTTTGCCAAGGGCCTCGTCTATACAAGCGACCCTGCCGATAATACCGGGACGCAGGTTAAGCTGCGGTTCCGATATATCCTGGCTATCCCGAAAAATCAGACCGCGGGTAATTATTACGGGTCCGTCAGATGGACCATGACAGAGGTACTTTAAAAAATACTTTTGGGAGGTTTTGGTGAAAAGATTGATTATATGTTTCATTGCACTTACCGTGTTAGGTTGTCTATCCGTTCCCTCTTATGCCATGAAGATGAATATAGACCCGGCCCGTGTGGAGATCACCGCGAAACCGGGCGAGGAGAAGTCGGGTGTTGTGACGGTACTTAATTATGACGAGAGTACCCCTGTCCGGATAAAGGCGTATGTCCAGGACCTTGTGTATCTGCCAGACGGCTCCAACGATTTCCTGAAGCCCGGCTCAACGCCATGGTCGATGGGCGAATGGATCAAGATAGGCCCGACCGAATTCAATATACCGCCGGGCAAGCAAGAACAGGTAAGGTATCTCATATCCGTACCCAAGGATGCCAAGGGCGGACGGTACGGTATAATATTCTTTGAGACAGTGCCTACGCCGTCAGAAGCAAAGGGGGCGGGCGCGACGGTCAATGTAAGATTGGGTTCAATAATCCTCGTGACGGTGGACGGGACCAGCGTCATAAAGGCAAAACTCACCACCATGTATACCGGCACTACCGACAAGGGGTTCGAGATATCGTGGACGGTATATAATAACAGCAATATATTGATAAGGCCGTTCGGTACGATAAAGATAATCGACAGCGCCAAGAAAGAGGTCGCGACTATCGACGCAAATAAGGAAAAGTCCGGTATCCTTCCGCAGACTAACAGAAAGTTTACGGTCCTTTATAAGGATATAGCTAAGCTCCCGAAGGGGGATTATTATGCGCAGGTCGTGCTCAACTACGGCGGCCAAGCCCTGCTGGGCGGACAAACAAAATTCAGGATCGATTAGAGAACCAGGGGCGCTCAAGATAACATATTCAGACGATGAAAGTATGGACACTTATCAAAAAAAGGGATAATGGATATCCCTTTTTTTTGTGCAGGCTATATTAACGATGTCAAAAGATAGGAAAACAGGTTTAATATTATTATTTACGATCGCCGTTATTTTGACAACGGCTGAATTGTCGTCTTTGGTGTTTGCGCAGGAAGAGGCCTGGGTCATATCGAAGAAGAAGGAGGAGACGGCCGGATTCGATTTTACCGCATATACTACCGATAGTGAGATAAAGTTTTCCCTGCCGAGCGGGGAGACGATAAAGCTGGATAAGCCTGTATTCAAAAAAGACGATACGATATGGATCCCGCTCGAATCGTTCCTACCCAAGATGAATCTCATCTTTATCAAGCAAGCCGAAGACGCCTTTACCATAATCCGTGATGACGGTACGCCTGTCGAATTTAAAGTGAACGTAGCTACCGGCACAGTAAATAAGATGCCGTTCATCACCATGGCCCAGGCCCCGGCAGTCTCTTCCGGTATTTTTTACATGACCCTTTCCGATCTTGCCAAGACGCTCGATGTCTCCTTTAATTATGATAAGGCGACAGACACGGTAGAATTCATGAAGGCCAAGGTGGAAGAATTTTCGACATTTAGCCTTCCAACGCCGCCGCCGACAAAAGAAGAGACGCTGGCCCTGATCGTGCCTAAACCGCTGCCGCCCCCTGACGTTGTAGAGGAGCTATTGCCGCCGCAATACGAGAAGATAGTGGACCTGCAGGTCGATATGACGCTCAGTTATCTGGAGGATAAGTTCGCACATGACAGGACAAGGCAGGCGGACTGGTACTTAAGCGGCAGGATATATGACTTTACCGCGGACGGCCATCTAAGGATGAATGACGTTAGGACCACCGATAAACAGCGTTTCAAGGAAGACGGCGAATATGTCGCATTGTACAGGAAGGATATACAATTGAAGGCGCTGGATAATTATCTGGCCCTGCCGCAGCTGAGATCGCAGACCCAGCCTTATTTCGGCGGGGAGGCGACGCTCGTCTATAATCCGTTTAAGTCGACGTTTATCTTCGGCGAGACCGATAACACCGTATCCGGGCCGTCCGATATAGGCGCCGTAAGATACTTCGGCAACATGTACTATTTCCGCCAGGAGTATACCGACTCGCACAATATCTTCAATGTGAGCGGCGCGGTGATATGGCATCAGGCCCACGCGGAGACTCAAGGTAAATCCGGCACCACGAATTATCCGAGGCGTAACTTCGTGATGCTCCTGGATTCGACGGTCCACTTGTATCCCAGCCTGGACGTTTTCTACACGCAAGCCATTTCGAATTACGCTCCCGATAATTATGTGAATAAGCGTTTTATAGACGGCGACTGGAGGGTGGGGGTGGCCTTTGATGAGAAACTGTACAATTTCAAGATGTCCTACGAGAGGGTCGGCCAGCAGTACGCATCCATCGGCATACCAAGTAATTATCAGGATTTTGAGCAGCTCGATTACTCGACGAGTTTTAAGTTTGCCCCCAACTGGTACGGCGGGCTCACCGGACGCATTAACAGAAATAATATCGAGAGAAATCCCAGAAAGCCCACAGCCCATGAGAACAGCCTCACGGTCAATACGGGGCTAATACTGCCATGGCAGCAGAACGTAAATTTTTCCTATACGCTTACGGAAAGCAAGAACCTGGGCGGCGACCAGGATATAAACGGTAACAGGTATAAGGATTTCAGGATTGACTACACGAAGACGATGAACAATACAACAGTACAGATGAGCTACGACCATTATATACTGGACGCATTCGGAACGTCGACGGGCGGCCTTTTTACGGATATGTTTTCGGCAACGGTCTTCCAGTACTTTCCGCAGTTCAATTATTCATACCTGAGGGTGTATCAGGATGTGCGGCAGACAAAGACCTTCACGCCGGCGAGTTACACCACAACATACTGGAACACGGACCTGGGTGCGCGGTGGAATATCACCAATTTCCTGAGCGGTTCGATCGATTGGAGGGTCGCCACCACCCAGAGAGAGGCATTTCAGGATACGGCCATGATGACTCTTCTGACGGGGTTCGAGTATAAATCGAGCGCCGTTACCACCTGGAACTTCGATTACAACCTATCGGATTTTGACCTCTATGATTCGAAAAATCAGACGACGAAACATTATACGCTGATGTTTAAACTGCGCCATGTATTCGACCTGGAAAGCCCCGACCTCTGGGGCAAGGTAGTAGCCTTCGTTTATGACGACCTGAACGCTAACGGTAGATTCGATAAGGGTGAAACACCGCTGAAGAATGTGAGGGTGAATATCGTAAAGGGCCGCGCCGCGTATACCAATACCAAAGGCATAGCCTATATATACAAGGTGACGCCCGGCGAGAGGAAGATCAAGGTGGATCTGTCGAATATGCCGCTCGACATGGCGGTCATGGGTGACTCCTCCGTCAAATCCGTCTCGGTGAGGTCGCTCCACAGCACGTCTGTCGAATTTCCGATAGTTTCAACAGGCAAGATAAAAGGCCGGGTCTATATCGACATGAATAAGAACGGCGTGTATGACAAGCTTGAGGATGAAGGCATTGCCAATGTCAGGATATATCTTGCGCCCGACGGGAAGGAGACCCTGACCTATTCGGACGGGACTTATAACGTGGATTATGTGTTTCCGGGAGCGCAGGAGGTCAATGTGGATATTGGGTCCGTCGCAGAAGATTATAAGATAAGCTCGCCTGCCAAGGTAAAGCTGGATGTAAAAGGGAAGGAGACATATTCCGACATCGATTTTGCATTCTCGCCGGCGCCTATAGAGGTGGAGCGATTTGACAAAGAATAAAAGCTGTTAGGTAAATATCGCCTACATATAAAACAGGGCAGGTTTAAACCTGCCCTGTTTTATTGCATAGATCAGACTCTGGCTTAGAGTTTTTCCGACATCGTGTATCTTGATATACCGCCCGGTGCATACATCGGGTCCTCTATTTTTACGAACCTGTTTGCCTGGCTCTGGGCGAGGGCGGCATTATAGATCTCCTGCATCCCTACTGGAGCCGCTGCCTGTCCTGTGTCCGGAGACTTCACCGTGATGATAAGCCTTGTAGTGAGCGTCCGGGTCTCCCCAAATGCATAATTCGTCATCCAGCTTATTGCTACAACCATAAGTATAATACTCATCATAAGTTTAAGCGTAATCATTTTATTTGCCCCCTTTCGGCAGCCGTTTATCGATCCTCCGGTCGACCCAAGATGCATCTAGGGGCTTTCCGAAGGACCTCACCGGCTTTCCGCCTCACCCTAGTCGGGCAAGACGGCTTTTCGTTTGAGGCAAAACATACCTCATGTCAAACAGCTACCCTTCTTCCTTTAATTTATGATCGGCAGCAGCATGGGAGGCGGCCTTTTTAAGTATCTCCTCCTTTAAGTCCGCCTCGCTCCCAATGCCGTCACCTTTTATATCAAGCTCCCGCATCGCCTCTACCATGGCGCGGATTATCTTTATCCGCGAGAGCTTCCTGCCTTTACTGAAGAAAGCATCTTTACCTATCTTATCGAGATAATCTATCTCGTTTCTGTTGAGCAGTGCCACGACCCTTTCGAGTCTTTCGTTCATCTTCATCTTAATCACATCCTTTATATGGCCTTTATGGTCCATAAATAATTTCGCCCTACCCCTCAAGGTTTACCACCTGAAGAATAGGGCTTCGCCGGACGTCTGAAAAAACGCCCGCAAAACGAAAATGGCCAGGTAAATCTGGCCATTTGACATCCTTCGGCGTTCTTTTAGGATTTAACCCTCAAGCTACGTCGAAGGATCACGCTTCGGCAGCCCAGCTGCCCTAGCTCCTTAAAGAGCTGTAGGCCTGTGGCTTTGCGCCCCATTCTTTCAAATGGTTTACCTTTATCGGGTGTCACTTTGAATAATTGTCACAAAGAGCAATTGTGCTTTTTCCCATTTCCAATACTAAGTATACCTGCATTTTCAGGGAGCGTCAATAGGCCAAAAGCTGCCTTTTTCATGGCTAACCGGCAGTACAAAATATTTTGCGCATAATTGACAACGGTCTGGCATGTGTGTATACTTTGTAACCGAGGGATATTTTAAGGAATAGATATGAGGCATAGCTCCATGCATAAGGTTATAGTAATAGCAGGCATGCTGCTTCTGGCGTGGGCCACACAGGCCTTTGCCGGCGCATGGACCGTCCCTAAATACAAGGTATGGGGCGAGTACTATATGAAATGGGACTATGCGAAGGAGGCATTTACTTCCGAGGGCAAGAAGAAACAATTGGGTCTGGGAAACGATGCCAGGAGCTGGGAGTTCGTTATGGAGCCGAAGATCGAATACGGCATCACCAACGACCTCACGGGCATGGCCAGTATCGAATATAAGGAATCTCATTACAAGGAGTACGGCAGGCCCGACACCTGGGAGCCTTTTGCCAGGAAGAATCACGGGATCACGAACATTAAACTCGGCGGCAGATACCGCATATTGCAAAATCCCGTAGTGATGAGCGCGCAGGCCAGGGTATTCATATATCCCGGCTACGGCAATTTTCACGGAGACGACCCTGCGTATACGAATCAACCGTCGATAGGCTATGGCGACGATGCCTTTGAGATGAGGGGCCTGGTCGGGAAGAACTTCAGCATACCCCTCACTAAAAAATTTAAACTGCCGTGCTATCTCGGTGCCGAGACCGGATACAGGTGGCGGACCAGGCATGTCTGTAACGATATACCGTATTTTGTTGAAGGCGGTTTTTGGCCTTTCAGCTGGCTGCTTATCAAGAGCGAGCTTGACGGATATAGGTCGCACGGCGGGACCGGAAGTATCAAGGAAGACTATGGGATATGGCGGATAGGCCCTTCCTGGCAGATTTTCGGCGACAGCGTCCTGAGACAGGGCGATAAGATGTTCAATATAGAGTTCCAGTATGGCATGACGTTGTGGGGCAAGAACACGAATGCCTTTCAGGAGTGGATACTGAAGGTCCAGACGCAGTTTTAGTAGCTTTACCTGCCGGGATCCCGGTATTGCAATCCCGCCATCCTTGTGGTATAATGCCTACACTAACGTCCCGGTAGATGGGCAGCCGAAAGAAACAGGAGGTAATTTTTTATGTGGGCCTTAAGACTCAGGATGTATCTGCTTACGACGGTGCTATTTGCGCTGATATTCGCGGTGATATCGATGGTGAGCTACTCGCTCGGCATCGGCAACTTCTACTTCTATCTCATCCTTTCACTTATCATAATGTTCATACAATATATGATAGGCCCCAAGGTCGTAGAATGGTCTATGCGGGTGAGGTACCTGAAGAAAGGGGAGAATCCTAAGCTGGAACATATGGTCCAGGCGCTGGCCATCGCCGCCAATATCCCTGCGCCGAGGATAGGCGTTGCCGAGATAGATATTCCGAACGCCTTTGCCTTCGGAAGGTCGATCAAAGACGGGAGGATATGCGTTACGCGCGGTATCGTCAATCTGCTGAACGAGACGGAGCTCAAGGCCGTTCTCGGCCACGAGATGAGCCATCTGAAGAACAGGGACGTCCTCACCATTACGCTTTTATCGATAATACCTATGATATTATACCGCATCGCATGGCAGTTCCTTTTCTTCGGCGGTCGAAGGGAGAGGGGCTCCAACACCGCACTGGTGGGATTGGTGGCGTTCCTCTTATATTTTGTAACGAATCTGCTTGTCCTTTATGCTTCGAGGATAAGGGAATATTTCGCGGACAAGGGTTCGGTGGACCTGGGAAACGCGCCGTCGAATCTTGCATCGGCATTGTATAAGCTCGTCTACGGCTCTGCGAGGATGCCGAAAGAGTCAATAAAGGATGTCGAAGGCATGAAGGCCTTCTTCGTGAACGATCCGTCGAGAGCGCTCGAAGAATTCAAGGAGCTGAAGAGCCTCGACCTCGACAAGAGCGGGTCCATATCCAGCCAGGAGCTCAATAGCCTTGAGGGAAAAGAGATAAAATTGAACTTCGGAGATAAGGTGCTCGAGCTCCTGAGCACGCACCCGAATATGCTGAAACGCATAAAACGTTTGAGCCAGTGGACAAACGCTTGAAGTTCAATTTCGAAGCCACGGGGATCGGAAGCGTTCCATTTAAAGACCCGAAGGAAGCCTGCCGCCTGATCTTCGATAACTTCAAATCAATCCCGTTCTGGCCGCAGCTGCCACGGAGGTCCTTCTTCGAGAATATGTATGTGCAGTTCGCGGAGAAGATCCCCGGTGTCGTCATCGACGAGGTCAATAAATCCATATATATCGATACGACCGGTGTGGCCGAAACTTTTGAAGAGGTTTACGGAAAATACGCGGAAGGCGACCAGGACTTTTTTGCCGTTTCCAAAAACCACGCCCAGGGTTTCTACGAGTTTCTTGATTGTCTGGAAAAGAAGCCTGTCTCCGGGCAGTTCGTCAAGGGGCATATAACGGGCCCGATAAGTTTCGCCCTCTTCCTTACTGATGAGAACAAGAAATCGATAATTTACGACAAGGACCTTTTTGAGATACTCACGAAGATCCTGGTGATGCGCGTTAAATGGCAGATAAGGAAGCTGAAAAAATATGCCCCCGGCACGATCATATTCATCGACGAACCCTATCTGGTATCGATAGGGTCGAGCTTTGTAAATATCGATATCGGTGCCGCATTCGATAAGTTTGATGAGGTGGCGAAGGCGATAAAGGCCGAAGGCGCCCTCGCGGGCGTGCACTGCTGCGGGAATACGGACTGGTCGGCTCTTCTCAAAAGGGATGTCGACATCATAAATTTCGATGCCTATAACTTTATGAAGGAATTTTCGTTATACGCGCAAAATATAAAAGAGTTCCTGCAGAGAGGCGGTTCGGTGGCGTGGGGCATCGTTCCGAGCTCCGAGGCCATAGATAACGAGACGGTAAAGACGCTTATTAAAAAACTGAAAGACGGCATGACGCTTTTGGCGGATAAAGGGGTGCCGAAGGACGCCATCTCTTCTATCGTTACCTCCAGTTGCGGAACCGGCAGCCTGGATGAAGACAGGACGAGAAAAATTTTTGATGCGGCACGTATTCTTTCCGAAAAATTACAAGGATAAATACCGTGGATGAAAAGGATATTGTAAAGACTCCTCCGGCAGCACCGGAGCCTGTTAAAAATTTCATGGCCCTGGAGGAAGAATACTTAACCTATAAAAAAGCGAAGATTGTAATACTGTCGGCTCCTTATGACAAGACCACTACTTATATTCATGGTACAAAGAACGGCCCTTCAGCGATAATCGACGCATCGAAATATCTCGAGTTATTTGATGATGAGCTGAATCAGGAGACGTTCAAGGTGGGCATTCATACGATGCCGGCCCTCGAGGCGGAAGATCTGTCGTCGGAAGAGATGGTCGCCAAGGTGCGTGAGGGTTTTACGGATGTCACAAAGGCTGGTAAATTCCCGGTTCTTTTGGGAGGAGAGCACTCGGTTTCGATAGGTGCGGTCTCGGCGCTGAAAGATGCCTGCCCCAACCTGTCTGTCCTGCAGTTCGATGCCCACTGCGATCTGAGAAACGAGTATTTCGATTCGAAGTTGAACCATGGATGCGTGGGCCGCAGGATCAGCGAGATATGCCCGCTTGTTCAGGTTGGGACGAGAAGCATGTCAAGGGAGGAAAAGGATTTTCTTGCCGGCCAGGCAAACGGTAAGGTAAAGAATATCAGCGTGTATGATATATTGGAACGCCCTATGTGGAAAGATGAAGTCGTGAAATATTTAAGCGATAATGTATATGTGACGATAGACCTGGACGTTTTCGATCCTTCCGTCATGCCCGCCGTCGGCACGCCGGAACCCGGCGGCATAGGGTGGTATGAGACGCTCGATCTCCTGAAAGATCTTTCCAAGGAAAAGAAGATCGTCGGCTTTGACGTCGTAGAGCTTTGTCCGATACCCGGGCAGGTCGCGTCGGATTTTTTTGCTGCGAAACTTATATACAAGCTCTTAGGGTATGTATTCCCGATTAAAAAGTGAGGAGTTGTTCAGATGCTTCTGATGTCACGTCAAAATATACTGGTTCCCAAGAAGATGTTCTTTACGAAAGGGGTTGGCGCGCACAAGGCCGAGCTTCGCAGTTTTGAGCTTGCCCTGCGTGACGCGGGGATAGAAAAGTGCAACCTCGTTCACGTGTCGAGCATACTTCCTCCCGAATGCAAAGTGATATCCCGCAATGAAGGCCTGAAAGAACTGTATCCGGGCATGATAACATATGCGGTCATGTCGCGGTGTTCGGGTAATGAGCCGCACCGGCTGATAGCCGCGAGCATCGGCTGCGCGGTGCCGGCAGACCCTCACGCGTACGGATACCTGAGCGAACACCATGCGTTTGGCCAGAATGAGAAGGTCGCCGGAGACCTGGCCGAAGATCTGGCGGTAGAAATGTTGGCGTCGACACTTGGTCTCGAATTCGATGAAGATAAATCCTGGGACGAGAACAAGGAGATATATCACCTGAGCGATAAGATAGTACGCACTTCGAATACCACTCAATCCGCAGTCATAGGCCCTGACGGGAACTACTCTACCGTCATCGCCGCCGCAGTATTCCTGTTCTAAGCCTCCTAAAATTTTTCAACTTTCCACCCTCAAGCCTCAGGCGTAACTTTTGGGTGTTGCCTTCGCTCGTCGCTCGCTCGGATTAGGCATCCTCGCTCGCTGTGATAAAATTTTGATGGCCTCGCAACCACGGCCGTATATACTGACGGTAAGGTTTGCTCGGCCTTCTATATCGCCATAAGGTATCAAAATTTTATAACATTCGCTTGCGGCAATCACCCAAAAGTTCCGCCTGCGACATAAGCCGAAGAAATTTTTCGGGTGGCAGGGGTGGCCTTTGAGGAGCGCACAAGCAGGTATGGGATGGGGGTGCCGCCGTTTAGGATTGCTACCTTCAAAGAGAAGGCTACCTAACTTAAAGAACATGGAGGTAATCCTGGCGGCATACAGAGGCCCACCTCTATAAACATCGTTTGCCAACCCCATACCTGCGCGGAGCACCGCAAAGGCCACCCCTGACAGGACCCGAAAAATTTAGTCCGAAAACCGCCCTTATTTGATATAATATTATCCTATGAAGCGGATGATAGAGCTGCCATTCAAGGTAAAAAAGCCCATCTTGGCGTGCGGGGCGGACATGAAAGGATCTTTTGCGTTTGCCAGCGGAAACGAAGCGTTTATTGTCGAAAATTTTGGCGATCTCGGAAACCTTGACAACCTGGTTAAATACGAAAGAGCCG
>Ga0265297_10011550_pt1 | contig 10788 bp, 13 predicted proteins | sample Munlanlwell13791_FD_192502 | JGI IMG/M metagenome (GOLD analysis project Ga0265297, IMG submission 192502) | Leachate microbial communities from a municipal landfill in Southern Ontario, Canada - Leachate well 137-91 | ecosystem: Engineered > Solid waste > Landfill > Unclassified | place...
ATCCCCTGCAACGCGGCAGGTATTCGGGAGCAGGCAGCGCTCAAAGGAGGATAATTATAATGGGCGAAAAAAGTTTATCGAATGGTCCGGCTAATAATACGATCAGGGATTGGCCTGTTAATGAGCGCCCCCGTGAAAAATTATTCAGGCACGGAGAAGCTGCGTTGTGTGATTCGGAACTGCTGGCGATCATCCTGCGCACAGGTTCAAAGGGCGAAAGCGCCATTGATCTGGCCCGCGGGATCATTGCGAAATTCAAGACTTTCCGCAATATGAGCCATACGGATATCCGTGATTGGAAAAGGTTCAAGGGGCTGGGCCCGGCGAAGCTGGCGCAGATAAAAGCATCTTTAGAGATCGGCAAAAGGATGGTCGAGGAGAAAATAAAAGATACCCGGAATAAGATAAGTTCTTCCCGGGAAGTATTTGAGATTGTTATGCCCAGGTTGCGCGACCTTAAAAAGGAAGTTTTTAAGGTCGTGTTTTTGAACCCTCAGAACCGGATAATCGATATAGCGGACCTGGAAGAAGGGACCGTGGATCAGGCATATCCTATAAAAAGGGAGATTTTTCACTATGCGCTCCAGAGTTTTGCCGCGTCGATCATTTGCGTGCATAACCATCCTTCGGGAGAGTGCCAGCCGAGTGAAGAAGATATCGCGTTTACCCGTGATCTGGTGACTTGCGGGAATACCCTGCAAGTCCAGGTCCTGGATCATTTGATCATAGGCAGCGGCGGGTATTTCAGCTTTAAGGATGAAAAACTGATCGATTGATCCGGCCGCTCGCTTTTACAGTAGCTCCCGGTTGTCCGGGTATGCCTTAATTTTTGACTTTGGTTTCTTATTCCGCGGCAGTATAATGAGCCATATGGATAAAGGGCTTGTTTATTCTACTGATAAAGGAAAGATCTGTCCGGAGTGCGGCCAGCCTGCCGGCGGGTGCGTATGCCGCATTAGGGGTAAAACAACTGTCTCTAAGACCGACGGGGTTATCCGGATCAGGTATGAGACTAAAGGCCGTAAAGGCAAAGGGGTGACCGTGATTTCCGGGCTGCCTTTAAACCATGCCGGCCTCGAAGAATTGGCCAGAGGGCTGAAACAGCGTTTCGGCGCCGGCGGGTCAGTGTGCGGTTATAGCATAGAATTGCAAGGAGACCATTGCGATCAGGTGGAGCAGGAATTACATAAGTCCGGATATAAAGTGCGATAGGCCGGGGCATGGATGTTTGGATGGAAAGTGATGGCCGTTTATTCAACCCCGGGGCTTAATTATGGCTTGGGTTTTTTATTTGACAGCGGTATAATAAATCTCAGGATAACCCGGTAAATAAGGAGGGTTGAATGAAAAAAATTATTTTTCTGTCATTCGTAATGGTTTTGTCGATTGTTTCATTTGCCTACCCGCACAGCCCCTATGGTATTACAATAGCGGTAAACGCGCAAACCGTGAATATCAAGGTGTACCACCCTGTATCCGAGCCGGCTTCGCATTATATAAAGAAAGTAGTCGTAAGAGTGAACGGCGCAGAGGTGAAAACGGATGAATTTATATCCCAGACAGGCAATTATCAGAGTCTGGAACTCGAGATACCCGGCCTTAAAAAAGGCGATTCCCTTGTCATAACCGCTTATTGCAGCCGTTATGGCGAGCTTACCAAGGATACGAAAGTAGAATAAAGAATCCTGATTGAGGGAGAAAGGATGATTATGGGCGCCGAAAACAGATTTTTCGCCAGGTTCCTTGTCGCCGGTACGATACTTGTGCAGATAAGGCTGCAGGGGGGGGTTAAGACGATCAAAGGCGAACTGCTGGACTTAAGTTTTAAGGGCGGCGGGTTTTGCAGTAAAGAACAGCTTAAAAAAGAAGACAACATTATATTCCTGCTTTTGAATAATGAACTGGGCGTGCGTCTGCGGGGCGAAGCCAAGATAGTTTCCGTGCAAAAGATCCTGAGAAAAGGAACTGAACTTTTCCGGTACGGGATGGAATTCAGAAAATTGGATAGCGAGGCCCTGCAGGATATTGTGCTCAACCTGCAGAAAGATATTAAGCGCGGTTCCGGCGGCCCGGGAGTAAAATGAGTTTTATGTTAGGCCGGACATATACCCGCCAGGAGATCCGCGATCTGGCGGGAGGCGGATCTGTGCAGGATTATCTGCCTAATGAGAACGGCAAAGTCCTTTACGCGTGCCTTAGCCAGAAGTACGGGCCGGGTATCCCCAAGGTGGTTTTGGTAGGCCAGGGCCCGGGAGTGCAGCAGCAGGCGGAGATCTTTTGGCAACAGAAGAGCGCGGTGCCGGTGTTTTTTAAAAAGGCGGCCAACCTCTGGGAATACGCCGGTAATTTCCGGCCGGTCAATTCCACGGATGATCCGGACAGTATCGCCGAATTTGCGGAATCATCCGGCCGGATGATTCTGACCAGGATAATTTTTCTGGAGGAAGATAAATAACCGCAAGGCGTTAAGCGCGCATATAACCACCAGGAGGAGGCATGCCTGAGAACAGATTGTTCACTCGCTTCATCGTAGAAGGAGAGGTTCTTGTCCATCCTCACGGCCAGGGGGCAGAGCTGGTCAAGACCGAATTAGTGGATATCAGCTTTAAAGGGGCGGGCGTGTATTCTCCCAAGATGATCGAATTGAATACGCCGGTGAAGTTCATTGTGAGCGGAAAATTATTCAAAAATACCATAAGAGGCGAAGGCAGGATCAAATACGCCCATCCCTGGAAACGCAACGGCCGGGATGTTTTCCGGATAGGCATAGAGTTCGTTGATGTGGACAGCGATCTGGTGATGGACAGGCTGAAGTTCCTGCGGGAGTCATTGCCTAAAAACCAGATGTATTAAAGGCGAAAAATAGTGGTTGACAAGTAGCCGGTTTGTGTTATACTTCCTTCTGTAGTAGATAAAGATTAGAAGTTGGGAAGCCGAAGCGGTTAACTAAGTCTAGCCTTTCGGCTTTTTTTGTTTCTTGCCATTGTTTGACCGCTGGAAATCGGAAGAGGTCAAGATGGACGCGATTTCTATCGGTGGTTTACTATAAATCTAGAGAAAAGGAGGTAACAGACAATGGCAATGGTAAAAGGAAAAGTAAAGTGGTTTTCAGACCAGAAGGGTTATGGTTTCATCACACCTGAATCCGGTAATGATGTATTTGTACATCACAGCGTGATCCAGGGCGAGGGATACAAATCTCTTGCTGAGGGCCAGGAAGTTGAGTTAGAAATAACTCAGGGACCCAAAGGTGAACAGGCTTCAAAGGTTGTGAAGTTATAATCTTCGCAATATCAGCGGCCCGATACTAACGTGTCGGGCCGTTTTTTTTATTTGAGGCGCCTTAGCGCCTGATCGATGCGTAAATGGTTCCGGATGGTTTTGAGACTAGACCGGGTTTTGCAACCTGTTTATTGCGATATGGTTGGAAGGCCCGGTCTTGCGTTTTTTTGCTTGACATGTTAAGTATGATATGTTATATTCTTCATGTAAAGCATACAAAACATACTTCAAGCAGGAGAGGTATATGAAAAAACTTCCACCGGTGCCTAAGGTATACGGCACAGTAACAGTCGGCGAGCGCGGCCAGGTCTCCATCCCGGCAAAACTGCGCCAGGAATACGGCCTTGCCCCGGGCGACAAACTGCTGGTGATCGGCGGTAACGGAGGCCCTATAGGATTCGTCCCTGTCGCCGATTTTAAGGGTTTTCTGGCACAGCATGAGCGGCTTCTGGCCCAGATAAAGAAGAGCATACATGATTAAGAGCAAAACAGTTATTCTTGTAACCTTGTTGTTCTTTGCTGCCGGCGTTCCATCTGCCCGGGCTGAAGAGGTATTGACCTGGGAAGATTGTATAAAGGAAGCGGCCCGCAACCATCCTGACCTGATAGCCGCGAGCGAGGCGGTAAAAGAGACCGAGGCGGCTAAAAAGATATCGGCCAGCGGGGAATACCCTCAGGTTGACGCCGCTGTCAGCGGTTCAACATCCAAGACAGCGGGAAAGAGTTCGGTTGACAGTTACTCCACATCGTTGACCGGGACCCAGCTGGTTTTTGACGGCAAGAAAACGATCAACGATGTTAAAGCCGCGGGAGAGAACATCCAGGCGGCAAAATACAGTTTCCGCTATACATCTTCCGGAGTCCGCCAGGCGCTCAGGACCGCGTTTGTGAATCTGCTTAAGGCCCAGGAGATGATCCGCATCACCCAAGAGATATATGAAATACGCAGGGGCAACCTGGAGTTGATCACTTTGCGTTACGAATCAGGTTTGGAGCATAAAGGCGCGCTGTTGACCGCCGAAGCGAACCTGGCGCAGGCGCAATACAATATCAATGCCGCTGTGTATGACCTTCAGGTCTGCCGCCGGAACCTGATCAAGGAACTCGGCAGGGATAAATGGGCGGAGTTGAAGGTCAACGCTGATTTTACTGTGAAGTCTACTGCCCTGGAGCAGGTTGACCTGGAGGCTCTGGCTGAAAGAAATCCTCAGGTCCTTAAGCTGGTCGCGCAAAAGAACGCCGCTGAATTCAATCTGCGTTCCGTTTACGGAAATTACGCGCCGTCTGTTTCGGTTAACGCCAGTGCCGGCAAGTCCGGGACGACGTTCCTGCCGCAGACGACGGCAAAAAGCGTAGGGTTTTCTTTAAGCATGCCGATATTTGAGGGCGGGCTGAGGGCCGCGCAGGTGGCCCAGGCAGAGGCTTCGTTAAACCAGATCAAAGAGAATATTCGCAGCGCCCAGGATAGCGTCATCGCCACCCTGGAACAGTACCGCGCGTCTTTACTCGAGGCGATCGATAACGTGGAAGTGCAGAAAAAATCCCTGCTGGCCACGGAAGAGCGTTCAAAAATATCCGAGGCGCAGTATTCCATAGGGACAATTACATTCGATAGCTGGACTATCATTGAAGATAACCTGGTTAGCGCCAAAAGATCTTATTTAAACGCTCAGGCTGAGGCATTGCTGGCTGAGGCGAATTGGATCATGGCGAAAGGAGAGACGCTGGAATATGAATAATAAAAAGAAATTCTTTATATGGTTGATTCTTATCGCGGCGATCGCCGCAGGCGCAGTGCTCTTTGCGCGGCCCAGGAATAGCGCGACCGAGGTTCTAAAGGAAATAAGCCCGCATACCGGTTCGATCCAGACCCTGGTATCCACTACCGGCGATGTCCTGCCTAAGAACCGCCTGGAGATAATCCCGCCGGTGGCCGGAAGGATCGAGAGCATCCTGGTTAAGGAAGGGGACAAGGTCAAGAAAGGCCAGACCCTGGGTTGGATGAGCTCCACGGAACGCGCCGCTTTGCTTGACGCGGCTCAGGGCCAGGGCGAGGAAAAAGTCAAATACTGGCAGGAGGTTTATAAACCTATTGCTTTGGTCGCGTCTATCGACGGGGAGATCATCGTCGCTACGGTCCAACCCGGACAGACGGTGACTGTTTCCACAGCGGTACTGGTTATTTCGGATAAGCTTATAGTCAGGGCTGAGGTGGATGAAACGGATATCGGCAAGATCAAGGTCGGTCAGCAGGCCATAGTCAGCCTGGACGCTTATCAGGACACTAAGATCAAAGGCGTAGTGGATCATATTTATTATGAATCGTCGACGGTGAATAACGTGACCATTTACAAGGTGGACATCCTTCCTGATGATATCCCGGTATTCTTCCGCTCCGGGATGAGTGCCAACGTGGATTTTGTGGTAGAAGACAGGCAGAACGCCCTGCTTATTCCTGAAGAAGCGGTGACTACCGAGAATAATCAGAGTTATGTGTTGATGCGCGGTTCAAACGGCAAAGAACTGGTGATGAATCCGGTTACCTTGGGAATGACCCAGGATAAGAACGTGGAGATCACCTCGGGGCTGACTGTTAACGATACCGTGATCGTCAAATCCAAAAAATTCGAATTGCTTACATCATCGACTCTGGGTAAGAATCCATTTATGCCCAGCATGAAGAAAACCACGAAAACTGATGCCAACGGCAAAAAACAAAGCGGGGACTCAGGCCCGCCGATGTAAGATCTACCACGAAAATGATCGAGATAAAAGATATAAATAAGACCTATACCATGGGCAATGTGGCTGTCAAGGCCCTGGACGGGGTAACCCTTAAGATCGAAGACGGCGAATTTGTGGCGATCATGGGCGCTTCCGGTTCAGGCAAGTCCACGCTTATGCATATTTTGGGCCTTTTGGACCGGCCGGACAGCGGAACTTATTATCTGCAAGGCAAGGAAATCACCCGTCTTTTGGATAAGGAACTGGCTGTGGTGCGCAACGGGTTGATCGGTTTTGTCTTTCAGCAGTTTCACCTTTTGCCCAGGATGAGCGCGCTGGAAAACGCGGAATTGCCGTTGATCTACGCGGGAAAAAGGCATTTGCGGGAAAAGGCCCGCCAGGAACTGGTTGGAGTGGGATTGGCGGATAGGATCCAGCACAGCCCCAACGAACTATCCGGAGGCCAGCAGCAGAGGGTGGCTATCGCCCGCTCGCTGGTCAATGACCCGGTGATCCTTTTTGCCGACGAGCCTACCGGTAACCTCGATACCAAGAGCAAGACTGAGATCATGAATATCATCAAGGGGCTGAACGCCAAGGGCAAGACCGTGGTCCTGGTCACTCACGAACCGGAGATCGCCCAAGAGGCCAAACGGATCATCCATATGCGCGATGGAAAGATCATTTCAGATGAACGCTTGGACCAGAAATCGAAACCCGCCGCAGCGCCCGCTGTTCCTTCTGATCCTCGGGTTTTATCGGATTCCCCGGGGCGCGTTTCCGCGCAGAGGGGAGTGGATGAGACGCTTGAGGAACACCGCAAGGCCTCGGGAAAGATGAAGTTCCTGGATTACGCCCATCAGGCGGTTGGCGCGATGATCTCCCATAAAATGCGTTCGGTCTTATCTATTTTAGGTATTCTTATCGGCGTAGCCGCGGTCATCGCCATGCTGGCTTTGGGAAGCGGGGCCAAGGCCTCGATCGCCCAGCAGATGGCTTCTTTGGGCTCGAACCTTTTAATGATCCATCCCGCGCATGCCAGGTCCGGAGCTGTGGCTCTGGAATCGACCACCACCAGGTTCTCGCTTGATGATGTGGATATAATCAGGAAACTTCCCGGTGTGAAGATGGCTTACGGCACAGTGCAAAGCCGGGTCCAGCTGGTTTACGCCGGCAACAACACTAATACCCAGCTGGAAGGCGTGGGCACAGATTATCCGGATATGCGCGCGGCTAAACCCACGGTAGGCAGGTTTTTCAACGAAAGAGAATTACGTTCCCGGGAAAAAGTGGCTGTTCTGGGCACTACCGTGGTCACCAACCTGTTCGGAGAGGGTAATCCTGTCGGGGAGACCATAAAAATAAACCAGATCAATTTCAAGGTTATAGGTATTCTACCTACAAAAGGCGCGGGCGGTTTCCGCGACCAGGACGATACGGTGATCATCCCGGTTACCACGGCCATGTACCGGGTCCTGGGCAAGGATTATGTGGATAGCATGTACGTCGAAGCGCAAGCGACCGACAAGATAGAAGCCGCTCAGGAAGAGGTCAGCCGGGCGTTGGTCAAACAGCATCATATCACCGGTGATCCCACGGAATCATTCGATATCCGCAATATGTCGGACATAAAAAGCACCCTGGAATCAACCATGTCGACTTTGTCCATGTTGTTAGGTTGTATCGCCGCAATATCGTTGTTAGTCGGGGGCATCGGGATAATGAACATTATGCTGGTTTCGGTTACCGAGCGCACCCGGGAGATCGGATTGCGCAAGGCGATCGGCGCGGATAACAAGGATATCATGGTCCAATTCTTGATCGAATCGGTTCTGATGTCTTTTATCGGCGGGATCACCGGGGTGATCCTGGGCATCGGCGCGTCCGCCGGTATGAAGATCTTTGCCGGCTGGGCGGTTCAGGTTTCAGTATTTTCAGTGGTGATCTCTACAGTGTTTTCCCTGGTAGTCGGGGTGATCTTCGGTTTATGGCCGGCGCAGAAAGCGGCCCAGCTCAATCCTATCGAAGCGCTGCGGTATGAATAAAAAATAATACAGGGATCCCGGAAGATTTAAAGGCTAAAATATGCCCAAGTTGTTTTTTGCTTGGGTTTTTTATTGCCGGGGATTATAATATGGTGAACAACCAGTTAAAATATATGAAAGAATAAAATGAAAAAACACCTGGATTTCGAGATAAGATTTTTTGAAGGGCTGCTTGAGAAAAAACCCGATTTTATTGAGGCGCTCATAGCCTTGGGGGAGAATTATACCCGCAAGGGGCTTTATGACAAAGGCCTTAAGGTGGATACGAGGCTGGCAATGCTGCGGCCGGACGATGAGACCGTCCATTATAACCTGGCCTGTGATTATTCGCTTTTAAAAGAAGCCGAGCTTTGCCTGGAGGCCCTGGAAAAGGCTATTGACCTTGGTTACGACGACTTTAAGTATATGCTTAAAGACCCCGACCTGGAATATATACGCAAGGATGAGAGGTGTGTCCGTTTGCTGGCCAAACGGATATTAAAGCCCGCCAGGCGTTTAGTAAAGGGCCGCAGAAAGGATGGCAAGGGTTGCGCGGATTGATAGAGCGTTTCTTCAAGCTAAAAAGCCTGAACAGCGATATTCGTACGGAGGTCATCGCCGGGGGGACCACCTTTATGACCATGGCTTATATTATTTTTGTCAATCCGTCGATGATCGCCCAGACCGGCATGGATTTCGGGGCCGCGACCATGGCCACCTGTTTATCCGCTGCCGCGGCTACTATCATGATGGGATTATACGCTAATTATCCCATAGCCCTGGCAGCCGGAATGGGGGAGAATGCCTTTTTTACATATGTCGTTTGCCTGACAATGGGTATTTCCTGGCAGGTGGCTTTGGGTTGTGTTTTTATTGAAGGCATTATTTTCATCCTGATGACGCTATTCAAGTGGAGGCAGGCGATAATAAACAGTATCCCGGCTTCTCTGCGCTATTCGGTCGCCTGCGGCATAGGGATGCTTATCGCTTTTGTGGGATTGATTGACGCAGGTTTTATAGTCGGCCATCCGTCCACGCTGGTCACGTTGGGGAATTTAACGAACCTTCCGTCTCTTTTGGTCGTTTTCGGCCTGATTGTGACCGGGGTAATGATGACCAAGCGGATAAAAGGGGCGATGCTCTGGGGGATACTTATAAATGCCGTGACCGGGGTTTTACTCGGCCTGGTGAAATACCAGGGTGTTGTTTCCTTGCCGCCTTCCATGCAGCCTACTTTTATGAAGATGGACCTTGTCGGGGCATTTAATCTGGGATTGTTATCGATTGTTTTTATATTTCTGTTCATGGATATTTTTGACACAATGGGGACGCTTGCCGGAGTGGCTGAACTGGGAGGTTTGATGAAGGATGGCAAGATCCCCCGGGCGGGAAGGGCCATGCTTTCCGACGCCGTAGGCACTTGCGTGGGCGCTGCCTGCGGGACACCGACAGTGACCAGTTATATTGAAAGCGCTTCGGGCATAGCCTCCGGAGGGAGGTCCGGCTTGACCTCTGTAGTTACCGGGTTACTTTTCCTGCTTGCTATTTTTTTCTATCCTCTGATCAAGATGGTCGGGGGAGGGTTTGTTAACGCCGCGGGCCAGACACTGCACCCGGTGACCGCCCCGGCATTGATCATTGTTGGCAGTATGATGATGCGGTCTGTGGTCAAGATAGATTGGAAGGATTATACTGAATCTATACCGGCTTTCCTGGTGATCATTCTGATGCCTTTGACCTTTAGCATCGCATCGGGCCTGGCTATAGGCTTCATAAGTTTCAGCGCGCTTAAATTATTCAGCGGAAGAGGCAAAGAAGTCCCCTGGTTGGTATATCTGCTGGCGCTGTTGTTCGTCATACGGTTCGTCTATCTGCAGGCCCGATAAATATTATGAATAAACCCCGGTATATCGTCCATATCGATATGGACGCGTTCTTCGCCTCCGTGGAACAGCGGGATAATCCGCAATACCGGCTGAAACCGGTTATCATCGGGGCTGACCCCGGATCCGGCAAAGGCAGGGGCGTGGTCTCCACGTGCTCTTATGAAGCCCGTAAATTCGGGGTGTATTCGGCCATGCCGATATCGACTGCCTACAGGCTGTGTCCCAAGGCGGTCTATCTTCGCCCGGATATGGAAAAATACTCCCGGGTTTCCGACGAGATATTCACCATTATTTATGATTTTACACCGGTTATCCAGCGGGTCAGTATAGATGAGGCGTTCCTGGACATCAGCGATTCTTATCAGCTTTTCGGCACGGCTTATGAGGCGTGCCGGTTAATGAAATCCCGGATAAAGGAAGAGGCCGGGTTGACCGCGTCCGTGGGTTTGGCGCCGACAAAAATGGCTGCCAAGATCGCCTCTGACCTGAAAAAACCGGATGGCCTGGTGGAAGTCCGTGTTGAGAATATGATGGAATTCCTGCGGCCTCTGGATGTCGGCAGGATATCCGGGGTGGGCGAAAAAGCGAAAGCCCTGTTAAACCAGATAGGGGTACGGACTATCGGCGATCTCGCCGACAAGGACATTAAGGACCTGGCGGCGTTATTCGGCAAGAACGGCCTGTGGTTCTGGAGGATCTCCCGGGGCATCGATGAAGACGAAGTCGCGGCTGAAAGCCGGACCAGGTCGATAAGCAATGAAATTACTTTTGAGCGCGATACCCGGGATGACGGGATGATCAAAAGCAGGCTTTCCGGGCTTTCGGAAGAGGTCAGCGCGAGGATGCGCGGCGAGGGTTTTAAATGCCGGACT
>Ga0265297_10011551_pt1 | contig 10788 bp, 8 predicted proteins | sample Munlanlwell13791_FD_192502 | JGI IMG/M metagenome (GOLD analysis project Ga0265297, IMG submission 192502) | Leachate microbial communities from a municipal landfill in Southern Ontario, Canada - Leachate well 137-91 | ecosystem: Engineered > Solid waste > Landfill > Unclassified | place...
GTCCGATTTCCCGGCGTTCGTCCGGAAGCCGGCTGCCGCTGAGCGCGTCGCTTTCCTCTCGGGCGAGCCGGACCGCTGGCGGAATGTGTCCGACCTGCCGTTGCGCAATGCGAATAATCCCGATCATTACCTTGATTGGGAGCAACTCGGCGAGGCCGGCCTCGACCCGGCGGCGGTCAGCCCGCTGCGGTATGAGTTTGCCCTGCAATTTGCCGCCGGACGGGCGGCGCATCCGGACCGGTTTTCCCCGATCGATCCCTCCAAGGATGCCGACCGCACCCGCGAGTGGCCGGGTTTCCTGCCGTGGACGATCGCGGAATACTTTGGGCGGTTGAAATCGGCCTTTTCCTACCTCCGCGCGTACGAACAGGGCGGCGGCACGGCCACCGAGATTGCCAATGCGCAGGCCAACATCGTTTATCTCATGGGCGTGATGGGTCATTTCGTGGGCGATGGTGCGCAGCCCCTGCACGACACCGTGCATCACCACGGCTGGGTGGGCGACAATCCGCACGGCTATACCACCGATCCGAAGTTTCATGCCTGGGTCGACGGAGGATTCATTGCCCGGGCCGGCATCAAATTCACCGGTCTCGCCCTGCAGGCGCGGGCCGCGAGGGTGCTGGCCGCCGTCCCGGCTGCCGGCGACCGCGACGCCCTGTTTGCCGAGGTGATGCGCTACCTGCGCGATCAAAATGCGCGCGTCGTGCCGCTCTATGAGCTGGAGCAGGCCGGCAAGCTCCGGGCGGATGGCTCGCCGGGCAGCCTCGACGGACGCGGTTTCATCGAGGAGCAACTGCTGCGCGGCGGAGAGATGCTGGGAAGCATCTGGCTCACGGCCTGGCGCACCGCGCCGCCGGACCAGTACCTGCTTGATCAGCTCGCGCGCCGGGCGGCGCAGTGAGGCGGCGGCCTATTCCGACCGGGTCGTGCCCAGGTAACGGATGGCCCGTACTTTTTCCAGTGTGACCAGCCCGCCGCTGATCATGCCATCGAGCACGGGCAGAAACGCGTTGATCTTCTCCTCGCTGTCGGTGATCTCGATCACCAGCGGCAGATCCATCGAAAGCCGGAGAATCTTGGTCGTGTGCAGCCGGCTGGACTTGCCGAAGCCCATCGCGCCGCGCAGCACGGTGGCGCCGGCGAGGTGTTGCTCGCGCGCCTTGAGCACGATCGCCTCGTAGAGGGGCAGGTGTCCATGGCGGTCAGATTCGCCGATGAAGATGCGCAGGAGGACGGAGTCGTGGGGTAGTTCCATGTCAGTGCCCTTTCAGCTGGTTGAGATAGGCGGCCGCCAGGTGGCCGAGCCAGACGGCCACCAGGCACGTGACGACCGAACCGACGGTGTTGCCGCCGGCCTGCAGCCATTCGCCGTCACGGGCGAGGTTGAGCGTCTGCAGGCTGAACGAGGAAAACGTCGTGTAACCGCCGCAGATGCCGGTCATCACGAACTGCCGCGCGTTGCCGCCGGCGAAAATCCGGCCGTCGGGTCCGGTCAGCGTGGCGTAAAAGCCGATGATGAATGAACCGGTGACATTGATGATGAATGTGCCCCACGGAAACGTGGGGCCAAATTGATTGGCCACCACCCCGGAGATGAAAAAACGCGCCACACTGCCGAGCGCGCCACCCAGGGCGATGAGAAGGTAGAGCATCATGACTGGTCTGTTTCAGGATGGACGGGAACAGGAGTCATCAGCGTCCGCAAGCGCGGGGCGGTTTTCCCTTTTGGGAAGGCGGAATCCATCGCCGGGCGCACTAAAAGCGTGAACCCGGCTCATGGCAAGCTGGATGAAACCGTTCTCGAAAACTGGTCGAACCCGGGTACTGTCGACAGGATGTTTCACGGTGGCAGATGGCTGGCTGCGGCCGGCTTTGTCCTCGGCCTGCTGGCCGGGCCGGGCCGGGCGGCGGCAGGTGACGAGACGGACCCTGCCAGGCGCATCATTATCCTGGCCAATGCCAACGAGGCCGATTCCGTGCGCCTCGCCCGTTATTATGCGGAGAAGCGCGGCGTGCCGGCCGGCAACATCATCGCGCTGCCGATGCCGCCGGAAGAAACCATCGGCTGGCCGGAATTCATCGCGGCCATCTACCAGCCGTTGCAGGATCAGCTGGTCGCCCGCGGCTGGATCGACGCCTTCGCCACCACGCTGACCGACAGCCTCGGGCGCAAACGATACGGCATCTCCGGCCATCGCATCAGCTATCTTGTCGTCTGCCGCGGGGTGCCGCTGCGGGTGGGCCATGAGCCGAGATTTTATGCCGACGAGTCGCGGCTGGCCGCCCGGGCGGAGTTTCGCACCAATCAGGGTGCGGTCGATTCCGAGCTGACGCTGCTCGCGCACAGCACCTACAACATCAACGGGTGGGTGCCCAATCCGTTGTTCCGCGCCGAGCAGTCCTGGCCCTTCGAGTACGAACCCGTGGTGAAGGTCACGCGTCTCGATGGCCCATCCTATGACGACGCCTGCGGCCTCGTGGACCGGGCGCTGGCAGCGGAGCGCACCGGCCTGATCGGCCGCTTCTACGTCGATGTGCGCGGACCGCATCCGAGCGGGGAACAGTGGCTCGAGTCCGCGGCGGGCGAGCTCGCCGACCTGGGCTTTGACGGCGACGTGCGCCGTGAAAGCGGAGCGATGCCGGTCAGCGTCCGTTTCGACGCGCCGGTGCTCTACTTCGGCTGGTATGCCAATGATCTCAACGGACCGATGGTCCGCGACGGCTTCCGCTTTCCCCCCGGAGCCATCGCCCTGCACATCCACAGTTATTCCGCACAGACGCTGCGTTCGGCGGCGGCGGGCTGGTGCGGGCCGCTGGTGGCGCGCGGCGTCACCGTCACCTTCGGCAATGTCTTCGAACCCTATCTGCAACTCACGCTCGAGCCGCACCTGCTGTTGCGGGCGTTGATTGCCGGCCGGACGCTGGGCGATGCGGCCTATTACGCGGAGCCGGCGCTGAGCTGGCAGTCCGTCGTCATCGGCGATCCGCTGTACCGGCCGTTTGCGGTCTCGCTCGATGAACAGCTCGCCCGGCTGCGCACGCTGCCCCCGGGACTGGCGCCCTACGTGCTGCTGCGCAAGGCGCGGTTGCTGGAGCTGGAGAAAAGGCCGGCGGAGGCGCAGCGGCTCCTTGAGGAAGGATTACGCGCCGATTCCGGTTTGGCCTTGCGTCTGGGACTGGCGCAGCGGCTCGTGGCGGGCGGCAACCAGGCCGGCGCAGTGCAAATACTCGCTCCAGTCAGCCGGCCGGAAACATTTCCCCTCGGCGACATTCCGCTGGCCCAGCAGGCGGCCCGCCTGCTGCTGGACGGTGGCGCGGCCCCCAAGGCCCTGCCCCTTTATCAGGCGATTCTGCGCAATGCCGCGCTGAGGCGGGACTGGCGCGCGGCCGTGCTGCGCGAAGCCCTGGGCGCGGCGCAGGCGGCGCACGACAGAAAACAAGCGGGAGCATGGGCGGAGGAGCTCGGCGGGATGAGCGCCGATCTGCTGCCGGGTGGAAAACTGTGATGCCAGGACGCCCGAGACGGGCGGGCCGGCAGGACGCCGGCCCTCTTGACCGTCCTACAGCTTGTCCACGATCCGGTCGGCGAGGCCGTAATCGATGGCTTCCCGGGCGTTCAGATAAAAGTCGCGGTCGGTGTCCCGGGCGATTTTTTCGATCGGCTGGCCCGAGGCGGTGGCCAGGATCTGGTTCAGCTCATCACGCAGTTTTTCCATCTCCTTTGCCTGAATGTTGATGTCGGTGGCGGGGCCGATGAAGCGGCCGGCGATCAGGGGCTGATGGATGAGGACGCGGGCGTGCGGATAGATCAGCCGCCGGCCTTTGGCGGCGGCGCAGAGCAGGACCGAACCCATGGATGCGGCCATGCCGGTGACGACCACGGTGACGGGCGAGGTCATCAGCTTGATGGTGTCGTAGATCGCCATGCCCGCGGTGATGGAGCCTCCGGGGGTGTTGATGTAGAAGATGATGTCCTTGCCGGGGGCGGCGGCCTCGAGGTAGAGCATTTTCTCACAGACGTCCTTGCCCGTCTCGTCGGTCACGGGTCCCCACAGGAACACTTTCCGCGCCTCGAGGAATTTCCTCTGAATCAGTGCGCCGATCGCCGGCGGCAGGGAGGCGGCCTTCGTCTCCTCCTCATGCTCATCGTCATCGTCGTCAAGACGGGCCGGCGGAGCCGGATTGCGGAAATCGGGAATCGGATACTGCTCGGGCATAACTGGTCAAACTGTGCGCGCCCGCCCCGGGTTGTCCAATGAAAAGGTGGAATCGCCGCCCCTGCTCCCGCGTGAGGGCAGGGCTGCCAAACTGCGACCAGTCCGCCGGGTTCAGCCGCGGAAGTAGAGATAGGCGCCAAGAATGCAGACCAGGACGAGGATCGAAGCCGCCATTTCGCGCCAGTCCCAGCTGGCGTAGGTCTTGGCCTTGTCCTCCTCGGTGGCCGTGCCGAAGGTCAGGCTTTTGATGCGGCCATAGTCGGGCTCGGTGGTCGCGAAGCTCACCACGACCATGACCACCGCCGAAACGAGCGTGATGATAATGCTGAAATACTGGAAGTTGATGTTGTTGATGATCCAGAGAAACGAGCCGGGCGTGTAGCCATCGGCAAAGCCTCCCAGCTTCATCGTGACCGGCGTGTCCACCAGCATGCGGAAGAGGCCGAGGGCGAAGCCCACCACCATGGCCCAAAGGCAACCGCGGGCGTTCAGTCGTTTCCAGAACACACCGAAGAAGAAGACCACGAAGATTGGCGGCGCCAGATAGCCCTGCACCGCCTGCAGGTAGTCGTAGAGGCTGTGGGCGCCCTGGACCACGGGAATCCACAGCAAGGCGATGAGCACCATGATGGTGGTGGCGATGCGGCCCGTGCGCACGATCTGGGACTGGGAGGCGGCGGGCTTGATTTTTCCATAGAGGTCCACGGTGAAGAGCGTGGAGCAGGCGTTGAACACGCCCGCCAGCGACCCCATGAGCGCCGAAAGCAGGCCGGCCACCACGATGCCCCGCAGCCCGGGCGGCAGCAGATACTTGACCATCAGCGGAAATGCATTCTGGGCGTCGAAGTTTGCCGCCATGTCCGGCACCTTGCCGCTCTTGACCAGGGCGAAGCAGATCATGCCGGGGATGATGAACAGGTACGGGGGGAACAGCTTGAGTGCGGCGGCAAAGATGCTGCCGCGGCGCGCCACCTTTTCGTTGGGGGCGCCCAGCGCGCGCTGCACGATATACTGGTCGGTGCACCAGTACCACAGGCCGATGACCGGCGCGCAGATCAGCATGCCCAGCCAGGGATAATGGGAATTAAAGTACCACGCCTGCTTCACGATGTGGCCGTCGGCCGCGCGCTCTAGCACCGGCGCCCACGTCGACTCCACCCCCGGCGGCGTCATCGGCTTCCACAGGTTGAACATGTCGGACCCGCACAACCCGCGCAGTTCGTGCCAGCCGCCGAGCTTGTACAGGCCGTAGAACGTCAGCGTCGCCGAGCCGCAGATGAGGACGAGCACCTGCACGGCGTCGTTGTAGGCCACCGCGCGCATGCCGCCGAGCGCCGTGTACAGGCCGGTCAGCACGATCACCGCCACCGAGCCGATCCAGAAGCTGTTGATCTCGACGCCCGCAATATGGAGATTAATTTCCGGCAGCAGCGTGGAGAACACGACGCCGCCGGCGAAAATGCCCACCGCAATCTTCGACACCACGAAGGTGACCAGGGAGACGATCGAGAGCACGTACCGCGAGCTGGTGGAGAAGCGCCGCTCCAGAAACTCGGGCATGGTGAACACGAGGGACCGGGCGTAAAACGGCACGAACACCCAGGCCAGCACCAGCAGACACCACGCATGCAGCTCGTAATGCGCCATGGCCACGCCGTCCTTGGCGCCCGATCCGGCCAGCCCCACGATGTGCTCCGAGCCGATGTTGGAGGCGAAGATGGAGGCACCAATGACCCACCAGCCCAGGTTGCGCCCGGCCAGGAAGTAATCGGCCGCGGTGTCCTTGCCCTTCTTCACCACCCACCAGGCCACGCCCAGCAGGACACCAAAGTAGAGGACGACGGCCAGCCAGTCCCAGCCGCCCAGGGTGGCCGGGACCGATTCCGCCGCCAACATCGGAGTCAGGGTATTCATGTTCTCGGGTGTAATCAGCTGTGGGTTTTGAGGGGAAAGAAAACCGTGGCACCAGGGGCAGGGGGACGGGCGTTCGCGGGGCGCTGAGCCTTACTCCGGCGCCGGCAGGGAACCGAAAACACGGAGCCGCGGAGCGGCTGCTGTCGGACGGATCGCACGACTATCACGACGGCATGCTTTCATGCACAAAACGGGACGCAGTTTGCCCATGACGGGTACGGGGGCGAGCATAAAGAGCCCCTGTTCGGCAAATCCGGTGGGCGTGGCGTCATGGCGGAATGCCGCTGCCTTCACCGCCCCGGCTAGGACTGGCGCTGGACGCGGGCTTGCAGCACCGAATCCACCGCGGCGCGCAGAGCTTGGGCGGCGGCGCGCGGATCAGGTGCGGCGCAGATGGCCGACACCACGGCGACGCCGTCGGCACCCGCGGCGATGACCCGCGCCGCATTGGCTGCCGTGATGCCGCCGATGGCGACGACCGGATACCTGAGACGGCGGTGGATGGCGGCGAAATCGGTCACACCGAGCACGGGGGCGGCATCAGCCTTGGTTCCGGTCGGGAAAACCGGGCCGAGTCCGACGTAATCGATGGTGTCGTCAAGGTTGCCGAGCTGGTGCTCCGCATTGATCGAAAGTCCGATGATGGCCCGGTGGCCAAGGATCGCCCGCGCGGTGGCGGGCGGCAGGTCGTTCTGGCCGACGTGGATGCCGTTGGCGCCAATCGCCTGGGCGACATCGACGCGGTCGTTGACCAGCAGGGGAATGCGGCGCGGGGCGAGCAGGGCCATGAGCGCCCGGCCGGCTTCCACCATGGCGGGGAGCGACCCGTCCTTGTGGCGCAGCTGCACCATGGTCACGCCCCCCTCGATGGCCGCGGCCACGGTTTCCACAAGACCGCGGCGGGCCGTCATCTCCGGGTCGGTGATCAGGTAAAGCGAAAGATCGAATCGGGCGCTCATGTCACCACCTTGAGCCGGCGCCGGATCGTCGCCGCGTCGAGCAGGTGCAGGGCGTCGAGCAGCTGGAGCTGGAGCGAGCCGGGCCCGGCGCTTTTCTCGGCGGCGATTTCCCCGGCGATGGCGAGGAAGCTGAGGCCGGCGGCGACGGCGGCGAGGCGGTCCTTCTCGACGGCGAGCGCCGCCCCGACCAGCGCGGTGGCCGTGCAGCCGAGGCCGGTGACTTTTGCCATGAGCGGATGGCCGTTGGCCAGGCTGACGAGCCGGGTGCCGTCGGTGACATAGTCGGTGGCGCCGGTCACGGCCACGATGGCGCCCGTGGCCTTCGCGAGCTGCCGCGCGGGGGCGAGGGCGTCAGCCGAGCTGTGCGAGGAATCGACGCCCCTGGTCTTCTCGGTGGTGGTGCCGGCGAGCACCATGATTTCGCTAGCGTTGCCGCGGATGCAGGCGGGGTGGAGCCGGGCGAGGTCGGCCGCGGTGTCGGTGCGCAGGGCCGTGGCGCCGGCGCCGACAGGATCGAGCACCCACGGAACCCCGCGGGCGTTGGCGGCGATGGCGGCCTTGTCCATGGCCTTGATCCAGGGTTGGGAGAGCGTGCCGAGGTTGATCACCAGCGCCTGGGAGAGGGCGACGAATTCCTCGACCTCCTCGGTGGCATGCACCATGGCGGGCGAGGCGCCGAGCGCGAGGAGGGCGTTGGCTGTGTTGTTCATCACCACGTAATTCGTGATGTTGTGCACCAGCGGCTGGCGGGCGCGGATCTCGTCGAGGATGGCGATGCAGCGATCGGCGGAGAACATGGCGAAGCACATTGTTCGCGAAGGCCGGAAACTCAAGTTCTTGGCGTCCGGCTCCGCGCCGGCAAAGCGGGGGTGCCGTTTGCGCCGGGCGGCGATCTTGCACATAATTCGTTCCGCCGCCCGCTCCCATGACTATGATGGCCAGACGCACTTTCGGCATGATCGCCGCCGTGATCCTCATCCTCGGCCTGATTGCCGGCATCAAGTACTCTTCGGTTCGCAAGCTGATCCAAGCGCGTGCCGCCATGAAACCGCCGCCGGTGACGGTGTCTGCCGTCCAGGCTGCCGAGAGTCCCTGGCAGCGACGGTACCACGCCGTGGGCAACCTGGCCGCCGCCCAGGGCGTCACGATGAGCAACGAGCTCGCCGGCACCGTGGCAAACATCGTCTTCGAGTCCGGCCAGCACGTAAAAGAGGGCGACCTGCTCGTCCAGTTGGACATTTCGACCGATGAGGCGCAATTGCGCGGCCTCGAAGCGCAGGCCGCGCTGGCCAAGATCACCCTGCAGCGTGCCCGCGAACTGCGCGCGGCCAATTCGAATGCCCAGGCCGATCTCGACGGCGCCGCGGCCCAATACCAGGAAGCCTTGGCGAGCGTGGACAATCAGCAGGCCATCATTGCCAAAAAAACCCTCCGGGCACCATTTTCCGGCCTGCTCGGCATCCGGCAAGTCAACCGCGGCCAGTATCTCGCCGCCGGCACCGCCATCGTCGCCCTGCAGGCACTCGATCCCATCTACGTCAATTTTTCCCTGCCGGAGCAGGATTTTACGCACCTCAAGGTTGGCCAGACGGTGCACGTGACAGTTGAGGCCTACCCCGGGGAGACGTTCGCCGGCGCCATCAATGCTTTGGATTCCAAGGTGGACGACGCCACGCACAACCTCGAGGTGCAGGCCACGGTCCGCAACCTGGAGGAGCGGCTGGTGCCCGGAATGTTTGCCAGCATCGATGTGGTCCTGCCGCAGCAGGACCAGTTCATCACCCTGCCGGGCACGGCCATCGTGTACAATCCCTACGGCAACGCCGTGTACGTGATTGAAAAGGGCCGCGATGCGGCGGGGGGCGAGACGCTCATTGCTCGCCAGCGTTTCGTCCAGCTGGGCGAGACCCGGGGGGACCAGGTCGCGATCGTGAAAGGTGTGCAGGCCGGGGAGCAGGTCGTCACGGCCGGCCAGTTGAAGCTGCGGAATGGCGCGGCGGTCCAGATCAACAATACCGTCGCCCCGGCCACCAATCCCGCCCCCGCCCCGCCCAACACCTGAGCCTGCGGCCGTGTCATGAAATTTACGGACCTCTTCATCCGGCGGCCGGTGCTGGCCACGGTGGTCAACCTGCTCATCCTGCTGGTCGGCTGGCGCTCCCTCTCGCTGCTCAACGTCCGCCAGTACCCGGTGAGCAACAGCGCGATCGTGACGGTGTCGACGCTCTACACGGGCGCCAGTGCGGACCTGATCCAGGGCTTCATCACCACGCCGTTGGAAAAGCAGATCGCCAGCGCCGACGGCATTGATTACGTCGAGTCGAGCAGTGCGCCCGGCGCCAGCACCATCACCGTGCACCTGGTGCTCAACTACGACCCCAACGCCGCGGTCGCCCAGATCATCTCGAAAATCGACAAGGTGCGCAACCAGCTCCCGCCTGGTGCGCTGCCGCCGACGATCGACGTCCAGGTGGGCGAGAGCACTGCGGCGATCTACCTGAGCTTTTCCAGCGATCAGCTCGACAACAACCAGATCACCGATTACCTCACGCGCGTCGTGCAGCCGAAGCTCGCGGCCGTCAGCGGCGTGCAGAGCGCGACGATCCTCGGGGGGCGTGTCTTCGCGATGCGCATCTGGCTCAAGCCCGACCGGCTCGCGGCCTACGGCCTGAGCCCGGTGCAGGTGAGCCAGGCCCTTGCCGCCAACAACTCGCTCGCGGCCGTCGGCGCCACCAAGGGCTCCCTCATGACCGTCAACCTCAACGCCGCGACCGACCTGCACACGGTCAATGAATTCAAGCGGCTCATCATCAAGCAGCAGGACGGCGCCATCATCCGCTTGCGTGACGTGGCCGACGTCGTCCTCGGCGCCGAGAGTTACGACACCGAGGTGCGGTTCAACGGGCAGGCGGCCACCTTCATCGGCATCTTCGTTCTGCCGACCGCCAACGCCCTGGATGTGGTCGGACGGGTGAAGGCGGCGTTGCCGGACATTGTCAGCGCGCTGCCGGCCGGCCTGCACGCCACCATTCCCTACGATTCGACGGCCTACATCCACGACGCTATCAACGAGGTACAGGACACGCTGGTTGAAGCTCTGGTCATCGTCATTGTGGTGATCTTCCTATTCCTGGGGTCGGCGCGTTCGATGGTGATCCCACTCGTGGCGATGCCGCTCTCCCTGGTCGGGGCGGGATTCTTCATGCTGGTGGCGGGTTTTACCGTCAATCTGCTGACCCTGCTGGCGATGGTGCTGGCGATCGGCCTGGTGGTCGACGACGCCATCGTGGTCGTCGAGAACATCCATCGGCACATGGAGGAGGGCCTGGCGCCGCGGGAAGCGGCGCTCCGGGGCGCGCGGGAACTCGGCGGTCCCGTGGTCGCGATGACGATCACCCTGGCCGCGGTCTATGCCCCGATCGGGTTTCAAGGCGGCCTCACCGGCACGCTGTTCCGCGAATTCGCCTTCACCCTGGTCGGCGCCGTCATCATCTCCGGGCTGGTCGCGCTGACGCTCTCCCCGATGATGTGCTCCCGGCTGCTGCGCTACGACGCCGACAAGCGCGGTTTCGCCCATTTTCTGGACGTCGCCTTCGAGAAACTCCGCGCCCGTTACGAGCACCTGCTCCACGGCGTGATGCAAACCTGGCCGGTGATGCTGATCCTGCCGGTGGTTGCGATCGCGGTGCTCTTTC
>Ga0265297_10011552_pt1 | contig 10786 bp, 19 predicted proteins | sample Munlanlwell13791_FD_192502 | JGI IMG/M metagenome (GOLD analysis project Ga0265297, IMG submission 192502) | Leachate microbial communities from a municipal landfill in Southern Ontario, Canada - Leachate well 137-91 | ecosystem: Engineered > Solid waste > Landfill > Unclassified | place...
CGTTGAGCAGCCAGCAAAAAGTCATGAACCCTTGAAAGTTGCTCAGGGGTATAAGTTTCTGAAGCTGCCATATCCGTACAACCAAGCTGATCACCATGTTTTTTGGGTGTAATTTTTGACATAAAGTTTCCTTGTTAGGAGCTATATCGTGAGAAACCGAGAGAGTTACCTAGTACAAATAGCGGAGAAATTGACAGTCCATTCCAGAGAGTCAGTCAATCTGGACAAGACTGTGAAAAACATATCATCATAGATTTCCAGGACATTCTTGCCCAACTTTGTACGGAGTTTACCAGCAAATTTGAATTTGCCCTCATCCGTAAAAACATACACGGTTTCTTTCCTTGTCTTGATGACAAACCAAGAGACACGATAGTGTTGTTTTTTGAAGAATGACAATGTACCAGTGTCAGTACCGTTTGAAACAGAAAAAGCACCCTCGACTTGTTGTGGGTTAGCTTTAAGATTGTCAGCAATAGCTTGTAAGGAAAGTTCTTTATCTACGGCGCTCAAGATAATTGTTTTAGGAGCCATTACTTTGACCATAGAACTACCTCCTTAAACTTCAATATCGTAAATCTCTACATTACTGCCACTAAGCTACGACCCAGTGTAGCACATACAAAAAAGGCCATAGGGGTTCCTAAAGCCTTCAATTACTTATTGTACCTACGCCAACTCACGCTGCATGAGAGATGGTGAGCCGTGGTGCTGTAATTGCCGGTGCCATTTTGATGGTGTCTTCAAGCCGGGTACGCCCGTATTTCCTGCCCTTGAGGCCCATGGCTTCGAGGTGTTTGCAGGACCCATGGCGGATATTGCCCCGGCAACTGCATGTCCAGTAGCCACCGGCTGAGTCGAAGGATACACGGTACAACTGATTGCTTGACGCCGACCGCACGTTGAAGCGGCATTTGTACTTGTCAGTGTCCGGAAAAGTTTCGACCGCGTTGCTGGGCACCAAGTAATTGGTGGTTGCGATTGCGGTGTTGTCCATAGCCTCTCCTTGTTAGGTGATAGAAGCTATATCGTGAGTTTTCGAATTTTTGCCTATACTAAATTTGTACCTTATAAGCCAAAGGTTTCAAGTGCTTTGATTACCGTCTGGCAGTCTTTGGCGTTGTAGTCAAGTGAGCCCTCAATATCAGCAGCCAGGATTCGGATGCAATTGTCGATTAATTCGGTTTCTTCCGGGGTGCTTGCATAGGCGCTCTTGTTTTCTGAGTAGCTGTGATAGAATTCCTGCAAGCAATGCTCATTGGGATCGAGTTCCTGCCAGCCACTCTGTTCAGCTTGCTTTGAAAAATGGTCAATTACATAAAGTTCAAGTTCAGTTCGTTCATGCATTACTCTTCTCCTTATTCTTTGCGGTAGACCTGTTAGAGTCTATATCGTGAGAGAGTTTATCAGGTGCCAAACTAAAACAGGCTGGGCCCAGCCAACATTTTTTTGTTGACTGAGCCGATTGAGCCTGTTCATGCCGGTAGTGATTTCGATTTTGGCGTACTACGTTTTTGTCTTGTTAAAGGAATCCTGTAGGATATCCTTGCGGCAGTCGCAGCCGCATACCGGTAGTGATTTCGCGCATACCGGTAGTGATTTCGATTTTGGCGTCAATCCGGCACCAGGGAACGAGAGCCACCGCGACAATCATGATCCGGATCGTTTCTGCCGCGTACTGGCGATGTTCAACGATAAAAACCATTTTGCAATTCCCTGCCGGTTTTCGGTGAAAGACCCCGGTTATTTTTTCGTTGTTTTTCCGGGGCATTGTTTTGTTCTTTAATTATGTCGTGAGAACGGATTGTTTCCGCCAAAGGCCCTACCGTATTTTTATTCAAATATTCTTGTTCAATGTGCCAATAATAAATTGTCAACCTTTATATTGGTCTATAAAAGTACCAATCGTTTTCAAGACATGTTTTTCGCTATTATTCCAGAAAGTATACTTTTCCATGATACCATGAAATGTATCAACTATGTCAGGAGATATAGTCGAGATTATTACTGTTGCTGCAGTATCAAGTATTTCAATGTGGGTGAAATGTGTGCCCCTCACATAAACTTTATGAACTTCATCATTAACAAACAGGACTACATTGACGTCAATAGAAATTTTTGCATCAATGAAATCATGCTTGTCAGCATCGTAACACTGACATGGTTGTTTATGTAATTTTGTATTTGGGTCAATAGAAGTCTCGAAAATTACAAAAATTGACTCGATACCGTTATCGACAAATGAAATATCTTTGTCTGATCTCCTAAAAAAATTAAGCATGCCTGCTCCCTGTTTATAATAATATCACAACTACTACTACAAACAGCCAAACATAAAGGGCCCCTTATGGGGCCCTTTAAAAATTTGTTATAAAATGAGTTATAAAAAGAGTCAAACAAAACCAGACGTATACAGGGGTATCCGAAGTTTTTCGCTTTGGCTTTGAGAGTAGTAGTGCCGAGCGGCGACGATTTGGCTAGCCGATAGAGCCGCATAGATGGCAAACATGCTAGGGAAAAAATGCATGTACATTCGATCACCTCTCAAACCATTTTGTAAAGAGGGGAGAGCAGGACCAATGCCGCCTTTTCAGGGATACTTTTCTTTTGTGGGTTTCCTGCTCTTTACCCCGCCGAGCTGTACCTCTATGGTTTTGGTGTACCTCCATGGATTTGGCAGGCAGCTTTGTGTGGGGGTACTAGCCCCAGAGTTTAAAGAAGAAAGTAGCCCAGCAGGGCTAGCCATAGTCCATGATAATGGATGGCGCCATGCGGGCGAGTAGTGCCGGGGAAACCGTCTCTCTTCGTTTGGTCCGGGCCCTGGAGGCGGTGCCGTGCAGCTGCTTGGCCGGCCTTTATCAGTGCTGCATAGACGGCAATGTCCGGAAAAAGATAGTACATGTGGTACATTTACGATGGCCTCCTGAGCCGAGTCATATTTTGTTGATAGTAATAATATCGTTAGTTTTGTATATGGGTGCCAAACAAGTGTTATTTAAAATTGTCAATGTAATCAAGTATGACATCAGCCATAGCTTTGACTTCAATTGTGCTCGGTAGTGCAATGTACCATTCTGGACCACAGTGCCCGATGATCTTGAAACCGTCTGTATAATCGTTTCTTGAGTCGTTTCTTTTTGTAAGGTAGCTCTTGAACAGAAATTCTGCAGTTGCTATCTGGCCCCGGTCAGTGTGAATGAAGCTGTGCGCAATGTTCCATCATACATACTTCAATTTCAGTGTTTGCTTTTTCAGCATCAAGGTTACCGACAAAGAATTTGCCGCCAACTGCTTTACGCATGATGTGTGGCTCTGGCGTATTCATAACTCTCTCCTAAAAGAAAAAAGCGAATAACTCTTTTGTGTTAGAGTTTATGAGTTCAGTTGTATTCACCGTCAGGTATTTCGCCGTAGATGTCTTCAGGGAATTCAATAGAAAATTCTGCATAATCATCGGCAACTTGATCAAAGTGAATAACAAGGTCCGGAAATTTTTCTTTGAGCCGAGCTAATTCATTGGCATTGTCTTCAGCTTCGCCTGAAGGCATGTACGAAATAACAACATTGTCTTTGAACTCAAGACCTCCGCGTATGGCAAGCCTCAACGCTTTCATTGTAGTTTTAAGTTTTTGTGACATATAAAAAATTCTCCTTAAAAGAAAAAAGCGAAAATGTCTTGTCTCGTAGAGTTGACCGTCAAGATCTTTTCAATATCAATGACTTGTGTTGGTTTGTAACGAATATTGTGTTTGTTCAAGAAAGTACGTATAGCATCCATGCGCATTTTCTTCATGTGCCCTGTGAAGACACTGGGTTTATAAGAAGCTTTCTTGACGATTTGGACTTCCAGTTTGTTAAGCAAGCCTTTTTGTTTTGCTTGGCGGTAGTGGCGACATTCTCTCCTGAAGCCGAAGCCCTTGCACGAGCAACTGTCATGAGTCACTTTGTATGTGTGCCCTGAACCAGATACGCACTCGACATACCCTTGCTTGAGGGTGAATATGTCAGGACCTTGTGGTTTGTAACCCATTAGATTTCACCTTGTTCTACAAGGGCATCATAGATTTTACGAGCCCATTGGCGTATGACTCTCTCCTTGTTGAGAACTATATCGTGAGCAACAATTGTGTTGCCAAAACATAAAAGGGCGCCCAGCCCGTTACTGGTACGCCCCCAAGGAGAGAGAATTTGTTTATGAATATGTCGAGAGTTTTTGTGTATACTGCCACTGTTGCTCGACCAGTATAACACTGGCTACCGAGCTAGCCAATGAGCAATTTCCCTTTATGTTTTTCCCACTGGTTCTTGCAAAAGATAAATGCTCTCAAGGGCGAATCAGCCCTAACAACACACCCTGTATCGCATACTATTCTGTCTGTGTGTTTCATGACAATAGCACGGTACTCCTGGCCAACCATCTCTGGGTCATGATCAGGCTCAAGGTCGACTTGTATTGTATGAAATTTCATTTTCCCGACCCCCGGTAATAGTTTCTATATCGTGATAAGCGCTCTAACTACCAATCTTTGCCGGCATCGTATTCATCATCACGCCATTGGCGCTCTTTGATATTCGACCAATACTCGAGTCGGCTGATTGTGGACCTTTGAGTATCCTTGGTCCGTTTTTTTCGTTTTGCTCGTCGCCGTCGAGCGGTTTTAGACGGGGTGATTTGTGCCTCGGCAACCATGGCATCAAAGGCGTCTTCTTTGTTGTCATTTGTCTTGAAGGTAGGTGTAGTTAGCGTACAAGGTTTGTTTTCCATAAATACTAATATCGAGAGAAAGATTCTTTTATGCCAAGGAAAGACGACCTTTGCTTTCACGGATTTTTTTACTGTTTTGCAAAGTGTCAGACATTTTTTCTCCTAATCTTCCAGCTCAAGTTCAGAATCAAGATTCTTTGCAATGCTTGTGCAAGCCTCAAGAACATAACCTTCCACATAAGGTTTATTGAACTTGAACAACATGAAGTTAGGACCTTCACTATATCTATGGAAAGAAACTCTGAAGAAGTCGCAGTAATGATTGACAGTATGAGCAATAAAATCTCCAGAACCAAGTTCACCAGAGATTCTTAAACTCAAAGCACCATTAACATTACAAAGCACTGTACGAGTTTTCATTATTTTTTCTCTTAAACAATATCGCGAGATACTACAGGTTATGCCTACTATTTTCAGCATAAAATAATTCAGGGACTCTAGTCGAACACCATGCCAGGTCCCTGAAAAAGAAGAGTTGGAGTTGAGTTTTACTTAAACGATTTTGAAACCAAAACTAGTCAGTAAAGAGCTAGCCTTACGGACAATGCTCTTCTTGTTTTTCCGGTTCATGTTGGTTAGATCCTGTACATCTTCGCCATACATTGCTTCATGCCAGCCTTCTTGTACTTGTTTTTCATGCAGAGCAACTACGATTTCAATGATTTCATTACCAGTGAATCCGTCAAGCGAAATTTCACCACTGGTCTGAGTTGTTTTGAGTTCCTCGAGCTTGTCAACATGGATTTTGGCCATCTCCGCACGGAGCGCTTTCTTGCTTGCTTTCTTTACGCAGCCTTCAGTTTTTTGGCTGTTCCGGCGCATGGATTTCTCAGTTGACTGATCCAGCAACGGTACTGCTTCCGGGTCAATTTCTTTGCCAGCATTGAGAGACACAACCTCATAACGGCATACTCGCATTTTCTGGTTATTGTAGTCACTCGGTACTGCAACTACATCCCGGGGATTCACCTTGACTTCGATCTTGATGTTCTGGTTATATATGTTCCAAACATAATCGAAAGCTGCAACATGTAATCCCTTGCTGCAAGTACAATTACGAGCAGGATCTACTTTTTCCCGGTCCATAGTGACAACCGCGCCGATGTTGTTACAGAAATTACCAGTGTATGCATCGACCAGATTGCCATCTCTGTTACGGTTCACGCCCTTGTAAGCAAGGAAACAACCATCATGCGTGATAACCATCTTGTTGGCTTCCAGGAAAAAGAACAAATGCGCTTTGCTTTCTTCGCTGGGATTCTGTTGGATATTCCGCCAGAAATTGAGCAAGGGCAAATAAGGCAGTTGCTTTCTTGCGAACTCTACGATACGTTCGGTAATACAGTCGTGCACTTCGACGCCGTCAATCATGACGGTACCAGCATCACCGTCGACGCTGAATTCGCCCTGGCCATAGGATTCGATTTTCTTGACGACATCCAGCTGAGCAAGTATTTCTTCGTCACTTGCGTTGCGCTTGAGAAGCGGCAGAACCTTTGCATACTTCTCAGAACCGATTTCCAGCGTAATAGGTCTTCTGGAACCAATACTTACCACCAGGTAGTTACCTGTGGACAACCATTCCGTCATAATATTCTCCTTGTAAAAAAGGCCCTCTTTGCGACTCGGTGGTCGAGGGCTACCCTTGGATGTCCGTCGGGGCTTCATAGGTTTCCGCCGGATGAGTCTATATGCTCCGGTAATCTTTTATATCACATGCTCACGCACATTTTGCCATTTTCTTTGTCATAGACAAGCACAATAATCTTTCTTACTTTCTTTTCCCAGGGTTCGTTGTTCCATGTGCTGCCCGCACCCCATTTAGCATAAACACAAGTGGGGTAATGGTTTATTATTACCCCTGCCTTTAATGTGTGCTCGTGCCTATTCGCGCTGATTGACAATTACACCAGTTTGCCTGCCTGTATTAAGGCGTTTTCACGTTCTGTTATGTATTCTTGTATGTGTTCTTGTACTGAGTTGGCATTAAATGTATACAGACTTATGTAATTGAACATAGGAAATGACTTGTACATGGCCTCAAGCTGAGTTTTTAAGTTGCTCAATTGGCTTGATGCCGCATATTTTTTTGCCAGCTCGTCAGGCACCGTTATTTCAAGCTTTATTGACAAACTCTTTATAAGAGTCATCAAGTCGCTAAAAGTTTTACTTGTGTATTTATAGTTTTGCATCCAGGTTTTGTTGCCCACGACTGTCGCTATACTGTTGGCATCAATCAATTGCGTGATTATCGCTGGTGTAAGTAACTTGCGTTTTTCATTAAGACTCTCAACTAAACCTACCAGCCTTGAGCCCCGGTTCTTATTTACATATATAACATTAAATTGGGGCACCAGTTTCGCCCTCATCGCAATATGAAGCATTCGGTACTCGTCATCCTGGTACGTAGTATCTGGTATCTGGAGAATATCATCCACAAGTACTAAAGCATAGTTAGACAATGTGAAAGGCAAGCCACTCTCGCTTGTTACCCGATCTCCATCAACCCTGATATGTTGATAAGTACCTGATTTACTGTGTCCACCCCGTTTCTTATATAGCATATTTTGGTTAAAGTATTGCACCCAAACTTTGAGAGTATCAGACTGACGAACGCTGGGCACTTTTACCGTATCAGCATTAGACTTAGACACTTTCATCTTTTTAACTTGGCTATAGAAAGAATATGTTATGCCCAGTTTTGCAAGTGTCTTGACATCTTGACGGTATCGGCGGTAGCCCTTGCACAAAGGCCTGCGGTCTTCTTTCTTAAGTTCATTGTATCGCAAGAACTTGGGTTCCGTTGGCCGTATAGCTACATACTCATTCCCATCAGCAAAGATCGTAGCATCCTTTAAAGGTATATAGGATGTCGTTGCATCGAACAAGAAAGCCCTGTCTTTGATAAGCGAAGTGTTGATTACGGCAGACTTTGTTCTGGTCACTTTCCCATGGTCGTTCACCACATGAAAAAACTGGAGCGTCTGGAAGTGACTGTCAAGTCGTAAGCTTAATGACCGATTATCAAATGTCTTCACTTCTTTCCAGTACGGGTCGCTTATCTGCAGGTGTTCGTGCAAGTACTGGAAAATAACACTATTTGTCGACATATCGTAAAACAAAGCAGCCTGTAACCAATTCTTGCATTTCTTGTACTCGGTTTGATAAACTGACTTGATTTCATTAATAAAAGTCACAAAAGCAAGATTGATTGCATTCTTTGTTTTCTCATCATACTGGACATGTTCCCGGTTAGCGCTTATAGTAAGAGCACCTATAGAGAACTTGAATATGACTATGCGTCCATAAACTCCATGGTTTGACCAGTCAATTTGACTGGGAGTAATTGGATAAAAGATACCATCAAGCAACATCCCATAACCCCTACCCAAGAAATCTTGCTTGATTATCATGAAGTTTTCGTTGTCAAGAAGCGTCTTGATTCCTAATTGCTCTATCTTGAGCCCGAAATTTTTGTATATTGGCCTCATTGGCCAGAAGATCGTTGCCTTATAACACTCACGTTCGAAATCTTCACGATCACCTGCCTTGATCGGAACTATGATTGAAGTTCCATTGGGGTCTTGAGTTTCAACTGTATCAATGCAATAGATCTTACCCTTGCGGCCCTCTTCGATAGCAGCCACATAAGTATACTTGACATTGTTAACCACAGTTTCGATTGTGAAATTGTCTGCATAAGAAAATGGTGTTTTAGCACCCAAGCCAAAACCACCAGTGAAAGCGTCTGTATCGCGTTTTGTGCTTGAACCGTAATTCACAAACACATCAGCCATACGCTCAGGACTTATACCAGGGCCAAAGTCCTTGAAATATATCACCATGTCGCCCATGCTAAAGTGAGTATTTGTAATACCGATTTCAATCGGTACATTGTTCTCAGCTTCACGGTTAGCATCTCTGGAATTGCTGCTCACTTCTCTGCAAATTGCACCAATTGGGTTACTATACAACTTGCTACGCAGTATTTCGAGTATTAAACCCATATCGGTTTCTTTGATACCGAAACTGAGCTCCTTAAATGCAGCACTCGTTGTTACGGTTGTAGGCTTACTTACTAACTTCATTCTCTCCCTCCCCTTGTTAGTGTATTTCCTTACACTAACTATATCGTGAGTTCTCGCTGTTTAGCCAATTGCCCTTGGCCTTACGTCCAGTTCGAGTGTGTCCAAGTCAACTACACTGTCACCCTCGTCCCATGACAAAGAGCCTGCTGTTATCAACCCTTTGTCTTGAGCTTCTTCAGCCAAACAGAGAAAAATCCCTTTATCTTTGAAGTCATCTGCACGTAATATCATGTTAAACACTCCTCCTAAAAGGGCTGTTGTTTCTCTCGAAGTACTGCCTTAAAAATAATTGATTAAGGTGCTGCACTGGTTCTTGATGACTTTACGGTGACTGGCAAAACCAGTGTCCATGTAAAAAACACTGCGCACTTTTCTTTTAAGTGTGAACATGTACTCAAACATACTTGCTCCTTTTTTGAAATTGTCTATTTTAACTTATCATTTTGAGCACACAAGTCTGCCAAAAAGAGTTTTATATGCAAAAAACAAAATTAATCGAATTTTTTAGGTTTTGTACTTACAATCTGGAGTATGTTTGACATCATGTATATAGGCATAAGCACCAACCTGGCTGCTATTATAACAGCCCAATACACGCCTGTTGTCAACAAGACTTGAAGCAACTTCTCTACTGGCTCCACACAAGGAGCACCAAACCGAAACACTGCATATACAAATCCAACCCACCCAACAACAATCAACACCCAAACAACATACCTAATCACAGGAAAAATAAGACATATCAACGCTTTTACAACACCTAACATGACCACTACTGTTATCACTAAACCTGTTACAAAAAAAAGAGCCATTTTGTTTCTCCCTGTTACATTAAACAATATCGTGAGTTATGTATAATATAGCCAAACAAAAAAAATCCATGGAGCTTGTTAGCTACCATGGATTTTAATTTTTTGCTTTCGTTTTGAAATTTTTATTTTGCTAAGCTTACAATGTGATTGAAAGCCTGTTCTTTCAGGTGAGCCGCACCCAAGACCGAGTTGGCCAGCCGGGTTTCAGGATCAGCCGAACGATAATGGTCAATCCACTCATTGTAGGCATTATACATATCCCAGGCCGTTCCCTGGCCGGTGCCCTTGCCAGCCTCATAGCACTCTTCGACTTTTTTGCGAAGATTCTTCTGCCTGGTCCCACCCTCTTTACCGAAGCAGGAGTCCAGAAAAGAATCGATCATTTTACGGTCCATGATTTTCTGCGCCAGAGTCCTGCACTGATCTTCGAACCTGTTGAAGTAGGTCATGCCCTTGGCAATGATCCGGAGTGCTTCTTCTGCTCTGACTTCGCCGTTTTTGGTATGGTGGACTTTGCATTTGTTGTCTTTTGCCCAGCCCCAGAGACCGTTGCTGCATACTTGTCGCCAGACCGTGAAGATGGCCGTAAACGGATATGAACCATCGAATGTGTTGATCAGGCTGACTTTACGGAATATTTCGTCGCCTTTGCGAATGGCAACACCACCGTTGAGTGTGGCTTCCAGAATTACTTTCCGTCCGCCGTCGATCACATAGGCCTTGCTATAACGGCCGTTGTTCTGTTGAAGCACAGTGTCGAACCAGCTGAATGCGAAGCTGTTTTGCAACGGCGTATAGCGATTGCCAACGATACCGATAACTTTCTTTGTGTCAGACCGAACGATTGCATGGTGGTCCGGTACCGAAAGTCCGGATTCTGTGACCAAGCCTACTGGCTCGGCAGCCCAGCACAGATCGGGATTTTCGAGAGCTTGTTCTGCAGTTGTGCAGTTCTTAAGATCGATCAACTCGCCCTTCATAAAACCTCCTTGATAAAGTTGACTACCTTACTGTTGATAGTCACTATATCGTGCACTTCTCGTTAAACTGCCACGTTTATGCAAAACTGCTGCAACTTTATGGTGCAAAGCTAACATACCCCGTATATCCTTAGCTGTCAG
>Ga0265297_10011553_pt1 | contig 10786 bp, 14 predicted proteins | sample Munlanlwell13791_FD_192502 | JGI IMG/M metagenome (GOLD analysis project Ga0265297, IMG submission 192502) | Leachate microbial communities from a municipal landfill in Southern Ontario, Canada - Leachate well 137-91 | ecosystem: Engineered > Solid waste > Landfill > Unclassified | place...
GACACTTGATGGTTCAATGCCTGGCTATAAATCAGACTGCGTCTATTGCCAATTCATTCAAAATTCCCACCAGTAGAATAGAATAAAAAAACTTGAAATTTATCCATATTTGTTGTATACTATCCGTATAACTAATATATGGAGCATATATGGCAGAAACAACTAGACAGAGATTTACACGGATAGCCCCTAAGCGCGTAGAAAGGCTTTTACGCGAGATTAGGTTGATCGGGAACTTAGCCAATCGAAATCATTATGACTATACAGAAGACGAGGTAGAGAAAATTTTTAATGCAGTCGAAAGTGAGGTGGGCATAGCAAGAGGTAAATTCTCTTTTAAGAGAGCTGAAAAATTTAAACTGTAATACTCTGGATAAGTATTACAGCGGGTAGTTTATAAAAAGGGACTAAAGGGAGGCTCGATGGCGTTGGGGAAACAACGCTTTATCTTCCATAGTTCCTTTTTTGTTTTTTGGGTGTTAATAAACAAATAAACAGAGTAAAGAAACGGAGGCTAAAAATGCGACATTTATTTTGTAAAAGGCTAAATAACTTCTGGGATGATATAACAGCATTAAAAGGAAAACAGAAGTTTGCGCTAATGGTGGCTTCGGAAAGGGTAATAATTCACATTATTGTAAAAATTGATTACCATAAACGGGATTTTGCAAAAGCCTATCTTTTTACGAAAAGTGATATAAGACATTTCACGGATAGTATGCTTAATTCTGTTTTTGAGGATCTTTCTAAGATTGTACGCCATTACGGCGGTCCCGGTCCTAAGAAGTTAATATGCAGCTTTGCTTTTGGTAAAAAAGTAATGAATTATGGGTGGTTTCTAAATCAAGTAATTAAATAAGGAGGCGCGAAATGAAGATAGAAACAGTACCGATAAATAAAATTAATCCTGCAGCATATAATCCACGAAAAGATTTGAAACCAGGCGACTCGGATTATGAGAACCTAAAGAAAAGCATAGATACTTTTGGTCTTGTCGAGCCACTGGTTTGGAACAAACGCAGCAGTAACCTCGTAGGCGGGCACCAGCGATTGAAGATATTAATCGCGGCAGGATTTGAGGAAGTTGAGGTAAGCGTTGTGGATCTTGATCCTACGCAGGAAAAAGCCCTCAATCTAGCCTTAAATAAAATTCAGGGCGCCTGGGATAACGATAAACTGGCAGTATTGGTTGAGGAACTGACTAAAATCCCTGATTTTGACATCGGCCTTACCGGTTTTGACCTGCCGGAAGTCAGTGAAATCCTGGACAGAGCCGAGGAGGCAAAGGAGGATGGTTTTGACCTTAGTAAGGAGCTCGATAATATAGGTAAACCGGTAACCCAAAAAGGCGATCTTATCATCTTGGGCCCGCATCGCCTACTTTGCGGCGATTCTTCAAAACCGGAAGATATTAAGCGGTTAATCGGTGACGCGAAAGTTAACCTTATCTTCAGCGATCCGCCCTACAACGTCAATTATTACGGCGGCAACCGGCCGGTACCTAACGTGCGTCCTAAAAAGTCACGCGACTGGGAAAGAATCTACAATGATAACTTAACTCAGCCGGAATACGAGGCGTGGTTAAAAACAATACTCAAAAATATCACTCCATATCTTGCGCCAGGTGCGCCTTGTTACCTTTGGAATGGCCATGCCCAGTTTGGGCCCATGCATAGTATGTTGGCTGAATTGGGATTCCATATTTCCTGCGTAATCACCTGGGCTAAGGAGAGCTTTGCCATAGGCTATGGCGATTATAACAATCAGACCGAATTCTGCCTCTACTGCTGGAAAGAAGAAAACGGCGCGCACCGCTGGTACGGTCCTACCAACGAATCAACCCTTTGGCAGATAAAAAGGGATCATACCGCAGACTATAACCATCCGACGCAAAAGCCCGTAGCTTTAGCGCACCGGGCAATTAAAAACAGTTCCAAGCGGGGCGACATCGTACTTGATGTATTCTTGGGTTCAGGGACCTCCGTAATTGCCGCATTGGCTTTAAAAAGGACTTGCTTTGGGCTCGAAATCGACCCCCACTATTGTGACGCCATAGTCAGACGTTATATTGCCTGCGTAGGTAAGGATAGCGTCCCTGAAGACCTAGTCAGGAAGTATGCCAAGGATGAAGCAAATGCAGCCAAATAACGAACCGAAAGAACAGCCGATTTTGGCCTTAATTCAGCAGATTAAGGATGGCAGTCTTGATCCGGAAATCATCGACAAGGACTTAAGGCAGCAATGCGTGGAAGTATTCCTGGGTGAGGGTATGACGGTTTCTTCTATTGCGCAGATCTTTGAGAAATGCGAGAAAACAATTAGGCGCGATATTGATGAAATCCGCGAGCGCAACGCACTCGCGCCGGATATTAACTTGGCAAAAAAGACAATAGGAGAGATGGTCACGTACGCCAGAATCCATCGTGATCATCTCATGCGCCTTGCGCGGACAAAAGATGCCTCAGTATCCGAAAAATCCCAGGCAGAATACATGGCTGCACGCGTTGGCCTGGAGCTGATCGGCAAAATGCAGTCACTCGGTTATCTGCCTTCCAAGCCCGCAGCCATAGTAGGTGACGTATTTCACCACTTTAACGGCAATGATATGTCCGGGATGCTCGATGAGATATCCAAGCAGGTAACCGAGGTCGAAAAGATCGCCTTAGATACCGGCGTAATCCCGAAAGAAATAGAAGGCGATTTGGCCGAAGTTAAGGGGTTTATCAAAAAGGCGGAAGGACTAAAGAATAAAAATACCGTAAAGGAGGGTCAAGATGAACGAACAAATTAGCTTATCGGAAAAAGAAATAGTCGCAAGCCTCTACAGGCTTATTAAAATCAGGAGAAGCCTTTGCCAAGACTTCTTGAGGTTCCGGCAGCAGTACTTTCAGCATTACCATAAGGTAACGGACGGGCCATTCCAGGAAGAATTATCCAAGATGCTTTATGGGATAGCTACAAGGCGCGGCTCAAAAATAGCGATTGCCGCACCCCGGGGTTGTGCGAAAAGTACCATCGTAAGCCTTGAGTATGTAATTTACTGTATCTGCTATAAGATTGAGAATTTTATCGTCATAATCTCAAGCACTGCTGACCAGGCAAGAGGCTTTCTAAATGACATTAAGCAGGAACTTGAAACAAATGAGAATCTCATCAAGGATTTCCCTGATATCTGCGAGATAGGGGCAAAACCTGGGCCTCCGCGCTGGACGCAGCATGAGATTGTGACGCGTAATAAAGTTAAGGTGATCGCGCTGGGAGTAGGGCAGCAGATCCGCGGCAGGCGCAACCGGGAATTTAGGCCGTCTTTGATTATCCTTGATGATATAGAAACCAACGAGGGTCTGCAGAATATGGAAAGCTTCAACAAACTCGAGGACTGGCTGACCAAGGCCGTGCTAAAAGCCGGTACCTCAACCAGTAATTTCATCTATGTAGGGACAATCCACCATTACGGCTCGCTCCTTGCCAAGTTTACCGACCCTAAAGAAGCTGCGGGCTGGAATAGCTGGGTATATAAGTCTGTTATTAGCTGGGCAGAGCGTTCAGAATTATGGGAGAAGTGGATTAAGATATTCCATTCGCAGGATACCTATAAGGATGGCATTGGCCCTGAGGCCGCAAAGAGATTCTTTGAGGATAATAAGGCTGAAATGTTAAAAGGAACGCAGGTAATTTGGCCAGCGAGCAAGAGCTATTATGACCTTATGTTTCTTAGAGAGCAGGACGGCCATATTAGTTTTGATTCCGAAATGCAAAACGAGCCTACAAACCCAAGAGATGCGACATTTAATCTGAATGAATTGCATTATTGGGATGATAGATTCGGTTCGGAAGAAGAACTACTAGCCAGCATTAGGGAAGGTAACGAAATATTCTACGGTGCATGCGATCCCAGCATGGGCAAAGAAAACAAAAACAGTGATTATTCCGCAATAGTGACTGTGGTTAAGGACACTAAGACCGGCACTATTTATGTACTTGATGCCGATATTTCAAGAAGGCTGCCAGATAAGACCATAGAAGATATACTAGTATATCAGCGAAGGCGCCGGTATAAAAAGTTTGGCTTTGAGGCCAATAACTTCCAAGAATTTATGGCTATGGAGCTGGAAAAACGCTCCGATGCATCTAGTACCTATATGCATATAGAGGAAATAAAGCATATTTCCGATAAACTGGCGAGGATTGAATCGCTGCAGCCAATGATTAAGAACGGCACAATCCAGTTTTCAAGGAAGCATCATACATTGCTTGAACAGATGAAGTTTTTCCCGCGAGGAGTTCATGATGACGGCCTGGATGCGCTACAGATGGCAATAGATTTGGCTATAAAGAGCAGGAAGCGTATTATGACTAGCCTAATCTATAATCCCAGGACTGGAAGGACAACAAGGAAGGAATTTTATAATGAGTAACTAGCGGTATTATTCCTTGAAGACTAAGTATTGTTTTCTGCTTCTTTAATTAGTTTACTCAGAGAAAGGTTAAGTGCTTGCGCTACTTTATAAGCCGTGCCTATGCCAATATCTACCTTCCCAAGCTCAATGGAACTGACATAAGTACGATGTATATCCGCTTTATCCGCAAAATCCTCTTGGGATAAATTTAGCTTGTGGCGCCGTTTCCTGACGGTCACCCCGAACTCTTTCCTAAACTTATTAATCTTGACTTTTTCAATCATCGAAGCCATAATACATACCTGTAGACTAGATGTCTACAGACGATAGTCTACAAGATAAATATTAAGAAGGAGGGCTCTATGAAAAAATGTCCGTTTTGCGCCGAAGAAATCCAGGACGAAGCAATTAAGTGCCGGCATTGCAATGAAATGCTAGATAATGCAGCAAAGGGAAAAAGTCAAAGCGAAATCGATAGATCATCAAAGGTCAAAGTGGCTTGTATTATTCCTAAGGTATTAACGGCAGGTATCTTATTGCCAGATGAGGAAGTATATTTTGAATCCCACAGTTATTTTGGGTATTATTATCCGTTACCAATTATTGCGTTTCTTTTAGGATTTAAATGGGCCGTTATTCTCTCTCCCGCATTTATTTGGCTTTTGGTTCAGCATTTTAGGTTTAGGGCATCCCTATTCGTCATAACAAATAAGAGGGTTCTGTCTAGGACTGGGATTGTTTTTGTCCGTCATGTCGATTGCCCTCTTACAAAGATCCAAAATGTTGAAAGGCGATTAGGAAAGATTATTATTTATACCGCTGGAATGGCATTTAAAGAGATTAAATGGGATTTATCTGATAATAAGTCGGTTCAGGCTTATAATATAATCTCGAAACTAATTTATAGATAAAGTATCGCTAATAGGTTCTTCTAAGGCTATCATATTTAATAAATAAGCTGTATATAGAGAGTCTTTCTGCTGCGCCGTATCTCTGGCCGTCTGAGTGGAGTCACCTCTTAAACCTTTTTTGCAAGAGAGTATTTTTTGGATGTGCTATGAACGCACATCCACGATGTATAGAATGACAATGGTAAAATATCCCTATGAAGAGCAAAAGACATAGTAAAAAATCAAAGGAGTTTAAGGTTATCTGGGAATATGACAAGGATATGTCTGAAGAAGAAAAACAGAGGCGTTTAGGGAAAGTTTTTGAAATACTTTTGGGCAAAAAGCTTTGACTTTTACAAAATATAACGTATAATTATATTCAAGATTCAACAGGTAGTGGTATGTTTGAAGGGGGAACTGCCACGTTAAAATAATTAAAACCTTCGCTTACAAGGCGAGGGTTTTTTTATTTTTGGGTATAATTGAAATTTTAAAAAATAATTTAGTATAATTATTGATGGAAGGAGGTGAATAAACAAATGGCAAATTATCACGTTTCAAAAGACAAAGAGGCGGATGACTGGCGCGTAAAGCGAGAAGGAACAGACCGAGCAGCGGCTCATTACGGCACTCAGGCAGAGGCCGAGAAAGCAGCGAAAGACATGGCGGCAAACAGCGGCGGCGGTGAAGTAAGAATACACAGTCCAAAAGGCCCGATTCGGGATAGTGATACGGTTCCTCCGGGACATGATCCTTGTCCTCCGCATGATAAAAAGCATTAATTCTGTTTTGACAGGAACCATAGGGGGGGTTAATCGTAAAGGTTAGCCCCTTTTTATTTTAAAAATTTTTTGTTAGATTTCACCGCCTACTTCGTCTATTAATAGTAGGAGGTAGTTAAGATGATTAAAGTGCCGGAAAAGCTGATTAGGGAGACCAAGGCAATGATAAGGCTGTATCTGTTTCTGAGATATGAGTGTGGGCTGAGAGAGGCAGATAAGCTGAGTGCGAGAGAGATGAGGGAGTTGCTGAAGAGTTTTGAAGGGCAAGAAAAGGGTTAAATTCCCCATTTAAAGGGGTATAATATGGCTAAATAAAAAGGAGTTAAGATGTTTGAGCAATTTGGTAATTATCCGGAAATAAAATGGGTGGCTGCTGCAGCAGTGCAAGCTATAGGACCGGGAGACAAAATTCCAATTAACCCGGATCTTGATAATTTCAAGCTGGCAAGATTTAAAGATTTACGAAAACAGCCGATTAAAAAGAGTCAATTAATGTTAATTGGAAGTAGCAAGACCAATATTTTTATTGAAGGTTCGGATTCAGGATTAGACGCACTGGTTATAAGGTTGCCTAAGTATATTGGCAAAAGCTGGTTAGAGATAAGAAATATGAACCTAGAAAATGACTTTTCAAATTGTAAGAATGCTTTTACATCACTTTGCGATCCGCAGGTTATTAAGGATATTGCATGGAAAGAGCATAAGCCCGGAGAAGCACCGCCTGAATTAGAGTTTGAAAAAATAGATAAAATTTGTTCTGAGTGTAAAAATTTTGAACCAAACTGAAAGTTAATAAAATGAAGAGTTATAACCGCCTTATACAATAGGGTAAAAAATGGATAAAGATAAGATTTTAGAAGATATAAATATAATACTTGAAGGTAATATGCAACGATTAATGGGATCACAAGGCGGTAGAATGGTGATTCCTTATCCTGATAAAACGGTAGAATTATTACACAAATTATCTCAAAGGCTTACAGGAGTAGATTCTGATTATTTTTGGGAAATCATAATTAAGCCATTCAGTAAGGAATATTTACCAATATTTACTCCTTTAAGCAAATCAAAAGAACAAAATGTAATCTCTAATATCCATAATAATTTTGGAAGAGTATTTGAGTTTTTAATAAAAGCTGAAAAAATAGACGCTATCTTAGAATTCTTGCAGCGGGAGAGAAATATTGATTATAAAACAGTAGCAGTTCTTTATAAAATTAGAGAGCTCCTAAATAATAAATATGCTGGATTTACTAGAGAAATATTAACTAGAATCGAAGATTATGCAATGCGATTAATTTATCAAATAGATAAGGAATTGCGATATGAGGAAGCCCTTAGAAAATATGAAATAGATGTTGCTAGTGATAGTCAAATAGTTGCCATTAATGGGGTAGAGCTAAATGAACCAATAAAGCCCACTAAACCTAAGCTACCAAGGGGATCTTATTTTAAGGCCGAATACGCAGACATTCAGAAATGCGGGAAAATACTAGAAGATATAGTTGCTAAAGTTAAGTTATTTAAATTGGATATTCTTGAAAAAGAATACGAGGGGATTAATTTGGAAATAAACCAGGATCAGGAATCTTTGAAAGCAACAATTAAAGAATTTGGTTTCAATCCTGTCCTTAATGATTCTCTTGACAAAATAACTACGCAGCTTAACAATGCGAAAGATGATTTTGATTTTAAGAGTTGCATTGATTTGGTTAGAGTTTTTCTAAATAAACTCTGCATATCAATAGGTCTTACAATTGAAGAAGTGACGGGGCATAAACATTCAGAGGTTATTAAAGAGATGGGGCAGGCACTTACCTATTTTAATGATAAGCGAATTAAATTCTTAGCTGAAAGCGAGCATAAGTTCTTAATAACGTTCAATGGTTTTATTTCGGATAAAGGTGTGCATTCTTTAAAATCTCAGAAGGAGTATGCACGTATTGCAAGAAATTTTGTAGTTGAGTTTGGGTTATTTTTAGTAAGGCGACTCCAGAAATATATAGATGATTTTAAGAATAATAAAAATTAGGGCGATTTCATCTGGGAGCGCCGTTGGTGTAAGTGGCGTTATTCCCAATAATAATGCTTTATCATCGATGCGTAAATACCGCATTAGCGGGTGCTTGTTAATTAAAAGGAAAAGATAATGATTGCTTGTGGAATTGATTTAGCTGCCAGTAACGCTTTTTTTTCCATCCTTAAAAAAGAAGATGGAATCATTTCTGATATTACAGGAATGTTTACTAAATTGGGCATAGAAAATGACGAAAATTGTAAAGAAATAAGATCGTTCTTTGAAACAATAAGAGTCCATTTTGATTTAATTATGCCAGATAGGATTGGTATTATCAAAAGAAACAAAATCGGGAAATTTGCGGGAGGGGCGGTTTCTTTCAAGATAGAAGGATTAATTCAATTGTATGAAAAAAAGAATATAATTTTAGTTTCTCCGCATACTTTAAGAAGCTTTCAAAGAAAAGAAAAATGTCAAATTAATCCCATGTATAAATATCAGGGAAATGCGTATTTATTAGCACTATATTTATTAAATTCTAGAGGATAAATGCCCACATTTTCTTTTGATGCTCTTTCAGTTGATAGGGAAATTATAGATTTTTTAAAAAGCCAGAAAGATATCATTATTGATAAATATTCATCTAAGGGGGGGAATGGGGAGCTTTTCTTTGGCTTAAATAGAATACTCCAGAAACGAGTTGCCCTTAAGTTTTATTATATTGATGACCAAAAACTGGCTCACGAGGAAGTTCGGATTCTTTCTAACATTAAAAATGCTAATATCTTGGAAGTTTTTGATGCTGGGGTTATAAATAAGAATTACGCATATTTTCTTACTCCAGAAATAGAAGGGGGAGATTTAGATAAATTCATGCAAGAAAATAGAATCGAAGTGTTTAAAGCGATTCATATTACAAAGGGGATTCTGAAGGGATTGACTGCCTTGCATAGTCCTCCTAATAGGCTTCTGCATAGAGATTTAAAACCCAGTAACATTCTTGTTGATATTAACAGAAATCCTTTTATTGCAGATTTTGGATCTGTTAGAATGATACCTTCCTCAGTAGATTCGATAAAGGCTTCTTGTCACACTATTCTTTTTAGGCCGCCCGAAGCTTTTCATAATAATCAGTATTATTTTAAGTCGGATATATATCAAGTGGGAATAATGCTCTATCAATTAATAGGCGGATATTTACCATATCAAGATGTCGCTTGGTTAAGTAATAAAGAAAAACAAAAATACTCTCTTCTTAAGGGTAGCTATGATAGATCAAAATATTTAGATTCTATTATTGGGGGAAAAATTTGCTCTGGCAAGCTACTAAAATATGATTCCTTGCCATTTTTTATTTGTAAAAAATTGAAGAGCATAATTAGAAAAGCCACAAATGTTGACTTAGGAAAAAGGTATCAAAATACAGCTGAATTCATGAGGGATATCCATGAATTTATGTCAACTTCAGTTAATTGGCGCATGGATCCGGAAGGCGTCGTTGCTTTTAAACGGAATACCTTTGCCTTTAGGATTATTCAGGGTGGCAAAAAGAATATATCTTTAGTTCAAAAGAAATGTGGTAAGGTTTGGAGAAATCATAACCAAATCAAAGGAACAGCTGAAGAAATTGCAGGTCAGGTTAATTCGCTATAAAATTTGCACCTCGACATACATCCGGCCATGGGGTTGCCGGAGAACATAAATGTATCAGAGAAAGAGCTCTTTAGATGATTTTAATTTTGGATCAGGTATAACTTTATATCTGAGATTATAATACTAGAAACAAATGGGAGATTCGATGGTTAGTTTAAATGCTCCAATTTTTTTAAAAAAACGATTTTCGAGCATAAAAGGCTTAGCTTGGCAATATTTATATCCGGAGGATGAACGGAGAGAAACATTACGAAAACTTAAAACTAGGGATGAGCGGAAAGAAAAGTATAGTAAAATGAGAGAAGAGGTTGAGGAACTCTCCCAGCTACTCTTTCTGTTCGGTATGTATAAGTTCTTCAATGAAGGGACTCAGGCAGCAATCAAAGCTGTTGATATTTTTAAAAAGATTGACATGCCGGGATTTACAGTTGGAAATGACCTTTTTGAAGAGAGAAATGAAACTGTTATGCGTGGGGAAAAACTCGCGGAAGCAATGTTAGAAGCTATTAATAATCAGAATATTGTGATTATGATTCGTGAGTCAGAGTATATGTATCAAATTGTTGATAAATTTAAGAAGATCAAAAATGCTTAATAGAAAATATTATTTTGTACGACAGGGAGAAATTAAGACGTTGAATAAGTTTTTCAAAAAAGAGAAATCCACGATTTATAGTTTTGGTTCTACCGTCAACCAGACTTTTGAAGCGTATGTTTTAGCTTTCGTTATTAAATGGTATCAGAACGAAGGATGGAAGATTACCTATCGCCATCCTTTAGATTTTGGGGGAAGAAAGTATTTTAAGCTTAAGTTTTCAACAAGGGGCACCCCACGAAATTATAGTTATGTTATCGCTGAAAAAGACGGTCAGGTTATTCAAATTCACCATCAATTACGAATTGAAACTAGATATTATAAGCAGAGTCAAAAATACCGTGCCAATATATGCTGTGATGTTGCTGTGGTTAAGGAAACTAGCGAGATTAGTTTTTATGGAACTGATGACGCAGTTGAGAACTCGCGCCTTCTTTCATTTGGTGAGG
>Ga0265297_10011554_pt1 | contig 10786 bp, 7 predicted proteins | sample Munlanlwell13791_FD_192502 | JGI IMG/M metagenome (GOLD analysis project Ga0265297, IMG submission 192502) | Leachate microbial communities from a municipal landfill in Southern Ontario, Canada - Leachate well 137-91 | ecosystem: Engineered > Solid waste > Landfill > Unclassified | place...
ATTTCGATAAATATCCTGAAAGCTAAATTTTATAATTCTTAAAAAAGAAAGAAAAATCATAATATTTTAAATTTTATAATATATATTTCCCGACGGCCTGATCATTAATAATTGAACCGCTATCTATGGTTATAACCCTCCGCTTCAATTTATTAACAATTTCGCGGTTGTGAGTAACCAGAACAATAGTCGTGCCAAATTTGTTTATCCGTAAAAGCAAATCAATAATCTCATTAGCATTAATAGAATCAAGATTGCCTGTCGGCTCATCTGCCAAAAGAATTTTCGGCCGATGCACCAAGGCGCGGGCAATAGCCGCCCTTTGCTTCTCTCCTCCGGAAACTTCGTGAGGATATCTTCCCTGTTTGCTGTCCAGACCAACTATTTTCATGACTTGGGGCACAATGTTTGATATTTTGGAAGGAGTTTTACCGCAAACCTCCAAAGCGAAAGCGACATTTTCCCTTAAATTCTTTCTCGGTAATAATTTGAAATCCTGAAAAATAACACCAATTTGCCGCCGCAACCATGGCACTTCTCTTTGCCCAATATTAGTTATATCCCAGCCGCCAACCAAAATTTTTCCGCTGTTCGCCCTCTCTTCGCCGGTTAAAATTTTAACCATTGTGGTTTTGCCTGTTCCCGATTGGCCGACAATAGAAACAAATTCTCCCGGCTTGATATGCAAATTGACATTTTTCAAAGCCTGGACATCTGGATTATATATTTTAGAAACATTAAAAAACTTTATCATAAATTCTAAAAAGGTATCTAATTACTTAATTTTTTTATTCCGTACTTAACTAAATCTTCGGTTTCGACAAAGCTCTTGTCTCGGCTTTCGGAGCCGAAGGTTACAACAATTACTTTTTTTCCGCCAGATTCAGCTCTCACCATCAAACAATATCCAGCCTCTTCCAAATAACCTGTTTTTGACCCAGTGATGTTAAAACCATTATTAGTCTGCAATAATTTGTTAGTATTTGTCAGACTATGAGCTTCTTTTGTGTTGATAGTAGAAAATTTATATTTCTGAGTCGTGCTTATTTTCTGAATAATAGGATTAACAAATATCTCTTTTGTTATTATAGCATAATCTAAAGGAGAACTCACATTTTCTGGTGATAACCCGGTCGGTTCAATAAAACCGGTAGACACCGCTCCCCAACCAGCTGCAACTTCATTCATTCTCCTGATAAAATCTTCCCGAGACAAACCGCTAACCCGCACTAAAGTTTCTATGGCATTATTTGCGGAACCGACAAGAGCAGAATAAATTAAATCTCCTACGGTCAAGGTATCGCCATCTTTTAATTTAATCCTGGCCGATTCTGATTTTTTACAATATTGATAATTATATTCTTCGTCTTGAATTTTATAGGAAACTTCTTCATCCAAACTATGGCCGGTTTCCAAAAAAACTTTAATAGCTACTAATTTGGTCAAGCTAGCTAAGGGTAAAGTCGTGGTTGCGTTTTTCTCCCAGAGAATTTCACCGCTGTCTTCATCCATCACCACTGCCGATTTGGAAGCCACTACTGGTTCGTAAGTAATTCCAAATTCTTTTACTCCCAGAACCTGGCTGGAAGAATCCGGCACTATAGATAAAGGTTCAACCCGCACATTTATCAACCCTTCGGATAAAGATGAAATTTTGGCAAAAGCGGTTTTCTCTAAATCAATGACTCGGTCGGGATGCAAGTTTCTATCCGGCCCATAATCGTTTATCTCCACATCTACATATTTATTATTTGCTGTATTGTAAACGCGGAGCTTGGAACCCTTGGCAAAATCAGGAGAGGCGGCAAAATTTCCTTTTTTATAGCCATACCAGCTAGCCTGACCAGCAACTAAAACTTCCGGATTGGAGAAAACTGCAATTCGGGCGAAAGGAAGATGAATTAAAGATCGAACAAATTTTTCTTGAGGATAATCTTTTGTCGGCAGCGGCCGCCAAGAATCAAAATTTTTGTCATAAAAATAAACCTGTTTATATCCAGTTGTATTTTCATCATAAGAAAATTGAATATAAAAAGGCCGGCTATTATCATAGGCATTCTTATTTCTGAATTCAAACTGATAAATTTTGCTTATCCTATCTTCCTGCCAGGGCATTGGCATTTCTTCATTAAGCTGAGTCACATCCACCCCCGTATCTTCCGATAATATTCCTGGAACTAAAGACAATTTCAAGGCATCATCAAAGGCGCTCACTGTATAACCCTTAGCAATTGTAGATTTATCAAGATTAATGTGATAAAAAAAGTTGGGAGTTTTCTCTACAACCGCCTCATCAGCAAAAACAAAACTACCAACCGATAATGTTAGTAGTATTGCTAATATGCTTGTTTTCTTTAAATAATTCTTCATCATTGGTTAAATAGCGCTTATTTGACTAGTTCTGATTATAACAATATAATTATAACATAAAAAATCATTAGATAAAAATTATCATATTGCCTTTAAAAAAGGTTAATTTTGTATAATCTTTTTATGACTTGCGCAAGCTATGCCAATCCTTGTCCACATACTGCCAAAAGTCAATTGTTAAAGGTTAACTGTTAAACACGCGGGTATAGTATAATGGTAGTACGCGACCTTCCCAAGGTTGAGGCACGGGTTCGATTCCCGTTACCCGCTCCAAAGACGACAATTGACAGTTAACTATTGACATTTGACCTCGTCGTTAATAGTCAATAGTTAATTGTTAATGAGGCCGATGTAGCTCAACTGGTAGAGCAACGGTATCGTAAACCGTAGGTTGCCGGTTCAATCCCGGCCATCGGCTCAAATAAAAAAAGAAGGTGGAATTTTTGATCTGCCTTCTTTTTTTATTTTATTCTAATTTGCTAAAATCCAAATTTTAATCTCGGCTGACAAGTTTTCCAAATACTTAGAAAAGGTCATTGATTTTATAAAAATATATTTAAAACCATTTTCATCTCTGGCAAAGATATAATAACCGTCGTCCGCGACTATAATATTGCTCACCTCCCCTATTTCTAATTTCCCTAAAATATCACTAAATCTAGAATCTCCCTGATCATTCACCCAATAGCCTTGCTCATCGCCGTATTTTTTTCCTATTCCTTCAAAATTTTCTCCTTGTTCGCCAGCGGCTTCCGCTTCGCGAGATTTTATAATCAATTCTTTAATTTTTGCTATCCGGCTTATAGAAATTTTATTTTTCTCCTTATCAATCGCTAACTGTAAATTTATTTCTCTTATTATATTTTCACTTGTTTTATTATCCAAATTTAAACCGTATCTTTTGGTTAGTCCAGATAGAGCTATCTGTTCTATGATTTTATCCCTTTTGGCTTGCTGTAATTCCAATGGATTTTTATATTTATTTTTTAAGCTGTTGATTATGCTTAAATAATTATAATATTCAATCCAGCCTTCTTGGGCAATTACTGCCGGCACGGGAGCATATCTTGATAATTGACGAGTTATTTTGCTATCAACATTAAATCTAAGTAAAAGCAAGCAAAATATAAGATAAAAAATAACCGTAGCGACCCCGACAAACAATGCGGAAAAAACAAAAATTTTTACGCTTTTTCGCCAATTTTCCTTTATTATATTTTTAAATTTTTCCCATTGTATTATTCTTACTTCCCGTCTGACCTCTTTTTTTATTTTTTTTGCCTTTTTGGCTTTTTCTTTCTCTTTCCTATTTTTTTCTTCCTGAATAAATTTCAATTTTTCTTTTTCTTTTTTCTTATTTAACTCTCTCTCCTTCTTCTCTGCGACTATTCTTAATTCTTTTTGATTATTTTTTTCTCTTTCAATTTTTTCATTTTTCTTTTCAAGAAAATTCTGCTTTTCTTCCACTAAATCAAAACTCTTCTCTACATCTTTCTTTTTCTGGGCATTCTCTTCCTTTTTTTTAATTGGGTTCTTCTTCGTAATCAAAGAACCGGAGGCTGCCGACAAACCATCCATAGACTTGCTTTTTTTCAAAACCGGGCTGAAAATATCTTTTTTCTCCCTGCTACTATCTTTCTCGCCAATAGATTCTAAAATAATTCTCCTGGCCCGTTCCAGTTCTTGACCACTTATTTTTCTTATTCCGTCAAGATTTTTGTTAGGCATATTTTTATAAACTATTATTAAAAAAATAATTCCACCATTTCTGAAAGTTAGAAAAATTTTCCGAGGCTCCTGATTTATCACCACCCGATGGAGAACCAGAGGCGACAAGCAGATCTTCTTTTATCACTACTACGCTCTCCCCTTCTTTCTTTAAACCTAAATTAAGCCTGGCCTTCTCTTCCACAAATTGATCTGATTCTAAATAATTAATCAATTGCTTTAAATCCTTATTTTTTGTTTCAACTTCCGCAATTTCTTTGTCTAAATCGCTTATCTCCTTATCTATCTGATAGCGCTTGCTTATGCTTCTCGCTAAAGGAAAGCTAATTAAAACAATCAAAACCAAACCGACTAAGGCTAAAAATTTTTGGCTGTATAAAATTTTAGAAATAAAATTCTTGTTTTCTTTCTTTATCATAGCACAATTTTCTTGAAAAAAATATATAAATTGCTTGTACTTTTTTAATTATCGGCCTTGGCAATAAAATAATGTTTTACAATTTCTATAACTCCTATTGTCAGAAAGCCAGTAGAAATAACAAGCAGCCAGCTATTTAGACCCAGGCTGGTAGTAGATAAAATCAATTGCAGCGGCGGCCAATAAATTGCAGCTAAAAGCAAAAATAAACTGAACAGAACCGCCATTATTAAATATAAATTAGAAAAAGGATTAATACGCCAAACCGGCCTTTTAAAACTGCGCAAACTAAAAATATAAATAAGAGAATCTACTCCGACAGCGGCAAAAATAACAGTTCTTATATAATTAATATCAAAACTATGTCTCAATAAATAATAAAAAATTCCTAAAACAAAAAAATCACGCACAAATCCGGCAACCAAAATAATTATTTTCATTTCTTTATTTATAATCGGCTCATCCTTTTTTATGGGCTTTTCTTCCATTATTCTCTTGTCTCCCTTCTCAAAGGCTAAAGCAAAATTTGGAAAGCCGTCATTAACGATGTTTATCCATAAAATTTGGGCTGGCAAAATAGCAAGAGGGGCGCCAGAAACAATTGAACCGACGATTAAAATTACTTCGGAAAAAGAATCGGAAATCAAATAAGTAATCACTTTGCGGATATTGGAAAAAATAATTCTTCCTTCTCTTACCGCTGAAACAATAGTTTTGAAATTATTATCCAAAAGCACTATATCTGAGGTTTCTTTGGCAATATCCGTGCCTGTACCAAGAGCCACGCCGATATCAGCCACCTTGAGAGCTGGCGAGTCATTTATTCCATCTCCGGTCATAGCGACCACCTCGCCCCTTGCTTGGAGAGCTTTTATAATCCTTAATTTATGGTGCGGGCTTACTCGCGCGTAAATATCAATTTTTTTAACTAGCTCTTTTAATTTCTTATCATCGGTTTTATCTAAAATTTCTCCGGTAATAATTCCGCTTATTTTTATATCCAGGCCGATTTCTTCCGCGACCGCCAAAGCTGTCAGACCATGATCACCGGTAATAATAATCGGCCTTATGCCCGCCTGACGGCAAATTTTTATTGTCTCCTTTGCCTCTGGACGTAAGGGATCTTTTAGGGCCAAAAATCCCACAAATATCAAATCCTTATCAATCTCTCCCCAATTTTTTTCTTCTTCTGCGGCTAACCATTCTAAATTTTTAAACTCCCGAAAAGCCACGCCGATAACCCGCAATCCTTTAGCAGTCAAACCCTCATAAGTTTCTTTCAGTTTTTCTCTTTCCTTATCGCCAATTTGCGAAATCTTTCCTTTGTGATAAAACTCTTTTGATTTTTCAAGCAACTTTTCCGGTGCGCCTTTTTCATAAAGAATATAACTACCTTCTTTCTTCTGATGCAAGGTAATCATAAATTTAGCCTCGCTCTCAAAGGGCAATTCATCTATTTTTTTCTCTATCTGTAAAAGTTTTTCTCTATCCAATCCGGATTGAATAGCAGCAAATAATAAAGCAATTTCAGTCGGTCCTCCGATCATTCGCCATTCTGCTAATCCTTCTTCTGGATTTTCCACGATGGCGTCATTGCACATCATGGAAATTTGCAAAGCTAAACTGACGATTTTCGCTTCTTCTTTGTCCTGCCTTGAGCCGAGGCTATTTATTTCAAATTCTTTTTCCCCAATAATTATTTTTGCCACCTGCATTTTCCCTTCGGTCAAGGTGCCGGTTTTATCCGTGCAAATAACCGTAGTAGACCCGAGAGTTTCCGCTGCTACTAATTTTCTGGTTAAGGCTTTTTCTTTTAGGATTCTCTGCATCCCTAAAACTAAAATTACTGTCACCGCCACCGCTAATCCTTCCGGAATAGAGGCTACCGCCACCGCCACTCCAACCAAAAACATTTCAAATAATCCTCTGCCTTGCCAAACGCCAATTCCTACTATAAATAAACAAATAAAAACCACCGCCAATCCAAAAAATTTTGACAAGCGGAACAAACGCAGCTGCAGAGGGGTTTTTTCTTCTTCTGTGGATTTTACTAAATCCGCAATTTTTCCTATTTCGCTCTTTAGGCCAATAGCAGTAACAATTGCTTTGCCAGATCCGCGGACAGCAATAGTACTTCCAAAAACCATATTTTTCATATCAGCCAAAGACGCGCCCTTGGCTATTTTATCAATTATCTTGGAAGAAGGAATTGATTCTCCTGTCAAATTAGCCTCGTTTATCTGTAAATTATTCGCTTCAATCAACCGAGCATCAGCCGGTATTCTGTTGCCGGCTAAAATAGCTATTATATCCCCTGCTACAAGTTCGCTGCTGTCAACTTCAATTTCTTGGCCTTGCCGCAAAACCAAAGCTTTGTGCTCTACCATTTCTCTTAATTTACTCAAAGCCTGATTAGCTTTGTTCTCCTGAAAAAAACCAATTATAGTGTTAAGAATTACTGAACCAAAAATTACGCCGGCATCAATATATTCCCGCAAAAAAAGAGAAATAACCGCCGCCACCAGCAAAACATAAATTAAGGGACTTTTGAACTGCGATAAAAAAATAATCAGCCGGCTCAAAGGCTTTTCTTCTTTTAATTTATTAGGGCCGTATTTTTTAAAACGCCGAACCGCTTCTTCTGTCGTCAATCCGGAAATCTTTGTTTTCAGCTCTTTCAAACAAAATTCAATTGATTTATCGTGAAATTCAGACATGAGTTCTTAATATTAGTTATTAATGATTATTCATATTCATTATAACATAATAACCTGTTAAATTAAAAAACCCGCTTATCAGTTGCTTGATAGCGGGTTTTGAGTTGTCTATTGCTTTTGAGGCGCAACTCTTCTCCTCCTTATTGCAGGAAAACTAACGCATGATCGCCTCCACAACTTGAGGAATCCTTTAGCATAATCGCGAACGACTATGCCGTGATCGCGACAGTCGAGACCTGAGAATTCACTCCCAGGACTTTATGCGCGAGTTCGGAAACTAGGGCAGATTTTTTCGTCCGCTCCCTTTCCTTCCGAACTTCAGCGGATTATTATTAAGAGGTAAAATATAATGGACTACTTATATTTACATCCCGCCGTTCTTAACACCAAGGCCAAAAAACGGCGAAGATAAATACAAATTTTAGAGGAAAAACCTCCTTTCAAATATTTCGACATCTAATAAGGTAAAACCTTTAGTTAGCGTAAAAATATTTAACTTAAAATAATACCATACTTTCAAAATACTGTCAAGTATTTTAAGTAAAAAATCTCAATATTTAGCTAAAATTAAATAAAAAATACGCTTCAAAAGCGTATTTTTTATTTTTATTATCAAACACTTAATTGCTACAACTATTTTTTGTTTATCTACTCTTGGGAGTTACCCAAAATCCCATATATTTCCCCAGCATCAGGCGAGTTTGCGCCTCTATCCCCGGAATTGAGCCAAAAATAATAATAGTAAAAGGTAAAACCGCCCATTGCATAACCATTAAAATATTTCTATACCAAGCATATTTTAATGGCCGCTTAGGCAAAAGCAGGGTGGAAATAATGGCAGAAAAAATTAAACCAATCATGGCACAGGTCATCAGCGTTCTAGTGATAAAGGGCAAATTTCCAGAGAGAACTGTGACATTAAAACGATCTCCTCCGAAAATCATCGGCATCCAGCCGATCACAGCGATAATTAAAGCGTTGGTCGCCCAAGAATGAAAACCGTAAACTTGAACAAAAATTCTATCAAACATTTTCTTTTTCGGCGTTTCTTTCCATTTTTTTACAACATTAAAAATCAAATAAGGAATATTCTCCACTCCCCAACCCCAGCGGCGCTGTTGTTTATAAAGGCTTTTGGCAGTCTGCCAAATGGTTTGGTCCATGGTAACGTCCATGGAAACCGGAAAATATAAAGGCTCTACGCGGTAATCTCCATTATAATGTAATAAACAATGCCAAAAAATCCGAGAATCTTCACTTACCATCGTAGTGGACCAAAAATTAATATCCGCTAAAGCGCGCCAAGTCATAGAATGAGAAGAATAAGTCGCGAGCTTCTCCTGCCGCATCTGTTGCATCATTTGCCAAAAAGTATTGGAAGAGGCGGCTACGCGCGCAAAAAAAGAAGATTGCCAAATATTATTGTGATAAACCGGAACCGGCTGATAGCTGGCCCGGTAAGGATTGGCGACTGTCAAAAATTTATAAGTAAGGCAGAAAAAATATCCCGGCTTAATAATTGTATCAATATCAAAAACGCTCACTAAAATTTTATCATAATCAATTTTTTCTTTATCAATAATTTCTTCTCTGACTCGCTTCCCGGCCCAAGCCTGATTAGCGCCCTTGCCTTTTAACTCTCCTTCAATCTCCGGATGAACAGTAATTAAAAATCTTTTGAATCTATAGCCAAACTCCTCTTTTATTACTTCTGCTTTTTTTCTAGCCTCTTCGCCCGCTCTTCCTTCAATCGCCAAAACTACAATCATTTTATCAGTAGGATAACCATCTTCCACTAGAGCTTTGAAACTGGGCCGTATAACTTCCAAACCCTCGTTGTAGGTCGGTAAAATAATAAGATGAATAATATCTTCCCATTTTAGGCCGCTTGTCGCTAAACAGCCGGCGCCTCTCCCGTCTCGGCTGGAAGTGTAATCAGAATCTTTTGAGCAAACCGGGGAGTTTTCCAGCTCTTCACATTTTTCCCGCCAATTTACTTTGGAATTTTTCTTTAGCTTTTTAAAAGAAATAAACAAATAAATTCCCAAATATAAAACTAAAAGCAGCCAATAAACATCAAAAGCAATAACAAAATATGCCACCCAAACCGGCTTAAAATAAGAACCGATCAAAAGAATTAACAAAGTTCCCCAAGACAAAAAACCAGGCAAAATTTCCAAGAGCCTGTATATTTTTCTGTCTCGACCGGATAATTCCGTAGCTTTTCCTATTTTAAGATAATCCATTTTTTAAATTTAAATCCCCGGCGCTCGGGATAAGATTCAAGAATAAATCAAAATAAATATTCTTAAATCATAATTCTCTGCCGCAGGCAGGTTAATTTTTAATTATAATTTCCTCTCCCTCTTTTAAGTTTCCTCCTCTTTCTTGATAAAATTGATTATTTTTTTCTTCTCTTCCGTTTTTAAAATCAACTGGTTTGATTTTGCTTATTTCTCCTAAGGATATTCCCCCTTCTTTCTGATTATCTGAATTTTGCTCCTGTTCGGCTATTCGCTTTAATTCTTCCTGCTTGCTTTTTCTTCGCAACTCAACTTCATTTCTTTTTTCTTCTCTTAAAAAAGAAAGACAATCCTTGCAATAAACAGGACGGATGCCGTCTGGCTGAAAAGATATTTTTGTCGGGCGGTTGCAGCGGGAACAAATTATTTCAAATTCTTTATTTTTTGAATTTTCTTTTTTATCTTCGTATTTGGCTTTCGGCGCTTCCACTATCGTTTTTTCCATTGGCCTTTTTTCTAAAATCGTTCTTTCTGCTGGTTTTTTCGCTAAAGGAAAATTATCCGCTCTTTTCTGGACAACTTTTTCCTTTTCTTCTTCTCCTCCGTCATTTTCGTGCCAGCGCATAATCTTGTCTTCAACAACGTTTTTTTCTTTGGCATATCTTTCGCGCGTAACTTTTATGACTTTTTCCACATTACCGGTTTTTTCTTCTTCCGGCAAGGGCGCCAAACCGCGTGCGGAAAATGGGTCAGAGGCAATGCCGTTTATCATTAATTTTAAATACATTTCATATTTCGGAAGACTAACCAAATCTTCTTCCGTAAAAGTCGGCGTGAATTCTTTCACCAGTTCTTCTGCATCGGTCGCGCCAACCCGAAAAACTATCAGGGTGCCGATATTTCCAAAAACTGCCGCCTTAACAACATCTCCCAGCTGCTCAATATACTGATTGGCCATAATCAAATCTAAACGGTATTTTCTTGCTTCTGATAAAATATTGGCAAAACTATCGGTAGTAAAATTTTGAAATTCATCAATATAAAGATAGCAATCTCTCCGCTGGCTCTCCGGGATATCAACTCGGCTCATCGCCGCCAATTGAATCTTCGTAATCATCATTGAACCGAGCAGAGAAGAATTATCTTCGCCAATTCTGCCTTTGCTCAAATTCATGATCAAAATCTTCCCATCATCCATAATCTCCCGCATATTTATGGAAGATTTAACCTGGCCGACAATATTACGGATAAGAGAGCTAGATAAAAACTGCCCGACTTTATTCTGAATAGGAGAAACAGCTTCAGACGCA
>Ga0265297_10011555_pt1 | contig 10786 bp, 5 predicted proteins | sample Munlanlwell13791_FD_192502 | JGI IMG/M metagenome (GOLD analysis project Ga0265297, IMG submission 192502) | Leachate microbial communities from a municipal landfill in Southern Ontario, Canada - Leachate well 137-91 | ecosystem: Engineered > Solid waste > Landfill > Unclassified | place...
CTGCGATGTGCTGGCGGTGTGGGAAGGCACTCGCGACCCGATGCTGGCGGTCGGGCAGTTTGGCAAGGGCCGTGTGCTCGCCTACACATCGGATCCTGCGCCGCATTGGGGCTGCAATTTTGTTTACTGGGATGAATACAACCGGTTCTGGCAGAATGCCGCGAGCTGGTTGTTGGGCAAGTGAAAGGATGCTGCCATGAAACGGTTCTTCGGAATGCTCACGTGCCTGGTGTTGACGGTCTGTGTGTGCGCGGGCGAGCCGCACGATGCGACCCTGGCAACGAAATCCTTGCTGGCCCGCCTGATACCCGGTCACGCCAACCAGTTCGATTTCGAGTTGATTGCCGCGGACGGCGGTCGCGATGTATTTGAGATCGAGAGCCGCGACAGCAAAGTCGTCATCCGCGGCAACAACGGCGTGGCGATGGCGATGGGACTGAACTGGTTTCTCAAGCATCACTGCCACTGCCATGTGTCATGGTATGGCAACCAGTTGAACCTGCCGCAGCCGTTGCCGCGAGTGGAGCCGAAGGTCCGGCGGGTGAGTTGGACGAAGCATCGCTATTTTCTCAACTACTGCTGCTTTGGCTACTCACTGCCGTGGTGGGATTGGAAGCAGTGGGAGCGGCTCATTGATTGGATGGCGCTCAACGGCGTGAACATGCCGCTCTCGGTCACAGGTCAGGAAGCGGTCTGGCAGGCGGTCTGCCGCCGGCTCGGCATGAGCGACGCGCAAATCACAGAGTTTCTCGCCGGGCCGCCGTATCTGCCGTTCCAGTGGATGGGCTGCCTCGACGGCTACGGTGGTCCGTTGCCGAAAAGTTGGATTCCGCGTCACGAGGAGCTGGGGAAAAAGATTCTTGCCCGCGAGCGTGAATTGGGCATGACGCCGGTGCTGCAAGGCTTCACCGGCCATGTCCCTGCCGCTGTCGCGCAGTTGTTCCCGAACGCGCCGCTCCAGCGCATCAAGTGGATCGAGTGGGAGACGCATTTGCTCGACCCGCTTGATCCTCTTTTTGCGAAGATCGCGCAGATGTTTCTGGAGGAGCAGAAGAAGCGATTCGGAACCGGCCACCTTTACGCGGCGGACACGTTCATTGAGATGGTTCCGCCGAACGGCGATCTGAAGTATCTGGCCAACCTCGGTCGCGCCATCTACGACGGCATGGCGGCAAGCGATCCGCGGGCGGTATGGGTGCTGCAAGGATGGGCGTTTATGAACCAGCGGAAGTTCTGGACGCAGCCGCGGTTCAAGTCGTTCCTCGATGCCATCCCGAACGATCGGATGGTCGTGCTCGACCTCTACTGTGAGACAACGCCGATGTGGGACAAGACCGACGCGTTTTGCGGCAAGCCGTGGCTTTGGTGCAACGTGCAGAGTTTTGGGCGGACGGTCGGGTTGGGCGCGGCCCTGAACCGCAACAACGACGGCTTGCTGGCCGCGCGCCGCGACCCGAAATGTGGCCAGCTTGTCGGGCTGGGCTTCGTCAATGAAGGACTCTGCTACAACCCGGTCGCCTACGACCTGATGTTCGAGAACGCGTGGCGCGACGCAGCCGTGGATTTGAAGACGTGGATTGGTGATTACGCGCGCCACCGTTACGGTTGCGCGAACAACAACGCGCAGCGTGGCTGGCAGGCGCTGCTGGATACGGTCCTCAACCTCCCGACGCGAAGCATGTCGGCAATCACTTCCGCGCCGTCACTGGAGAAGTCCCGCTGGACGGTTCCTTACGATGAGGCGCGTCTGGTTGAGGCGTGGCGCGAGTTGCTTCAGGCAGCAGGCGAATTTGCCAGGGCGGATACGTTTCGCTTCGATTTGGTGAACGTTGCGCGGCAGGTGCTGGCCGACTATGCGGGTTTGCTTCACAGCGACATGGTCAAGGCGTGGCGTGCGAAAGATCTCGCGCAGTTGGAAAAAATGTCGCAGCGATTTCTTGAACTGATGGGCGATCTCGATGAGCTGCTTGGCACGCGACAGGAGTTCCTGCTTGGCGGCTGGCTCGAAGACGCCAAGCGCTGGGGTGCGACGCCGGCCGAGCGCGCAAAGTGCGAGTGGAACGCCCGCCGCGTGCTGACGCTCTGGGGCGAGACCTATGCGATCAATGACTATGCGCGCAGGCAGTGGTCCGGGATGCTCTCCGGCTACTACGCGCCGCGATGGAAACGGTTCCTTGACGTGGCGATTGAATCGTTGCGTGACAACAAGCGGTTGGACGGCAAGAAATACAACGAAGAGGGGTTGAAGTGGATCGCGCAATGGGCCGACCGTCGCGAAACCTTCCCGGCAAGGCCTCGTGGCGACAGCATCGCCGTCGCGCGGAAGCTCTGGACAAAATACGCCGACGCGCTCAAGCCAAGGCCGGTTGCGCTCGACGCTGTCAGTCTGACCACCGGCAAACCGGCGACGTGTTCGAGCGCGCTGCCACAGTATCCCGCGCGCCTCGCAAACGACGGCGTTCGCTCCGACACCGACCGTTACTGGGCCACCGACGTGCAACGCGACCCTGCTGCATGGTGGCAGGTGGACCTGGAGAAGCCGACGACGGTTGGCCGCGTGGTTGTCGTCTGCTTCTTCGGCGACAACCGTTGCTACGGTTTCACGGTTGAAGTTTCCAATGACGCCCAGCACTGGGAGATGGTCGCCGACTGCCGCGACAATAAGGAGCCGTCCACTGACAGTGGTTACACTTGCGCTTTCCAGCCCCGCCCGGCGCGCTATATTCGCATCACACAAACCCGCAACTCAGCCAACACTGGCCGCCATCTGGTGGAAGTCATGGCTTTTGAAAGGTAAGACAATGATTCGCGCAATTGCTCTCCTCATGTTTCTGGCTGGCAGCGTTCTGGCCGCGTCGTCTGTGCGGGTGATTCCACAGCCTCGCGACGTAAGCACGAGCGGTGCCGACTTCGTTCTCGATGGGGATGCCGGCGTTGTGCTCGGCAAGCCGGATGACGAACAAGACCGGTTCGCGGCGGGAATGTTATGCGAGGAGTTGAAAACGAAGCTGGCCGGCAAGGCGAAACGTCCAATCCTCATAGGCATTGCGAACCGCGACGCGGCGGTGCGGGGAGCGTGTGAGCGGCGCGGGCTGGCGGTGACGAAAGAACTCGGGGATGAAGGCTATGTGTTGGATGTGAACGCCGACGGTGTTGTCGCGGCAGCCAATGCGCCGTCGGGTGTGTTCTATGCAGTGCAGACGCTGCGGCAGCTTGTGAAACGGCTGCCGGATGGCCGGACGGCCATCGTAGGGGTGCGCATTCGCGACTGGCCGGGGTTGCGTTATCGCGCGTGCCAGGACGACGTGAGCCGCGGGCCGGTGCCGACGATGGAGTATTTCAAGAAACAGATTCGCACACTGGCGGCGTTCAAGATCAACGTCTTCTGTCTTTACACCGAACACGTCTTCAAGTTCCGAAAATACCCGCAAATCGCGCCGGAGGGCGGCGAGATTACCGCTGAGCAGACTCGCGAACTGATCGCCTACGGCAGGAAGCATCATGTCGAGTTGCTGCCGCAGATTCAGTCGTTCGCTCATCAGGCGCACATCCTCAAGCATCCGGAGTTCGCCGAGCTTCGTGAGATGCCGGAGGGCGGTCACGTGTTCTGTCCACTGAACGAGGGCACCTACAAGCTGCTTGCCGACCTCTACTCGGAGTTCGTGCCGGTCCACGAAATGAAGTTCTTCCACGTGGGTTGTGACGAGACATTTGAACTGGGCAAGGGACGCAGCAAGGAGAAGGCTGCCGAAATCGGCGTGGACGGCCTCTATCTCCAGCACATGAAACGGCTGCGCGAAATCCTGAAGCCCTACGGGAAACGGCTGATGTTTTGGGGCGACATCGCGCTCCATCACAAGGATATGATCCCGAAACTGCCGAAGGACTACGTCGTGATGAACTGGACCTACGGCGGCGCGACGAACTACATGGCGCGGCTGGAGCCGTTCAAGGCGGCCGGCCTCGACCAGTGGGTTTGTCCTGGCGTGAGTTGCTGGAACCAGATATTCCCGAACTACGTCGTTGCGCGAACCAACATCGCGTATTTCGTCCGCGACGGCGCGGCGATGGGCGCGCAGGGCATGCTCAACACCGCTTGGGATGATGACGGCGAGAACCTGACTGAATACAACTGGTATGGATTCCTTTGGTCAGCCGACTGCGCATGGCAGCCGGAACAGTTCGACACGGCGCGGTTTGACGCGGCGTTCGCGCCGGTGTTCTACGGCGCCGATGTGGCAGAACTGACCGAGGCTGTCAATCTGCTCGGCAGTTTTCATTCGGTGCTGCGCGCGCAGCAGGCTTCCGACGCCGTGTTCTGGGAAGACCCGTTCACAGGACGAAGGCCTGCGGGCGCCGACCTCACGAAGCGATTGCAGCAGATCGCTGAATTGTCCGGGCGCGTGCGGACGCTCATTGGCCAGAGTCGGTCGAAGGTGCGCGCCAACGAGGCAAGCCTCGACGCGATGGTGTTTGCCGCGAGCCGTTGGGGACTCCTCGCGCGGAAGTTTCTGATCGCGGATGAAATCGCCGCCGCCTACCGTCGCGCTGCGGACGAGCCGCAGAACCACCGGCCAGCCAAAGTCGCATTGCGCACCGGCGCGGCGCGACTGCGGGCGCTGGCGACGGAAGTCAACCGATTGGGCGCAGAGTATCGACGGCTCTGGCTGGTTGAAAACCGGCCGTATTACCTGGACACGATCACGGCGCGCTACGACGCGCTCGCAGTGCGATTCGAGGCGAAAGCGCAGCAACTCGACGAGACGCTCACGGCTTACGAAGAAACCAAACTGTTGCCGGAGCCGGAGAAACTAGGTTTAGGCGACCGCAGCGCAATCCGCCGGAGCCGCGCGCCGGAGCCGTTCGAGCAGCCGAAGGGTTTCGCCGCGCGCTACAAGTGGTGGAATGCCGACTGGACATACCGCGTGCTGGTGAAGCTCGAAGCGGGCAAGTATGACCGCGTGGATTATCCTGTGGAGGCGGCGCTCGATTTCACGCGTCTGCTGCGAGCCGCCAATGATGATGGTGCGTTTGAGCCGCGTTCCGTCCGCGTGGTGGAGCACGCTGCCGATGGCGCGTTGGCGGGCGAAGTGCCGAGCCAGTTCGACCCCGCCGCCAAGTTTGATGCGCAACAACACGCCGCCGGCAATGTCGTGTGGATCGCACGCGGCAGAACCCAGCCGAAGACGCCCCGATACTTCTTTGTCTACTTCGACAGCGCGCCAAAGCCGGCACCGGGTAATTCCGGTCTGAAAACGCGCGACAACTGGATTGAGAACTCGGTCATCAAAGTGCAACTCGGCGCCGAGGGCGGTCACGCTTACATCTGGCAGGTGAAGGCGCTCGGCGGTCTCGACATCACGCAGCCCGGCGAACGCGGTTGGGCCGGCTTCCTCGATGTGCAAGGTTACCGCAGCGAGACGTTTGCGCTGGAGTGCGAAGCTCGCGGGCCGGTGCTCGTGCGCTACCGTATGAAAGCGCCGGACGGCTTCACAAAAGTCGTCAGTTTCTATGGCGAGCAGCCGTGGTGCGAGATGCAGTTGAGCCAGCCTGTAAGCTATTGCTGGAACTTTGACAACGCCGACCTTATGTCCGCTTCCTGCAAGACGCCCGGCCAGTTCTGCTTCTCCAATGGCAGGACAGGCGGTCTGCCAAAATCCGGGGAGGTGAGCGAGGCGGAGCCGAAGACAACGTGGGGCGCGAAGTTTCGCCCTGACGGCTTGACGCTCGCCTGCATCACGCCTGACGAAACCGCCACGCATCGCGCCGGCCCCGGCGGCGGCATGGGCGGCGTCGGCGTCGAAGGCGCGGGTGGCGCGGCGCACTTCATGGTCTTCGGAGGCGTGCTCGATGGCAAAGCGAACGTCGCCAAGACGATGGAGACCTTGCGGCGCACGATGACGCTGGCGAATCCGCCGGCCCTGTCCATCGCTCCTGTGGAGAAGCGGCCGTAGTCTTGGCCGTAGTCTTGGCTTGGCTCGGTGCGGCCGCCGGCGTAGTCTGCGCGCGTCACCAACAACCTTGCAGAAGCAATTATGAAGACAACTCGCACCTCCTCCTCTCAACTCAACCGTCGTCAATTCCTTGGTGCGGTTGCGGCAACCTTTGCCACATCATGCGCCACCACCGGCACCGCCAGCGGTGGCGGGTATCAGATCGGCTGCTACACACGGCCGTGGGGTGAGCACGACTGGCGCGTGGCGCTCGATGCCATCGCCGGGGCCGGTTTCAGATATGCCGGGTTGATGACGACCAACACCAAGAACCATCTCGTCATTTCCGCCGCATCCACCGTTGAGGAAGCTCACGCAGTGGGCGAGGAGTGCAAGAAGCGAGGGCTGAAAGTGGCGTCACTTTGGGGTGGTGGGTTCGCGGTGGAGAAGTCGCTCGAAGCCGGCGTCGCGGATCTAAAGAAGCTCATCGACAACTGCGTCGCGTGTGGCACAACGCAGCTGATGGTTGGCGGCACGGGCAACCCGAAGCTCCACGAGGTCTATTACAAGGCTGTCGCCGAGGCGTGCGACTACGCGGTCACGAAAGACGTCGTTCTCAGCGTCAAGCCTCACGGCGGCAGCAATTCCACCGGCGCGCAATGCCGGAAGATTGTCGAGTTGGTCGGCAAGAAGAACTTCGGCCTTTGGTATGATCCCGGCAATATCTTCTTCTATTCTAACGCCGCGCTCGATCCGGTGCAGGACTCCGCGACCGTGGACGGTCTCGTGGTCGGCATGAGCGTCAAGGATTACCGGCCCATGAAGGAAGACCCCGCTGCGCCGGCCAAGAAGAAGAGCCCCTACACCGGTGATGTCGCGCTCACGCCCGGCACCGGCATGGTGAACTTCAAGGCCGTGATGGCCAACCTCAAGAAGGGCGGCTTTACCAAAGGCCCGCTCATCGTCGAGTGTCTGGAGAAAGGCGACCTGCCCGCGCTCGCCGCCGAGGCGAAGAAGGCGCGTGTGTTCCTGGAGGAACTGACCGGCCAGAAGGCGTGACCGCCGGGGTTATTTCGCGTTTGTAGGAAACGCAAGCCGCATCGGTTCGAGTGGCTGGCCGAGACTGACCGAGATGAACGCGTCGGGCGGAATGATCTTCCATCCTTCGGTCTTGACGCTTGATTGACCCTCCGCTTGAGTCGCTGAGAAAAGAAACCGGGGCGAAATAGCGGTGCGGGCGATGCGGCCATCGGCGAGCTTGATTTCCAGATACGCGTGACCCACGCCGAAAATGGCGCGGCCTGGGTTATCGAGCGTTACTTCATTGGCGAGCCGCAACAGTTTCAGCTTCTCCTTTGGAATCGAGATTCGTTTCTCGCCCGCGAAGGCATTACTGTTGCGCATTGTCGCGCCAAGCTGCGCCGTGGCGACACGTTCGCCGTTGAGCGAGACGCCAATCTCCGCCCCGTCCTCGGCCCACGCACACAGTGCCAGCGTCGCGGCAGTCACTTGCTTGAGCGCCGCTTCCGTCACGGTCACCGTTGGGAGCGGCTGGGGTTTCTTGATGTCCGTGATCTGTCCCGGCTCGCGCCACTCAAACTCGCGGATGACCTTCGCTCCGGAGCGGTACTGCACGCGCACGCACTCGCCGTTGACCGTTACAAGAAACAAGCCGGCTGGCAGGCCGGAGAGATAACCCCAATAGTAGCTCATCTCATCCCTCGGGATCATCAGCGTGCGACGTTCTTCCATCGGCACCAGTGTCGTGCTGGTTGGGCAGGCGGCGCCTTGGATTTGGGTTAGGGTTGTGCCTTCAAACCGTCGCACCCACGCCGACGTGTTGTGAGTGTGGCCGCAGAAAAAAGCGTCCACCGGGAACTGCTTGAAGATGGGCAGCAGCGAATCGGTGAAACGCTGACTGCTGAATCCCGGCCGGATGAGCGTCCATAGCGGGTAGTGCGCAAACATGAAGATATGCCGGACACCGGCGGCACGGGCGCTCGCGAGCAACTCCCCGGCAAGCTTCCGTTGTGCGTCGAAGTCCGCCGCCGCGTAGTCGAGAAAAACGAAACATGCGTTGCCGTAGCGAAACCCGTAACAATTCTGCGTCACCGCCACACCCAACTCACGCGATAGAAACGGCAGCGCCACTTCGGGGAACGCCTTGCCGCCACCGTGCTTGTCGTGATTACCGACGGCAATGAACAATGGCAGCCGGAACTGTTCTGCGACGTCCTTCATCGCGAACGCCAGCTCCTCCTTCATCTCGTCGTAATTGGCCTGGCGGAACACGCGCTTGCCGTTCTTGATGCCGTAGGTGCCGCCCTCGGCGATGTCGCCGGTCTGGCAGACGAACGCAACGGGCGGCTGGCAGTCCTTGATGCTGCTGGCGATGCCGGCAATGACCTTGCTGAACTCGAATTGCGGGCGCTTGTAATGCACGTCGCCGAGCACGACAAAGCTGAACGGTTTCGTTGAATCCGACAACACTGGCAACTCGGCGGCCCGCGCAGACGCCGCGGCTGCAAGTGCCAGCATGATGATGGTGCAACGCCAGAAGATGACTCTCATGGAAATCACCGTAAACGGTTGGTTGGGGCGACACAATCCCGAATGCATTCGTCGGGTGGCATGTCGCCGCCATCGCACTTCAATGTGTGGACAAGGTCATGTATGATTCGGGCCGAGATGGAAGGAGAATAGACATGAGAAGACACTTCGCTTCGCTGCTGCTGTTTGCCTTTGTGGCTGGAGCCGCCGCTGCTGACGCGCCAGACATGCGCCGGACGAAGAAGTTGATTGCCACCGGCTGGGACAAGCCGACGGCGGCGCGGTTGCGCGAGAACCTGGAGTTGATGGAGCAGCGGCCGTTCGACGGTGTGGTGATCGAGATCGAGGGGCGCGTGGACGCGAAGAAGACCTGTCGGATGCGCGCGGCGTTCAGCAGCGAGCGGTGGGGACGCGAGTGGTTTGCCGACAGCGTCGCGGATTTGAAGGCGTGCAAGTTCAAGCGGTTCACGGACAATTTCATCACCGTCGGCGCGAATCCCGGCAATGTGGATTGGTTTGACGACGAGGGCTGGCGGCAGATTGTCGAGCACTGGCGGATCGCGGCGTGGCTCGCGCGCCAGACGAAGTTGAAAGGCATTCTCTTCGATCCGGAACCTTACACGCCGCCGCACGCGCAGTTTCGCTACGCGGCCCAGCCACAGCGCGACCGGCACACGTTCGAGGAATACTGCGCCAAGGCGCGCCAGCGCGGAGCCGAGGTCATGCACGCGGTGGCGGAAGAGTATCCCAATCTTACGATCTTTTGTTACTTCATGAACGTGGTCAACGCGACGGCGACCGGCGCGGCGGATCCGCGGCCCTTGCTGGCGGGGTCTCACTACGGGCTTTACGCGCCGTTCGTGGACGGCTGGTTCGACGCCGCGCCGACAACGGTGACGCTGGTGGACGGTTGCGAGATGGGCTATCGCTTCAACAGCGAGCGCGAATATCTCGAAGCAGCGTTGAAGATCAAAGGCGACTGCCAGGAACTGGTCGCGCCGGAGAACCGCGCGCAGTATCGCGCGCAGGTGCAGGTCAGTTTCGGCATCTATCTCGACGCCTACTGGAATCCGCCGACGTCGCCGTGGTTTATCGATGGCAAGGGTGGCTCGCGCGTGGCACGGCTCGGGGCGAATGTGACGACCGCCTTGCGCGTGGCCGACGAATACGTCTGGGTTTACGGCGAAAAGTTCCGCTGGTGGCCGACGCCCAACCGGGGTGTGAAGAACGAGACGTGGGAGGAGGCATTGCCGGGCTGCGAGGACGCGTTTCGATTTGCGCGGGATCCGATCGAGTGGGGACGCGCAAAACTCGCGTCGGAGAAATTGGTGAATCTGGCGCGCAACGGGGACTTTGGCTCCGAGCGGGCGGTCACGAGTGATGGCGCGGAAGTGAAATGGAAGGAGGGTCGCGCGCCAGCGGGTTGGAGCACGTGGCAGACGAAGGATTCGCACGGCGTGTTTACGTGGGACCGCGAGGTGGGCGCGGCGGGCAAAGGCTCCGCCCGCGCGGCAAACGTCGCCGAAGGTTGTTTTATTCAGAGCGGTGCCGCGAAGCCTGGCGAGCGTTACGCGGTGGCGGTCGTATGCAGGCTCCAAGGCCGGGGCGACGCGCGCATCCGCGTCCGCTGGCAGACGCCCGGAGGCAAATGGACTGCTGAAGAACTCGACAAGGTTTTCGTCGTGAGTGGTTCGCGCGGCGAGTGGCGCGAAGGGTTGGGTGTCGTGACTGTGCCGGAAACCGCCGGCAAACTTGTGGTGTTGTTGGGTGTCAGTGGCCAGCAATCGGCTGACGACATCGCGTGGTTTGATGACGTACGAATCTCAAAACTGGAGTGAACGATGAAGAGAACCTTGATGTGGGTTGCGTTGGCAGTGGTCCTTCTTGCGTGCGACAGCGCGCGAGCTGAGAAAACCAACTTCACCAGCGGCATCCTCGCCGGTATCAATGGAGTTTTGGACGATTTCGACAGCCTTTCCAGCGGACCGCCCACGGTCTGCCACGTCAACTGCCACCATCCCGACTCGATTCGTGAGGCGTTGAAGAAGCCGGAGGCCGGCCACATTGCCTATCTGGCAAAGGTCAAACGCACTGTTGAACGACAAACCGGCCTGCCATACGCGGTCATCCATTACTCGCAACTCAGCGGCGGCAGCCTTGATCACACGCGCATCAAGGCGGTGTTCATCACGATGATGGACAAGAGCATTTCCTCCAACCACACAGCGCGGCTGCTCGCGACGATCCGCGCAACGAACCTGCCGATATTTGGCTTTTGTGGCGGGCATCAGAAGATTGCCGAA
>Ga0265297_10011556_pt1 | contig 10785 bp, 6 predicted proteins | sample Munlanlwell13791_FD_192502 | JGI IMG/M metagenome (GOLD analysis project Ga0265297, IMG submission 192502) | Leachate microbial communities from a municipal landfill in Southern Ontario, Canada - Leachate well 137-91 | ecosystem: Engineered > Solid waste > Landfill > Unclassified | place...
TAGTCTGTCTGTGTTTGAGAAAACTACTATAAATGAACTGTTTATAAAACAACATTACATAAACAATACTACTCAAGATTCTAATCAACTGACTATCTTTGATTTATAACCGGACAGTAGTGATTGAATACAACTATTGAAAATATGTTTTTATTCCTGAAGCTAAAAGCCGGCATTATTTTGGTGACAGGTCGGGTTTTTTCTTATTGATAATTATAAAAATCTAATTGGCTTTATTTTCCGTCCCATCAATTAATCGTTTGATGTTCGGGATATGTCTGATTAGTATCAAGACTGAACAGATCAACAGATAGTAGAAAAGAAAAGAGACCGGGTGAATAAATAAATCTACTATGGGTAAACTCAATGCCAAACAAATGGAACCAAGTGATACATATTTCGACCGCCATTTTACCAGATAATAAACGAAAACAGACACAAATACAGAAACCGGACTCAGCAAAATGGATGCCCCCAGTGTGGTATTTACCCCTTTGCCGCCATTGAACTTTAAAAATATGGAAAAATTATGGCCTAAAATGCTTGCTAATGCCAGCAAATAGATAAAGAACTGATCGAAAGTATATATATGCTGAAACTGTATATACCAGATGACACCTACCGGTAAAAGTCCTTTCAACATATCAGCGAGTTGAGTCATTATTGCAGCTTTTCGTCCGGCTATGCGACGAACATTGGTGGATCCGATATTTCCACTTCCCATTTCGCGAATATCTTTACCCGTCAGTTTTTTAACATATAAATAACCAAAAGGAACAGAGCCAAAAAAATAGGCTACCAACAGCAATAATATCTCAAGTTCAATTCTCATTTCATTTCTTTCAAAATCCGCAAGGCTTCTTCAATGTGTTTTTGGGCATTGATTTGCGAATTAAAAACGAAAATGATCTTTCCTTCCTTGTTCACAACATATGTCACTCGACCTGGCAACAGTCCGAACAAATTGGTGGGCACACCAAACAAAGTACGTACTATATTGCCCTCGTCGCTCAGAAGTGTGTAATTCAACCGATGTTTTTTAGCAAATTCAAAATGGCTTTCAACCGATTGAGCGCTAATTCCGATAATCAAAGCATCTTGTTCTTTGAAAACATCAAACTGATCGCGGAAAGAACATGCTTCTTTCGTACAACCGGGACTGTCATCTTTAGGATAAAAATAAATCACCAGATTTTTTTTCCCCTTAACCGAATCAATATTAAACACCTGTCCGTTCTGATCATTCAAGCTAAAAGAGGGCAACGTACTACCAACAACTATTTCATTCATATTATTTGTTTTTTGAGTTGTATTCAAATTAAAATAGAAAAAAAATAAGAGTATATAGATCAATAAATAAAACCGGTAAAAATTGCGAAACCGTTTGTAATTTAAATTATCAGGATAAATATTGCCAAAAAGGCCTTTAATTTCTTTGATGAAAACCGGTTTAATATTAATAGTCCAACTATCGGTCTGATACACCAACTTACGGAATTTACTGCGGTAAATGCTTAAGGGTAAGCCCCAGGCTACAAAAAGAATTAACCAGATATTATTTGATATAAAATTCATATTTTGTTGTTATTAAAATTACTTCCTGGGAAACCATGGAATAAACGAACTGGTTTTCTTTATATAATCGATATATTGAGGCTTTTGGTCTTTCAGGGACTTCTCGAGCAATGCCACACCGGATACTTTAATAATTAACAAAGTCATAATCACAGATCCGCTGATATACCAATAACTTCCGGTCGACAGGCAAAGCAAACCATAGGCCCACCAGACTGCAGAATCGCCAAAGTAGTTAGGGTGCCGGGTATAATGCCAGAATCCGGCATTCAGCACTTTGCCTTTATTGGCATTATTTTTTTTGAAAAGTGCCAGTTGCATATCGCCACCGGCTTCGAATACAAAACCGATTGTCCAAACCAACAAAGCCAGGTAATCGATAAAATTTAATTCTGGTGAAGTGGAATACAAATTTACACCAAGCAATGGCAGGGAAATAATTCCCATTAAAATACCCTGTAAAAGGAAAGTCTGGAAAAAACTGATCCACCAGTAATTTTTTTCGCCATATTTTTTTCGGAATTCCTGGTAACGAAAATCTTCGGGTTTGCCAATATTGCGCCAGGCCAGGTATATTGATAGACGAATGCCCCAAATGGCAACCAAAACCAGCAAAATAATTTTAGCAGGAGTAGTCGGGGTATTTAAAAAGTAGAAAGTATTGACCATGACAAATCCAAAACCCCAGAACATATCGACAATACTTACGTTTTTGAGCACGACACTAACAACCCATAAGCTGGTCATTAGTCCCAAAATCAAGAGTAAACCCTGAATATAAATTGGAAGCATAAGTTGAGATTTTATTAAATTAGATTGATATTAACAATTGGAATAAATATTTTTTATTCAAACAACAAGGATACGGCTATCGTTCCATTACCTGCATTCATACCAATAACAGGTGATATATCTACTACGGAAACAGGGTTTTTACCTGTTAATTGGTACATTTTTTTTCTGTATTTTTCAGCACCGGCAAGATTATGAGCATGCAAAACCTCGTAATTCCAAATGATTTTACCGGTACTGATTTTTGTAATGTGCTTCATTACTTTATTTATATTGGCTTGTTGACTGAAAGTCTGACCAAACAATACGGACTTTCCATCTTCATCCATCGAAACGATAGGATTAATGCCCAACATTTTTGCAATAAAGCCCATTCGTTTCGAAACACGGCCACCCTTAATCATGTATTTCAGGTCTTTTACACTGACAAAAATTTTTGCATCTTTTTTCCAATTTTCTACTGCAATCAGAATTTTTTCGAGCGGCCAACCAGCTTCAATAGCCTGTGTAACCCTTAATACAATTAACCCCAGGGCTCCCGAAAGTGTTTTTGAATCAACAGATTTTATTGGCTTATTAAACTCGGTGCTCAACTTTTCGGCAGCTTTGACACTGCTTAAATAGGTACCGCTAAACTGTCCGGTTAGATGAACAGAAATAACAGCATCGTAATGCGAAGCCAGATGTGAATATAAATTGCTAAAGCTGCGTTCGTTAACTTGTGATGTTTTGGGAAATTCGGAACTTCTTTCCAGTAAATCGTAAAAATGGTCGGGTGTAATGGTCACTTTGTCCAGAAATTGATTATCTCCAAAATTGATATTCAACGGTAGCATATAAATCTGGTGATAATCTATCAATTCCTGAGACAGATCACAGGTAGAATCTGTTACCAGTGCTATATTCCATTTTCGTCGTGAATGGGCTTCATTCTGACGAATCATATCATCTGCTTTCTGAAAGGTGATGGTTCCAAAATCCTTTAATTTGAAAAATAATTCAGCCGGGTCATTGTTATGAACATGTATCCGGCATAGACTTTCGGAACCAGCCACTACAACCGAATCGCCATTTTGACTTAAAAAAGTCTGCAAATCGGATTTGGAAATATTTATATTTTTCAGAATGGCTTCGGTACAGAACCTAAACTTTATATTCTCATCTATAAGTTCCTCGTTATGAATAAAGGAAAAACTTTCACCGGATACTTTTGCAAAATCACGAATGTTCTTACTTTTAATAAAATCAATCACTCCTTCAATAAAAACCACAAAACCTTTGGCTCCTGCATCAACCAGATTTTTTTGCTGCAGAATTTTCAATTTTATTTTTGTTTCTTTCAAAGATAGTTTGAGAGTTTCCAATGATTGAATAATCACTTTATTGAAATCCGTTATTTCCAATTGCTTATTTGAAATATAGTCCGACCAATCTTTAATGACAGTCAACATGGTACCTTCCACCGGATTGGCAACCGCTTCATACATATAGGGAATGGATTTCCGAATGCTTTCAGCAAACTCAACCAGCGTTATTTTGTCTTTGTCGGGGGTCTCTCGGCTTATTCCATATAAAAACTGGGCTAAAATAATTCCCGAATTGCCTCGCGCACCAACTAAAGCAAACTCTGCAATAGAGTTGATAGTATCTTTATAGGATTTTTGAAGTATGATTGTGTCTAATACCGAACGAATGGTAGAAGCCAGATTAGTACCGGTATCTTTATCATTTACCGGGAAAATATTGATTTTATTTATTTCAGTCTGATGTTGAAGAATTCTGAATCCACCGGCCTGAAAGGCATAAAAAAGTAATCGTCCATCTAATTCATAAATCGGCTTTCTAATCATAAGAAAAATAATTATAACAATACTTTTAGATTTTATCAATAAAGAGCTCTAAATTTAACTGAAACAATACATTTTTAAAATTGTTTATCCCAATTACCCATGTTTAAATTTTCAGAAAAATTAAACATTTATATATCAGAGACTTTCAATTAATTTTCAAAAATCTATCGGGCAATACAAATAATCTATATGCAAACTCTGAATTCAGATTACAAAGACAATTTTAAAGTTTACCCTACTCACTTAGTGGTTATTTCCTTTTTTATGACCTTCATGTTATAATTTATCAAATAAAGCTGAATGAAATTATTTTTAATCACTTTTACCTAAATGTAAAAGTATCAATACCAGCAGTTGTGGCACATGGTTGCCCGAACCAGATTCAACGTGATCATCAATTCGTTTGTGCCGATAGAGCCACGCCCTAAACTACCGACATTATAATCGTAGCTATAGGATAAGTGAAGATTATCAGTAATATCAAAGCCCAGAATCACCCCGACTTCGCTGCCTGTACGGTAAAACAAACCCAAATCGAACAAATCCGGCTTATCGGTTAAACCGGATGTATTATTCATTTTAAAATAACCGGTAACATTAAATTCGGCCTGATAGAAATTGGCATACTGAATTCCACAGACTCCAAATCCCATATTTACGAGATCCTGTGTGTTTTGACGGTAACGGGCGTAAATAAAGTTAGTATTTGTTTGTTTATTATTTTCAGAGGTAAACAGTGAAAAGGTATTTTGACTGGATGCTCCTAAACGTAAGGATTTATTCGTTACTTCTATACCGATATCTGCATTAAAGTTATTTTCCGAGTATAAATTCTGGTATAAATTCGGATCATAATCGGATGATACACTGATTTGCGAATTATCATATCCCAGACTTTGATAATTCAGACCGGCTCCTAAATGTAGTTGCCAGTCATTCTCCAGTTTAATAGCGTAACCGTATGTAAAACTTAGATTTGTAATGGAAGTATAACCTATTTTATCCTGAACAGCAATTAATCCGAGTTGCGTATTTAAATTGTCGAGATACATGCTTCCCGAAGCAAAATAAGTCATGGGTGCCCCCGAAATTCCAATCCATTGTTTACGTGCAGCCATGCTAAATACCGCCTCGTATTTATCATATATGGCTGCAGGATTAATATAATGAGCATTACCCCAATAGTTGTTCAACCGAATGTTCGATTGAGCAATCAGGATAAAAGTCATTAGACTAAACGTAAATATAGAGAAGATTCTTTTCATACAATATTATATATTATCGAACAACCATAATATATCCTTCCTTTGACAAGATTTTAGAACCGGAATTATAATAGAGAACATAAAAATAAGTATCTTTTGAAACATCACGGTTTTCATATTTTCCATCCCAACCATCCGAACCGTCGTAAATCAAAATACCGTTTCGATTATAAATTTTTACATGATAACCCTTCATAAACAAATCATTAAATCCATCATTGTTGGGAGTTATGGTGTTTGGAATTTTTATAAATGAAAGATCTGTCACAACAGTACTATCACATCCGCTTACGGTTTTAAGAAGATCGGTATACATACCCGGCTGATCATAAGCGTGGTCGTTGATTGTATATTTTTCTCCATCAACCAAGCGTACTGTTTGCGACACTTTAATTGGAGTAATAACTTTTAAATTTAAAGTTACAGGCACATCTTCTCCAAAAACATTCGTCATAGTCTTTTTAAAGGTTCCTGAATTATAATAGGACGAACCATTCCAGACATAGGGTAATTCCGATGCACAAACAGTCGCATTCGTGATTGCGTTAGTCGATAGATTTACTTTTAAAATCAATTTTGCAATACTGTCGCAACCCATAGAATTGACTAATTCACCGGGTGAAGTATATGTTCCCGACTCGGTGAACGACATTTTGTTCCAAACATAAGGAAGATTAGTTGAATTAACAACATCCTGAGTAACAGAACTTGTTGGAAAAACAACAGTCAGTATCAAGGTGGCAATACTGTCGCAACCGGATGAATTCATCAATTGAGCGGTATATGTTCCCGATTTGAAGTATATTTTATTATTCCAATAGTATGGTAGTAATGAAGAACATATTACATCGGTAGTAGTTGAGGTAAGTGGATTTATAACTTTTAAAATTAATTTTGCAATGCTATCACAACCCTGAGAATTTGTAAATCGTATATTGTATTCTCCAGCCTGGCCATATATTTTTCCGTTCCACTCAAATGGTAAAGCACTGGGACAAGTAGTTACTGTTGTTGTGGAAGAGGTTGGAAATTTAACGGTCAGGTTCAAAGAGACCGTACTGTCACAACCCTGTATGTTCGTGAGTTTTGCCGTGTAGGTTCCGGCTGTGGTATAAGTTGTTCCATTGAATACGTATGAATCTCCCTGACATATAGCAGCATTGGTGGTGCTGGTAGTTGGAAGTTTGACTGTCAGATTGAGTGTAGCTGTACTATCGCAACCGGCTGCATTGGTCAGTGTGGCTATATATGTTCCGGCGGTGGTGTAAGTTGTTCCATTAAATACGTATGAATCGCCCTGACAAATAGCAGCATTGGTTGTGCTGGTAGTTGGAAGTTTGACTGTAATATTGAGTGTAGCCGTACTATCGCAACCAGCAGCATTGGTTAGATTTGCGGTATACGTACCGGCAGTAGTATAAGTCGTGCCATTAAATAAATAAGAATCGCCCTGACAAATTGAAACATTCGTTATCGAACTAGTCGGAAGATTGACTGTCAGATTGAGTGTGGCTGTACTGTCACAACCGGCTGCATTGGTCAATGTGGCTGAGTATGTACCCGCTTTGGTATACGAAGTTCCATTAAATAAATAACTGCTTCCCTGACAAATAGCTGCGTTCGTGGTGGAACTTGTTGGTTGTTTTATGCTTAAGTTCAACGTGGCTATACTGTCGCAACCGGCTGCATTGGTCAGTGTGACTGAATATGTTCCGGTGGTGGTATAAGTTATTCCATTAAATACGAATGAATCGCCCTGACAAATAGCGGCATTGGTCGTGCTGGTTGTTGGAAGTTTTATGCTTAAATTTAAAGTAGCTGTACTGTCGCAACCTTGTGCATTGGTCAGCGTGGCTGAGTATGTTCCGGCAGTGGTATATGTCGTTCCATTAAATACATATGAATCACCCTGACAAATTGCAGCATTCGTTGTACTTGTTGTTGGAAGTTTAACTGTCAGGTTCAAAGTTGCAGTACTGTCACAACCTGCAGCATTAATCAAAGTGGAGGTATACGTTCCGGCGGTTGTATATGAAGTTCCGTTAAACAGATATGAATCGCCCTGACAAATTGAAATACTGGAGATAGAACTTGATGGAAGATTAATCTTTAGATTTAAGGTGGCAATACTGTCTGTACCTAAAATGTTCGTTAATTGAGCAGTGTATGTCCCGGCGGTTGTATAAACAGTTCCATTAAACAAATATGAATCGCCCTGACAAACAGAGGCATTGGTTACTGAATAAGTTGGTAAAACCTTCTTCAGTTTAAGTATAGCAATACTATCACAACCCACAGAATTTATTAAAGTAGCTGAATAAGTACCTTCATCAGTATACGTGATTCCATTAAAAGTAAATCCATTACTTTTACCCTCTTGTCCATTATCATATTCATTTCCATATGCATAGGCATGTTCAATTATCGTTGCAAAAGTTGTAGATGTTGTCGGCATCAACACTTTTAACGTTAAAGTTATAGTACTGTCACAACCTGCAGCATTGATTAAATGAGCAGTATAAATAGCATCTACACTATAAGCTTTGCCATTAAATAGATATGATTCTCCCTGACAAATCGAAGCATTAATAGTGCTGGTTGTTGGAAGTTTAACCGTCAGATTGAGTGTGGCTGTACTGTCACAACCTAGTGCATTGGTCAGTGTAGCTGAATATGTTCCGGCAGAAGTATAAGTTGTTCCATTAAATATGTATGAATCGCCCTGACAAATAGCGGCATTGGTTATTGAACTTGTTGGAAGTTTAACCGTCAGATTAAGTGTAGCTGTGCTGTCACAACCGGCTGCATTGGTCAGTGTGGCTGAGTATGTTCCGGCAGTGGTATAAGTTGTTCCATTAAATGCGTATGAATCTCCCTGACAAATAGCTGCATTTGTTATTGAACTTGTTGGAAGTTTAACGGTCAGATTTAAGGTGGCTGTACTGTCGCATCCGGCTGCATTGGCGAGAAGTGCTGAGTATGTTCCGGCGGTGGTATAAGTTGTTCCATTGAATAGATATGAATCGCCCTGACATATAGCTGCATTGGTGGTGCTGGTTGTTGGAAGTTTAATTGTCAGATTAAGAGTGGCTGTACTGTCGCAACCTTGTGCGTTGGTCAGTGTGGCTGAGTATGTTCCGGCGGTGGTATACGAAGTTCCGTTAAATACATAACTGCTTCCCTGACAAATTGCTGCATTTGTTGTACTGCTTGTTGGAAGTTTAATTGTCAGATTAAGTGTGGCTGTACTGTCACAACCGGCTGCATTGGCGAGAAGTGCTGAATACGTTCCGGCAGTAGTGTAAGTTGTTCCATTAAATACATAACTGTCGCCCTGGCAAATTGCAGCATTCGTTGTACTGGTTGTTGGAAGTTTAACCGTCAGATTAAGTGTAGCTGTGCTGTCACAACCGGCTGCATTGGTCAGCGTGGCTGAGTATGTTCCGGCGGTGGTATACGAAGTTCCGTTAAATACATAACTGCTTCCCTGACAAATTGCGGCATTAGTTGTACTTGTAGTTGGAAGTTTGACTGTCAGATTTAAGGTAGCTGTACTGTCGCAACCGGCTGCATTGGTCAGTGTGGCTGAATACGTTCCGGCGGTGGTATACGAAGTTCCATTAAATAAGTAACTGCTTCCCTGACAAATTGCGGCATTAGTTGTACTTGTAGTTGGAAGTTTGACTGTCAGATTTAAGGTAGCGGTACTATCACATCCGGCTGCATTAGTGAGAACTGCTGAGTATGTTCCGGTGGTAGTATAGGTTGTTCCATTAAATACGTATGAATCTCCCTGACAAATAGCTGCATTGGTTATTGAACTTGTTGGAAGTTTTATGCTTAAATTTAAAGTTGCTGTGCTGTCGCAACCGGCTGCATTGGTCAGTGTGGCTGAGTATGTTCCGGCAGTGGTATAAGTTGTTCCATTAAATAGATATGAATCACCCTGACAAATAGCGGCATTGGTTATTGAACTTGTCGGAAGTTTTATACTTAAGTTCAACGTGGCTGTACTGTCACATCCGGCTGCATTGGTCAATGTGACTGAGTACGTTCCGGCAGTAGTATAAGTTGTTCCATTGTATACGTAAGAATCTCCCTGACATATAGCTGCATTGGTGGTGCTGGTTGTAGGAAGCTTGACTGTCAGATTAAGTGTAGCTGTACTGTCGCAACCGGCTGCATTGGTCAGTGTAGCTGAATACGTTCCGGCAGTGCTGTAGGTTGTTCCATTAAATAAGTAACTGCTTCCCTGACAAATTGCGGCATTAGTTGTACTGGTAGTTGGAAGTTTGACTGTCAAATTTAAGGTAGCGGTACTATCACAACCGGCTGCATTGGCGAGAAGTGCTGAATATGTTCCGGCATTTGTATAAGTGGTTCCATTAAATAAGTATGAATCGCCCTGACAAATCGCAGCATTCGTTGTACTGGTTGTTGGAAGTTTAACCGTCAGATTAAGTGTAGCTATACTGTCACAACCTTGTGCGTTGGTCAGTGTAGCTGAGTATGTTCCGGCAGTAGTATATGTTGTTCCATTGAATACGTAACTTTCACCCTGACAAATAGCTGCATTGGTTATTGAACTTGTTGGAAGTTTAACCGTCAGATTGAGTGTAGCTGTACTGTCACAACCGGCTGCATTGGCGAGAAGTGCAGAGTATGTTCCGGCGGTAGTATACGAAGTTCCATTAAATAAATAATTGCTTCCCTGACAAATAGCTGCATTGGTCGTGCTGGAAGTTGGAAGTTTAACGGTCAGATTTAAGGTAGCTGTGCTGTCACAACCGGCTGCATTAGTCAGTGTGGCTGAATACGATCCGGCAGTAGTATACGAAGTTCCATTAAATAAATAACTGCTTCCCTGACAAATTGCTGCATTGGTGGTGCTGCTTGTTGGAAGTTTAACGGTCAGATTTAAGGTAGCTGTACTGTCACAACCTGCTGCATTGGTCAATGTGGCTGAGTATGTACCGGCAGTGGTATACGAAGTTCCATTAAATAAATAACTGCTTCCCTGACAAATCGAAGCATTTGTTGTACTGGTAGTTGGAAGTTTAATTGTCAGATTTAAGGTAGCTGTACTGTCACATCCGGCTGCATTGGCGAGAAGTGCTGAGTATGTTCCGGCAGTAGTGTAAGTTGTTCCATTAAATATGTATGAATTACCCTGGCAAATAGCTGCATTGGTCGTACTGGTTGTTGGAAGTTTAACCGTCAGATTGAGTGTGGCTGTACTGTCACAACCTAGTGCATTGGTCAGTGTAGCTGAATATGTTCCGGCAGTGTTATACGAAGTTCCA